>Ga0206962_1054_pt1 | contig 43630 bp, 42 predicted proteins | sample Alteio_BWOrgHeat_27_FD_153241 | JGI IMG/M metagenome (GOLD analysis project Ga0206962, IMG submission 153241) | Enriched cells from forest soil in Barre Woods Harvard Forest LTER site, Petersham, Massachusetts, United States -... | ecosystem: Environmental > Terrestrial > Soil > Temperate forest >...
GTTTAACAGACATGCAGGCGGCTCTTGGTAGTTCTCAACTTGCAAGAGCTGATGAAGGAATAAAACGAAGAAAGGAAATAGCATCTGTTTATGATAATGCATTTGAAAATACAAATGTGAACACGCCTGCGTTAAAACAAGATATAGGGCATGCTTATCACTTGTATATTATACAAGTAGAGGATCGGCTGGGTCTCTATAACCACTTACGGAGCAAAGACATATTTGCCCAGGTACATTACATCCCCCTTCATCTGATGCCGTATTATAGAAATCTTGGGCATAAAAAAGGTGATTACCCAATAGCCGAAAAATATTATGAATCTTGTTTGAGTATACCCATGTATCCTTCTTTAGAAAAGGGGGAACAGGATTTTGTAATAAGAGAAATTTGTAATTATTGCAAATAAAATGATTACTCCAGTTCTTCAATCGGAAAGAATATTGCTGAAACCTGTATCCATGGATCACTGCAGCGATTTTTATGTTTCATGGATGAACGATCCGGAAGTCAACCTCTATCTGGAGTCAGGTGGGGACTATTCTTTGGATTTATTGAAAAATTATCTGCATGAGGCCCTCATGAAGAAAGACGTTTTGTTTTGGGCTATTCATCTTAGATCGTCAGGGAAGCATATTGGAAATGTCAAAATTGACCCAATTTATCCTAGACATTACCGCGGAGAGCTTGGTATTCTCTTAGGCGATAAAACAGAATGGGGAAAGGGCTATGGGAGAGAAGCAACAAGCCTTACGATCCGTTATTTTTTTGATCAACTGAAATACAATAAACTTACACTGGGTGTTATTGAAGGCAATGAGGCCGCTATTCGTTTGTACGCAAGTCTCGGGTTTAATCTGGAAGGCACTTTTAGACAACATGGGTATTATGGTGAAAAAATGTGCGATTTATACCGTATGGCAATATTTAATCCTGATTTCAAACAGTGAATAAAAGCAGGTTTATACTTGGCTCTGCTCAACTGGGTTTGAACTACGGCATCAATAACGTTGTCGGTAAACCAACACCTGACGAGGCCCTGGAGTTATTAAGAGAAGCAAGACTTAAGGGGATAAGGGTCTTGGATACTGCAGAGGGTTATGGAACAGCTCAGGAAATAATAGGAGTGTTTCAGCATGCGAATGGCAAGCCATTTCTGGTGAATACAAAGTTCAGTGTGTCGGACGAGAGTTTGTCGAATCAAGCTAAAGAAGCGCTGGAGACCTTAAATACGGAATTCATTAATGTTTATTTCTATCACAGATTTCATGATTTCGTACAATATCCAGAAATAAAAATGGAGTTGATTAAATTGAAAGGGGAAGGAGTGATAAAATACTGTGGAATATCAGTTTATGATAATGATCAGTTAAAGATTGCAGCGGAGGATAAAACGATTGATGTGATTCAAGTGCCATTTAACCTACTTGATAATTTTACCCAGAAGGGGGCATTATTGATAAAAGCAAAGGAAATGGGGAAAGTGATCCAGGCGAGATCTGTTTTTTTGCAAGGTTTGTTCTTTAAAAATGAAGAAACATATCCGATCAAACTTGAACCCTTGAAGAAATATGTTCGCATGCTCAAATCAATTGCACTTGAGAGTTCATTAGATATGGCTTCGTTGGCTTTGGCGTATGTATTTTCGAGACCGGAAATTGATGAAGTTGTTATAGGAATCGATAATACGGAACAGTTGAATCTAAATCTGAATCAGTCGGAAATAAAATTAGAAAGTGAAATTGTTAAAATCATTGAAAGCATTATGGTTCATCCAGTTAACCTCTTATACCCCACTAACTGGTCATGAAGATTATTGCAGTAACACAAGCTCGCTACGGATCCAGCAGGTTACCTGGTAAGGTACTCCTGAAAATAAAGGGTAAGACCCTGCTGCAATTGCATCTGGAAAGGGCGATCCGATCAAAGCGCATTAATGGTCTTATCGTGGCCACTACAATGGAGAAGGAGTCGGATGAGATTGTCGCTATTGCGGAAAAGGCAGGCTGTAAGACATTTAGAGGAGATTTGAATGATGTCCTGGATCGTTTTTATCAGGCATTGAAGGATATGCAGCCAGATTATGTTGTCAGGATTACTTCGGATTGTCCACTGATAGATCCTGTATTAATCGATGAGATCATTGATGTGTGCATAAAAGGCAATTACGATTATTGCAGTAATACCCTGCTACCTAGATTTCCGGATGGTGTGGATGTAGAGGTCATGAAGTTTTCAGCCTTAGAAATGGCCTGGAAAGAAAGCATGCTACCTGCAGAAAGAGAACATGTAACACCCTTTATACGCAACCATTCGGATTATTTCGGAGGAAAACTGTTTAGAAGTTATAATGTTGGCAACGACAAAGACTATTCGGACTATAGATTAACGGTTGATGAAAAGAGTGACTTTGAGCTTGTTTCTGAATTGGTAAATGCAGTGGGGGAGGAATGTAGCTGGCAGGAATATATTGCTTATCTGAAAATGCATCCGGCTCTTATCGGATTGAATTCAAATATTAAACGAAACGAGGGACTTATGAAAACTGAAAAAGCCAATCCCGTTGTATTAAGAAATATCAGCAATTTCAAAAGATCGGATGAATACAGGGCCAAAATTCATAATCTGATTCCCGGTGGGGCTCATACCTATACGAAAGGCGATGATCAGTTTCCTCAGCTTTCACCGGCAGCTATATCGCATGGTAAAGGAGCTTATGTATGGGATATAGACAAAAATAAATTTTTGGATTGTTCCATGGGTTTAACTTCTGTTAGCCTTGGGCATGCATATGAACCTGTGCTTAAAAAAGTCAGAGAAGAACTGGAGAAAGGTGTTAATTTTCAGAGACCTTCCTATATTGAAGCTGAAATGGCGGAAAATTTTTTATCACTCCTCCCTCAGCATGATATGATCAAGTTTGCAAAAAATGGCTCTATCGTAACCACAGCAGCTGTAAAATTGGCAAGGGCTTATACCAATCGTAAATTGGTTGCGTTTCCAGGGGATCATCCTTTCTACTCTTATGATGATTGGTTTATTGGGAAAACAGCTTGTAGTTTTGGAGTGCCGGAGGAGATCAGTGCTCTGTCAGTTACTTATCAGGGAGATAACCTGGAGTCGTTAAAACAACTTTTTGAGAAATATCCAGGACAAATAGCCTGTGTTATTTCGGAGCCAGAACGTAATTGGGGGCTCCCGGAAGGATATCTTCAGAAGGCGATTGAACTGACACATCAAAACGGAGCTCTCTATATTGCGGATGAAATGATTACCGGATTTAAAACCGATTTTCCTGGATCTATCAGTAAGTATGCAGTAACACCTGATATGGCAACGTGGGGCAAAGGAATAGCCAATGGATTCTCTTTCTGTGCATTGACTGGGATAAAAGAAGTAATGGAGCTGGGAGGAATACGAAACAGCGGAAAGGAAAAGATTTTTCTTACTTCTACAACCCATGGCGGTGAAACGCATTGTATTGCGGCAGGACTTGCCACAATACATGAGTTTCAAACAAAAGGGATTATCAAGCATAATCAAGGGATAGGGAGGTATTTTATTGAAATATGTAAACAAGCAATTCAAGCCAATAAACTTTCCAATGAGGTGGAAATAGCACCGTGTGAATGGATGCCGGTCTTTTTATTCCGGGATGCTAAAAAGGAAATATCTTTAGGATTAAGAACCTTAATGATGCAGGAAATGATAAAAAGAGGGGTGTTGTTTCAGGGAGCTTTCGTGCCTTGTTTTAGTCATGAAAACAATGATATTGAATATTTTGGGGATGCGCTGAATGAGTCGCTAAAAATCTATTTAAAGGGATTGGAAAGCGGGTATGAAAAATATTTAATTGGGACTCCGACAAAGCCTGTATTTAGAAAGTATATATGAAACGGATCGTTTTAAGGGCAGATGGCAACAATAAGATAGGCTTGGGGCATATTTACAGGCTGGCTGCTCTTGGCGAGATGTTGAAAAATGATTTTGAATGCAGATTTGCCATAGACCAACCTGCTCCATTTATTATTGAAATGATACAGAAAACCGGAATTGATCTTATTACTTTTAATTCAGGCCTTCAAAGTAAGGTCCCGGATCAAATTTCGCCCGGAGAAGAGATTCCGTTTGATCTCGGAAGTTATCTCAAAGGAGATGAGATTGTGGTAATGGATGGGTATTTATTCGGAAAAGAATATCAATTGAGCAGCCGTAAGGCAGCTTCGGCTGTGGTTTGCATTGACGACTATGCAAAAGACGAGTATTTTGCTGATCTGGTATTAAACCATGCCCCGGGACTTAATATTTCTGAGCTTAAAGTACAGTCTTATACCACTATTAAGACAGGACTTGATTATGCAATGATCCGCCCGGTATTTTTTAGCCCTTTTTCATGCGTTGAAGAAAGAACAAAGACTGTATTTATTTGTCTTGGGGGGGCGGATATGAAAGGATATACCTTGCAAATTTTGAAATACCTGTTGTCTGGAGGTGATTTTTCTAAAATACATATTTTATGTTCCCCTGCTTTTAGTAAAGAATTATTGGAACAATTAATACAAAAGGCACTGGAGAATACTTCTGTTAATTTGCATTTTAACCTGAATGCGGACGAATTGGTGTGTCTGATAGATAGCTGCACCTATGCTTTCGTTTCAGCCAGCACTGTTTTATTGGAAGTTTGGTCCAGGGGCCTTAAGTGTTACACAGGATATTACACCGAAAATCAGAAAAATATTTATAAAGGGTTTGTGGATAGTAAAATGGCTATTGGGTTGGGTCATTTTGGTGAACTGACATCAGACAGGTTCAATATGGTGTTGGAGAAGACAACTGGCCCCATAGTAAATAAGGTTCCACTTCAGTCAAAAGATAATTTAGTTAAGGCATTCGCTCAGTTATGAAAGTACAATTATTATGTGATTCGGTAAGTTCATGGATAATTCCATATGCACAAAACCTTGCGAAAGATTTGGTCAAACAGGGCTATGAAGCAATTTTATTGACAGAACAAAAGGATGTTGTTAGCGGTGATATTCTTATCTTATTATCGTGTGAACAGCTTTTCAAGAAATTAAATCTGAATAAACATAATCTTGTTATTCATGAAAGTGATCTCCCTAAGGGAAAGGGTTGGTCCCCGCTGACCTGGCAAGTATTGGAAGGAAAGCACAGGATACCTGTCACTTTGTTTGAAGCGGAAGAGCATGTTGATTCAGGTCCAGTTTATAATCAGGTTTTCATAGAATTGGATGGAACCGAATTGATTGATGAACTGAGAACAAAGCAGTTTGAAGCAACCAGAATTCTTATTGTCGACTTTATTCAAAAGTATCCGGATATAGTACCCGTTGCGCAACAAGGATTGTCGTCATTTTATTCAAGGCGGAGACCTGTGGATAGCTTGCTGGATATATCTAAGCCTTTACAAGAGCAGTTTAACCTGCTAAGAGTGTGTGATAATGAAAGATATCCGGCTTATTTTGAGCAGAACGGAGTGAAGTATATTCTAAAAATATATAAAGTATCAGAATGAAAAATATTATTATAAATGGTGTTGAAATTGGTTCTGGAAAAAAACCTTTTATTATCGCCGAAATGTCTGCGAATCATAATCAATCACTGGAACGTGCATTGGAAATTGTAGATGCCGCCGCCGCCGCCGGAGCAAGTGCAATAAAATTACAGACTTACACCCCCGATACAATGACAATTCCTGGCGCGAAAGTTATTCAGGACGATAAGTCATTATGGAACGGAAGGGAATTGTATGATCTTTATAAAGAAGCATATACACCTTGGGAGTGGCATGCACCACTATTTGAAAGAGCACGTGCTAAAGGGCTGATCCCCTTCAGCACTCCTTTTGATGAAAGTGCAGTTGATTTTTTAGAAACACTGAACGTAGGGGCCTATAAAATAGCTTCATTTGAAAATACCGATTGGCCATTGCTGAAAAAGGTTGCCTTATCCGGAAAACCTATAATCATGTCTACAGGAGCAGCTACTTTAGGGGACCTTGAAGAAGGTGTGGGGGTGTTGAGGGCGAATGGTTGCAAAGATTTAATTCTGCTAAAGTGCACCAGCTCTTATCCTTCGACACCAGAAAGTACCAACTTGAAGACAATTCCTCACCTGCGTGAAATGTTCAATTGTCATGTGGGACTATCTGATCATACCATGGGTATAGGAGTTGCCGTTGCTGCCATTGCGTTAGGAGCTGTCGTGATTGAAAAGCATTTTACGTTGAGAAGAGCTGATGGTGGAGTGGACAGCGTTTTTTCGATTGAACCAGAAGAACTTAAAAGTCTTGTTGTTGAGTCAGAGAGGGCTTTCCAGGCAATGGGTAATATTTCTTACGGAGTTCTGGATGCAGAGAAGAAGACGACTTTGTTCAAGAGATCCTTATTTGTTGTTAAGGATATAAAGGCTGGTGAATGTTTTACAAAAGAAAATGTCCGAGTTATAAGACCTTCGGACGGTATGAAGCCTAAATTCTATGAGTCTGTTATTGGGAAAAAAGCATCAAAGGACATAGTTAAAGGAACACCACTGACATGGGAAATTCTGTTTTAACATACATTCTGGTTACCGACAAGCCTTGGCATGATCAACTTTTTAATGATCTTTCAAAGCTTGTGCCCGGTAATTGGATCAGGATCCAGAGGAAGGAAGATTTTACATGCGAGCGCTTGATTTCTTTAGCACCTAAATGGGTATTTATACCTCATTGGTCTGAAATAATTCAAAACGATGTGTTTTCTGGATTTACATGTGTGGTTTTTCACATGACTGATTTGCCTTTTGGTCGCGGCGGGAGTCCTTTACAAAACCTAATTCTAAGGGGACATAAGGATACTATGATATCGGCAATCAAAGTGGACAAAGGTATTGACACTGGTGATATTTATTTGAAGAGGCCATTGTCACTTTCCGGTACAGCAAGAGAAATATTTGAAAGATCAGCAGAAGTAATTAGAGAAATGATAAGGGTGATCATTTATGAAGAGCCGGCTCCGGTTCCTCAAAATGGAATTATTACCGTTTTTAAGAGAAGAACTCCGTGTGAAGGAGATATTAGTCAATTAAAGGAAATAAGTACAGTGTTCGATTATATTAGAATGCTTGATTGCGAGGGTTACCCATCAGCTTTTATCGAAACAGAATACTTCAAAATGGAATTTACAAATGCTTCCCTTTCTGGAGGCGAAAATCTTTCTGCCAATGTTAGAATCACTAAGAAGTAAGAAAATAATGATTGTTGTAGCGCATCCTGATGATGAGCTGCTTGGATTGGGTGCTTCCATGAACAGATTAATTGCAGAATATGGAGTTAATACGCATGTAGTTATTCTCGGAGAAGGGGTTACTTCCAGAGCTGATAAACGAGACCTCGAACTATGGAAAAAACAGCTGGTTTTGCATCGTCAGAATATTCATCAGGCTCAGGCTGCCGTTGGATATCACAGTGTTTCTATCCATGACTTTCCTGATAATCGTTTCGATGAAGTCGGATTGTTGGATATTATTAAAGTGGTGGAAAAGGAAAAGAAGGATTTTGACCCTGAAATTATTTTTACACACCATGGCGGTGATTTGAATGTCGATCATCAGAAGACGTTTGAGTCCGTAGTTACCGCATGCAGGCCTATGAAAGAGGAAAAGGTAAAAGGTATAATTACTTTTGAGACTCCTTCGGGAACGGAATGGAGAGCTTCCTCTGATCCACGGCACTTTATTCCTAATTTTTTTGTTTCTGTATCGGAAGCAAATGTGCTGGCGAAAATTAAGGGAATGGAAAGTTATGAGCTAGAACGACGCGACTACCCTCATCCAAGATCTCCTAAGGCACTAATGATTCAGTCACAAAGGTGGGGTGTTGCGATAGGGAGCATGTATGCAGAAGCTTTCTGCTTGATTAGAGGTGTTTTGTAATAAGGATAAAGTGTATGAGCTTACGAAGCAAATTGGGCAACATTTATTACCGGGTAAAATATTACCTCCAGACTATCCATGCTCAGAAAAAGGATACCAAGGCAGAGATAGATTTTATTGGCAGGATGAGTAGATATAAAGTTTTATGGCGTAAAGAGAATAAAAAAATTGTTCTTAGTCAATTGGTGACAGATCACGCAATGTGTATAAAGAATGCCTCTGTTTCAAAAAACATTGCGGACAAATTTAGAGCCAATATCGGAATTTGTGTTGCAGAATCAAGGATCGAAACGCCCTCTTATAATATAGGCGATGTGCTTGAAAAGATGTATTTGAAGGCGTTTGAAAGAAAAAAGGAACGTATTTATCTGAGCTTTGGCGGAAAAATAGTTTTTAGAAATACAACGCACTATAAAAATAGCAGACTCGTAAATGCACTGTATATGGAAATACGGTCTGAAATAAAGACCAAGGAGGATGTTACAAAAATTATGGTCAAAGACTTAATCGTAGGGGATTTAATTTACGACACCTATCTGCGCCACAATAATAAAGCCACCATGGATATCGACGATCCGTTCCTCGATACGGTTATTATTGAAACCATTCATATGTACATTGGAAGTAAAGAGCTTTTTAATAGATATGAGATTGTAGCATTGGTTAATAGCTATGGAGCCTATCCTCATTGGGGAGTTTTGTTAAGACTCTGTCTGAAGAAAAATATTCCGGTGTTTACGATTGGAGGCACCTATTCAATTGTTCATCAGGTTGCAGAAGAGTATCCTAGTCATTTGAACAACCATTTTAACTTCAATAGGTTATTTTCATCTTTAAATAATAAAGAAGACCTATTGCAGGAAGCAAAGGGAGCCTTTGAGAAAAGGTTTTCAGGAAAAATAGATCAGGGGATAGGTTATATGAAAGTAAGTTCCTTTAGTGATTATCATAATTCAGAGTTGGAAGGAATGGATTGGTCTAAGACAGTTGTAATTCTGGCGCACTGTTTTTTTGATTCTCCACATGTTTATCGTTCACTTTTGTTTCCCGATCATTATGAATGGATCTGTCATACCCTGGATTATTTTTCAGCACGTCCTGATGTTCAGGTATTGATAAAACAGCATCCTAACGGAACTTCCGGAAATGATGCTGTGTTTGAAAAATTGAAAAGCATTTATTCTAAACCCAACCTCCGGTTTATTGATAAACGCACTTCTAATAATCAACTTATCAAGGCCAGGCCATGTGCTGTAATTACCTCCTATGGTACTCCTGCATGTGAGTTCGCTTATTTTAATATTCCTGTTGTTACTCTTTATGATAATCCGTTTACTGCCTATAATTTTGTATTTACCACAAGGTCTATTCCTGAATATGAAGAAGTATTAGGAAATGTGCTGAATTTATCCATAACCCCGGATAAGACGGAAATTCTGGAATATTACTACATGCAGCATATGCATTTTACCAAAGGAGTGATCCACGATTATTTAAAGGTTGAGAAATACAATGGAAGGACTGGCTCCAATGAATTTTTGGTGGACTTTTTGCCTGTAATGACAGAAGATTATTTGAAGAACGTGGATACTGCTATAAGTAAGGGGATGGATCTTATTGAATGGGAAAACAAACAAATAGATTACCGAAAATAGGAATCATGGGAAAATTTAGACAGTATATTAGCAACAAAATTATTGCGCTTTTGCCGGAAGCAGTTATTCGTGAAATAAATCGACGTTTTTCAATGGATAAAAAGTTTTTTTACTCGCAGGAAGGCGAAGATGTAGTTTTATGTCGAATCTTTGAATTTAAAGAAAATGGCTTTTTTATAGATATAGGAGCCCATCACCCTACTCGGTTTTCAAATACATATGCGCTATATAGTAGGGGCTGGAAAGGAATCAATGTGGATGCCACTCCGGGAAGTATGGATATATTTCGTGATCTGAGGCCGCATGATATTAATCTGGAGATGGGTGTAGGGGATCGGGAAGGTGAGCTTAATTATTTCCTTTTTGACGAACCAGCCTTAAATACCTTTTCAAAGGAAAGAAAGGATTATTTGTTGGAGAATACCAAATTCCGTGTTATTAATGAGGTCGTTGTAAAAGTGAAAACAGTAACTCAGATATTGGATACATACCTTCCACCGGCGCAAATGATTGACTTCATGACCATTGATGTAGAGGGTCTGGATTTGGAAATCCTTCGATCCAATGATTGGAGCAAGTATAGGCCTTATATCGTGCTAGTTGAAGATTTAGGAGAGTCCCTGGAGCGCTTCTCGACCTCTGAATCTTATAAATTTTTAAATGATAAGAACTATGAACTGATCGCCAAGACATTTAATACTATGTTCTTTCGGGATAAGATTCATGCTCTAACGATCCCCATAAATAAATAGAATGCATTATTTGTAATTAATATTTTGTTCAGATAATAAATACTATCCTGGCATTGAATTGTCAGAATAATAAAATGAAACAGAATTTTTGCACCCTTTTTGATTCTAATTATTTAAGTAGAGGGGTGGCTTTGTATAACTCTTTGTCTGAACATGCCAATGATTTTCACCTGTTTGTTTTTGCATTCGATGAGAAAGCGTTTGAAGTGCTTAGGGAATTATCACTGCGGAATGTTACTGTTATTTCCTTAAAAGAGTTTGAAGATGAAAAGCTACTACATGTAAAGCCATTAAGGACTGCAGCAGAATATTGTTGGACTTGTACCCCATCTATTATTCGTTACGCGATTAATAAGTTCGGACTAAGTGCTTGCACATATCTGGATGCCGATTTGTTTTTTTACAATGACCCTTCTGTCCTTATTAATGAAATGGGGACAAAGTCAGTACTCATCACCAGGCACCGGTATACCCCTCAGTACGATCAGAGCTCAACCTCTGGAATTTATTGTGTGCAGTTTATGACATTTAGAAATGATGAGAAAGGAATGACAGTTTTGAACTGGTGGAGAGAGGCTTGCATTGATTGGTGTTATGCGCGTCTTGAAAATGGTAAGTTCGGAGATCAGAAGTATTTGGATGACTGGACAACACGTTTTGATGGAGTTCATGAACTTAGACACCTTGGTGGGGGATTGGCACCCTGGAACATACAGCAGTATTCGATACAAAGGGGAGGCGATCCATTGCTCCTTAAGGAGAATAGATCTGGGGAAAAATTTAAGCCTGTTTTTTTTCATTTCCATTACCTGAAATTTTTTCAAGATGAAATTGTAAAACTGACAGGCGATTACCTTATTTCGCACGATTTCGTAAGAGTATTTTATATCCCATACGTAAATAAACTTATTTCAATAAATAACGAGTTGAATCTTAGGTGGCCTGGATTAAACTCCAATGGAGCCGGTACCAGTTGTCCGCATAAACCGTATGACATTAAGGATAAAATTCATATTTACAAAAATGCCTTTTCTTCCTTTAAGAGAGGAGAGGTTCGAAAAGCCTATGTTCATATTCATACCCACAATTACTTTTATTTGAACCAGTTAATATGATTCAAATTGAAAAATTGTTTGATGTAGAGCAATTCGGCAGACAAGAAATGGTTTGGCAACAGTGAAGTAATATGAAAGAAGGGTTACTGAACAAACTTCCTCTAATAGCCTCTGAATATGAAGGATGGCCTTGGGATGTGGAAACGCCCGCATCTGTTTATGACTTATATAATAAGTGGCCGAAAATTACGATTGTAACTCCATCATTTAATCAGGGAATTTATATTGAAGAAACAATAAGATCCATCCTTCTTCAGAATTATCCGAATTTGGAGTATATTATTATGGATGGAGGAAGTAGGGATAACACGGTTGAGATCATTAGAAAATATTCGACCTGGATTTCGCACTGGGTAAGTGAAACGGATAAAGGACAAAGTGATGCGATTAACAAAGGTTTTAACATTGCCAATGGAGAGATTATTAATTGGATCAATAGCGATGATCTGCTGGAACCCTCCGCACTATACTATATAGGTAAAGCATTTATAGAAAATAAGAATACTGATTTTGTGTGCGGTAAGACCCTGGCCTTTGGCAAAGGAATCAATGAGCATGTTTTAAACCCTGCTCCTATAATAGATAAAATGGCCAATATATATGGCTTCCCCCATCCTCAAATGTCATCTTTTTACCGTTTGCAGAGGGTAAAAGAAATAGGTGCGATAGACAATAATTTGCGTTTTTCCATGGATTATGATCTGTTCGTGAGAATATTTCTTAAGGGAAAAATGATGGATATTCAGGAACTGGTAGCTCGTTTTAGAATGCACCCTTTGTCGAAGACGAGTACGATGGAAAAGGTAAGGTTGCAAGAAGACAAACTAATTTTTTCTAGGTTGTTAAACACATATCGATATGAAACACCGACAGGTATCTTCAATTCGCTCGGTTTTTATATTGCAGAGGTACAACCATATACTGTCCATACAAATCTGTCCGAAAAGGAGTTAGTCTATAGCCTTCAAATGTTTCTCAAATGCCGTATTTACAGTTTGAAAGAGACAGAAAGGGGTGATACATTCTGGCTGGTTTTAAAGACCCTGAAAGCTTCAGGAAATAAACTTATATTCGATCATCATTTGCGTGCAATGTACAGGCGGCTTCTTATCAAAAGGATGAGTGAGTTTCCATTTCGGATATATGGTCAGGTTTTTAAAAAGAGAAACCCAAAACAGGATGTGAAACCAAAGAGTTTGGACGCTGACAGAAATTAATTAATCTATGTGTGGTATTGCTGGTATTTGGAAATTAAGCGATGAGCCTTTGTATAGAGATGTGCTCCGAAAGTTCACAGACTCCATATCACATAGAGGACCTGACGGTGCTGGTTATTACATAGATCAAAATATCCCACTGGGTTTTGGCCACCGAAGACTTTCTATCATTGATTTGAGCGAGAATGGGCACCAACCTATGAGTTTCGCGGAAGAGCGGTTCTGGTTAACATACAACGGTGAAATTTTTAATTTTTTGGAACTACGGAAAGAACTTGGACAAAAAGGATATAATTTTCGAAGTGACTCGGACTCGGAAGTGATATTGGCCGCTTACCATTGTTGGGGTAAAGAATGTCTGTATAAATTTAATGGGATGTGGGCCTTTGCCATTTGGGACAGTAAAGAACAGACCTTGTTCCTGGCCCGTGACAGGTTTGGGATTAAACCGCTTTATTATCATTATACTCCTGGCGTTTTATTTGCATTTGCCTCTGAAACCATTGCATTCAGCCATCTGGATGGGTTAAAGCGTGTCGTAAATTCTGATAACTTAGGCAGGGTCATAGGCGACCCCAATGCATTGATAGGAAGGGGACATACTATTTTTGAAAACACGTTCCAACTGTTACCAGGTCACTGGATGCTCCTGACGAAGGGGGCCATTCCTCAACAAAAAAGATGGTGGAGCACGGTGGAGCACAGAGTTGAAATTTCTCACCAATATGAAGATCAGGTAGCACACTTCCGGGAGTTATTGGAAGATGCCTGCCGGATCCGGATGCGGAGTGATGTGGCATTGGCGACGGCGTTAAGCGGGGGCGTGGACTCTTCGGCTGTAAACAGCATGATGCATCATCTGATGCTTGGCAGCCAGGATAAATCACGTATCCCGCCCGATTGGCAGCAGGCCTATGTGGCATATTTCAAAGGTACCAATCAGGATGAAAAGCAATTTGCAGATGAAGTGATCCGATATACCGGCTCCAAAGCACATTTTGTGGAAACAGATTTTGTACAACTGGTCTCTAAAATTGACACATCTACAAAACGGTTTGACGATATTTTAGGCTCACCCATAGCTATGCTTTCCGATTTATATGGAGCTATGAGGGATGGGGGAATTAAAGTATCCCTGGATGGGCATGGAGTGGACGAAATGCTTTTTGGATATCCCTATATGGTCAGAGAGGCCTATCAATGGGCCGGTAACAGTGGAAATAGCATCTTGACCGAAGATATTGCGCAGACTTATCTGGGTTTATTTGATGAATCGGGTGTAGTTTCAGCAAAGGCTGAACTGGATCGTTTGAAGAAAGCTTTCAAAAGCAACCCATTCCTGAACCTCATGAGCAGTGAGCTGAAAGAAAGGGTGAAAGGAATACTGAAGAAGAATGTCAAGAGTCCTTCTCCTCCTGGAATTCTTTATCCTTTTTCCGGCTCTCCTTTAAGCGAACTAACGGATAAATCGGAAAATCTTTCCTCGTTGAATTCTCTCGAAAAATCAGTGTATCTGGGCTTTCACCGGGATATGCTGCAAGGGCTACTTCGTAATTTTGACAGGGCATCCATGCAGAGTCAGATAGAAATCAGGATGCCCTTTATGGACTGGCGCCTGGTTTGTTTTGTTTTTTCCCTTCCACTGGAAAGTAAAATAGGTCAGGGATTCACCAAACGTATTCTGCGTGATGCGATGAAAAATAAAATGCCGGAGGTTATCCGAACCCGTAAACTCAAGATAGGATTTAGTTCGCCTTTGGTTGAGTGGTTCAAGGCGGAACCGGTAAAGGAATTTGTTCTGGATAAGATCAATTCAGCGCATTTTCTGAAGTCCGATATCTGGAATGGGCCTCAGATTCAGGCGGAATCGATAAGACGGTTTAAGGATAATTCCTGGACCTGGCAGGAATGTTCCATGTTATGGACGTATATAAATGCTGATATAATCACCAGCTGATGCCGGAAATGACTAATGGGCCTTTTTTTTCAGTAATACTTACCACCTACAACAGAGCTACTGTATTGGTGCAAGCCATTGAAAGTGTTTTGAATCAGACTTTTTTGGATTTTGAACTCCTCATTGTGGATGATGGCTCACCGGATAATACGAGACAGCAGGTTGAGAAATATGCAGATAAGCGACTTTCCTATTTTTACCAGGTAAACAAAGGTGCCGGGGCGGCAAGGAATGCCGGTATCTCAAATGCAAGAGGACGCTATATATGTTTCTTGGATGATGACGATGCCTATTTGCCGAATCATTTAGCAGCCTTGAATGCTGCTATTATAGCTAAAAAGGAGCCTGTGGCTATGTTCAGGACCTTTGCGGAAGTGCATACGAAGGATCGTGCAACTGAAAAACAGGCTGTTGTCCTTCGTAATAATCAACATGCTCTGGAATACATCTTTAAAAATGTAATGTATTTACCGAATGTTTGTGTACATAACTCTGTTTTTCAAAAACAGGTGTTCAATGAAACACTTCCGTTGAATATTGATTATGATATGTGGATAAGAATTTTATTGGAATATCCGCTTTATGAAGTCGAAGAGATCACGACAATTATTAATTTCCATGGCGGAGATAGCATCTCTGCCGGGTCTGAGAGGGCTCATGAACAGTACATAATAATATGGAAAAAAATCTTTGACTCCACAGAGGTAAGAAAGCATTTGCCTTTAAACTACAGAAAAAAAACACTGTTTAATCGTTATTACTGGCTCGCTTTAGAACAATCCCAAAACAAAAAATCGTGGAAGGCATTTGTGTCCTGCTTGCATGCAGCGCAGCATGATCCATCATTTCTGATCAGCAAGAATATGATTTCGGTTCTTAGGAGATCTTTTTAATCGAAGCGGAGTTTTCGTAACAAGTCATTGGCAATATCACTTCGCCACCACCACACCCACCTCTATTGCCGCTTTTACAAAGCCCACAAACAAAGGATGCGGGTTTATAACCGTGCTTTTGTATTCGGGGTGAAACTGAACGCCTATAAACCAGGGGTGATTGGTTAACTCCACAATCTCCACCAGGGCTCCTTCCGGATTAAGACCTGTGGCCATCATTCCGGCTTGTTCAAAATCGGCCAGATATTCATTGTTGAATTCGTAGCGGTGACGATGACGCTCGGTGATGGTATCTTTTTTGTATACCTCACGTGCTTTAGAGCTGTCGGCCAGGCGACAGGTATAAGCACCCAGACGCATGGTTCCGCCTTTATTGATTACACTTTTTTGTGCTTCCTGAAGGGAGATAACAGGGTAAGGCGTATCTGCATCCATCTCGGTGCTATGCGCATCGGCTAGTCCCAATACATTACGGGCAAATTCTATCACTGCACATTGCATACCCAGACAGATACCGAGAAAAGGAATATTATTTTCGCGGGCATGACGGATAGTGCTTATTTTTCCTTCTATCCCTCTGTTGCCGAAACCAGGAGCTACTAAAATACCTTTCAGTCCTTTGAGTTTATCGGCTACGTTTTCAGGGGTAATACTTTCAGAGTGGATCCATTCAATCTGAACCTTACACTCATTGGCTACGCCGGCATGAATAAACGATTCGGCAATGGATTTATAAGAATCTTTCAGCTCTATATACTTCCCTACCAATCCAATCTTTACTTCCTGTTTGGGATGTTTCAGTTTATGCAGAAACTCCTTCCATTCCGTCATTTCTGAATTGTAGTTTCCGGATGTGAGTTGTAATTTGTTAAGCACCACAAGATCCAGCTTTTCAAGTTCCATCAATACCGGAACTTCATAAATGCTGCTTGCATCTCTGGCTTCTATAACAGCACTGGGTTCTACATTGCAAAAGAGGGCTACCTTGTTTTTAAGTTCCCGGCTTAACGGGTGTTCGGTACGGCATACCAGAATATCGGGTTGTACGCCGTATTCCAGCAGCAGTTTAACCGAATGCTGGGTAGGTTTTGTTTTCAGCTCACCGCTGGCGCTCAGATAAGGTACCAGGGTCAAATGAATAACGAGGGCATCTTTGCCCAGTTCCCATTTAAGCTGACGTACACTTTCTATATAAGGCAGGGATTCAATATCACCTACTGTACCACCTATTTCGGTAATGACAAACTGATAATTACCTGTTTTGCCCAACAGTTTGATCCTGTTTTTGATTTCATCGGTAATATGAGGGATAACCTGAACGGTTTTGCCCAGATAATCGCCCCGGCGTTCTTTTTCAATAACTGTTTTATAGATTCTGCCGGTTGTAACGTTATTGCCCTGTGTGGTAGGAACGTTCAGAAAACGTTCATAATGACCAAGATCCAGATCTGTTTCTGCTCCATCATCGGTTACATAACATTCCCCATGTTCATAAGGATTCAGGGTGCCTGGATCGACGTTGATATAGGGGTCCAGTTTCTGGATAGTAACGGTATATCCTCTGGCCTGCAGTAACTTAGCAAGAGATGCGGAGATGATGCCTTTACCGAGAGAAGAGGTTACACCTCCGGTTACAAAGATATATTTGGTGTTGCTTGACATAGCTGAATGCTTAACGGCGAAAGGCCTGCCAAAAGTAGGAATATTTTCTGCATCCTCCTAGAATGTCCACCCAATTGATACGGTTGGCATGATAGGAAGCTGATACACAGTGGCACTGGTTATCCTGTCCACATAAAAAATATTTTCCCGGTTCAGTACATTGGTAGCTCCGGCGCTGAGTTCAAGCAAGGATTTCTTACCCATTTCGAAGGATTTCTTGATACTCATATCCAGACGGGCATAAACAGGCAACTCGGCCGAATTGTATGTTCCATACATGGTACCCAATGTACCCTGTGAATTGGTATAGTTGGTATTGATGCCACCCTGGAAAGTCTGGTTCTGATAAAACCCCTGGGTAGGTGTAAATGGAAAGCCGGAACCGAAATTATAACGGACGTCAATTTCCCAGGTACGGTCGTCATTTTTACCAAATTTATAGGAAGCCACCAGATTCACATTGTGACGACGGTCGAAGTGAGGACGGTAGGTTTCCGTGCCATCCCAGCGTGTCACATATCCGAGGTCATACACAGCCCAGAAATACATACGTTTGTAATGGTATTTAGCTTCAACGTCAACACCATAGGCCTTACCGGTTTCAATAATGAAGTCCTTTTTTACTGCATCCGGATAACTGGCATGTGCGGCATCATCATCAAACAGTTTATCCCTGTTCAGGTTGGTGAGCTGGGTAAAGTCTTTCAGATAACCTTCCACATTTAAGGTCAGATTCTTCATCGGATCATACTCGAAACCGAAAATGGCATGCCATGCTTTTTGAAGATCCTGTGTAATCTGGTGAACATTACCTTGTTGGTCCGTGTAAGAAGAAGGAATATCACTGGGAGCATCCAGAAAACCGTAGAATAGGTTAACCACATCTTTTTCAGGTACGGCACTCACGAGATTCTGTGAGTACATTCCACCGGAAGCTTTCAGACGAAATTTTTTGCTGATATTGTATTTCATACCAATACGTGGTTCGGGCGAACTGGCATTGATGGTGGCGTAATACTGATAACGGAAACCTGGCTCCAGGATCAGTTTTTCATTCAGCAGCAGCATACGGTATTTGATAAAAGCTCCAAACTCCGTGGAGTTGGCTGTTTGTTCTATCAGATGTCCTACCTCATTATGGAAATTGAAATTGGTGGAGTTACCGATTAATTCAACACCATAATCGAGCTGATCTTTTCCAAAGTAATCGGCAAAAGAGAGACCGAAATTGAATCCTTTGATAGAGCTTGTTTGTGCACTGTCATAGATCGTTTCCTGCATACCTATTTTGTAATTGGAATAGGCAAAGTGACCGGTAACAATCGTTTGTGAGTTTTGTGGCACCACCACAAAGTTTCCTCCAAAACCATATGATCTCCATCCCAGGCTATCGAGGCCGTGGTATTGGTGTACACCGTCGCTGAAATCGAAACCAAAGAGATTAAGCTTACTTCCGTTTCCGGCATTAAAAGATATTTTACCGTATAGGTCGGTATAGTCAAAAGGCAACCCTTCTTTACCATTGGCATAGGAATAAAGAACAGGAGAAACCTGTTGCAGATAAGATGATTTGGCAGAAACGATAAACGTAGTACTGCCGCTGTTTTCGTCATCTTCTTTTAACTTTTTTAAAGGACCTTCCAGCATTACTTTACCACCGAATGTGCTGGCGCTTACTTTACCACTGAGTTCTTTTTTGTTTCCGTCCTTGGTGGTGATATCCATGACGGCCGAAAGACGACCTCCGTATTGGGAATTGAATCCGCCGGTATAGATATCGGCATTTTTTATGATATCATTATCGAATACGGAAAAGAGACCGATCGAGTGGAAGGGGTTATAGATGAGCATTCCGTCCAGCAGCACTTCATTCTGAACAGGAGATCCACCCCGGATATATAACTGACCACCTGCATCTCCTGAAGAAATGATACCCGGAATGTTTTGCATATACTGGGCTATATCGGGTTCGCCGATAGCCGGTACCATTTTAATTTCAACGGGGGTAATGGTATATACCGATACATTCGGGTGTTCTTCTTTTTGTGTTGTGCCGGCATCGATTGTAACGCCTGTCAGTTCAACGGCTCTTTTCTTTAGGATAATATTTTTTTGAAGAATATCGTTGGCTTTTACAGTAATAGGAATTCCTACGGAGTCATACTCCAGGGATTTTACTACAATCAGATAGTTTCCGGGAGGCACCTGGGTAATGCTGTATAAGCCTTCCACATTTGTTTGTACACCAAACTTGGTGCCTTTGAGATAAACAGTGGTAAATAATACAGCTTCTCCTTTAGCCGACTCCGTTACCTTTCCACGTATGGTTGCATTCTGAGAAAAACCGCTGAAAGAATAAACAAGACAGATAATAAATGCAATAGCCAACCTCATTATACGCATAGGATCTGATTTAAGAAGGGTAAAAGTAAGCATTTTCATGAAAAGAGCTTACTGGCTTTTTCAGGGGGGTGACGGCAAATATAGTCCTTCGGGTTGAATTAGACAAGTTCGCAATGAAGCCTGGAAGAAAATTCCTTCATTTTGAGGGCTGGGGTCAGTTGTACATACAGTTTGCAATCTTCCGGAACAAGAAAGGGGGTATGGGTTTCAAAACTGAAATGGGTAAGACGATTGCTGAACAGCTTGTGTTTTAAGGTTCCGAGAGAAAACTCCAGATAAGGGGTTACCTGGTTCTTGCGGGTCGTTTCCGATTTTTCTATCCATACACGGAGGGAAAAACCATGGCTGTTGATTTCCTCACAGATAAGTTCTGTAAACCGAAAGGTTTTTTTTGCTGCGTTCTTGATTTCATGACTTCCGAAACCAGACAAACTAATATAAAAATCGCCCCGAGCCATGGTTAGCTATCGTATTAATATGAAAAAGAGAATCAAAAGTATAATCCCCTAATTTTATTCCGGCTGTATATCAATTTAGTTATTAACACATACGTAATATGAGCATTTAGACGTATATGAAACTACGTATAGAAGCGTAGTTTGTCAATTGATTTAGAACAATTAAAGGGAAATCACTCCGGGAATTTGGGCTGCGCGGGAGTATATATCAATGATGGATTTGGCATCCAGCATAACTTCTTTAACGGTAATACTTATATAATTCCCTTTTCCGGAAGATTTCTGACTGATAACAGCTTCATCGGAAAACATAGTTTCAACGAGCGCCATTTTCTGGTTATCGGCCGGAATAATGAATTTGAACATATAAACCAGTGGCCAGGACTTTTCTTTTTCAAGCTGTTCCTGCAGTTTGCGGAATTGATCAGGCGTATCCATTAAAGCAAAGTTATTTATTTCCCGGAGCAAAATTCAAATTCATGTAACGAAGATATGGGAAATGCCGGTTGCTAAATACTCAGTCAGGTCTGCCATTTACTCACTAAAAACGACCATTTACTCAATTGCTATATTTTCTATCTTTTTCTTATGTAATTATGTACTTATTTTTTTGCTTGAAAATGCAGATTAATAGGCTGTTAAAAGCCAAATTCTATTATTTCATCCAAAAAAACATATTGTGGTTCGAAATATTTATCATAATATTGCTTCTCCATCACCCCTAAATAATTTTCTTATCCTGATATCGCTTGTTATGACAAAGAAATGTGTGAACAAGCCTCTCCGTTATTTTATATCCTTGTTTGCATTTTTTTTCCTTGGTTCATGGAACGTGTCAGGGCAGCAAAAGGTATTTTTTGACAAAACCGGTAAGTCCATTGATGAATCCAATTCTTATTACTGTCGTACCAAAATTTCAGACCCCAATGGATATAAATCATTTTATACCAATGGAGGGGCGATTTATTTTGATGGACATATTCTTACCACAAGTGATGCAGATGAAAGCCTGAATATATACTCAGAAACATGTACCTGGTATTATAAAAACGGGAACAAGAAAACGATCCGGACCTTTGACAAAAGTGGATCGGAGATAGGTACATCTTATTATTATTATGAAAGCGGAAAGATTTGGAAAGAAATTGATTTTGTAAACGGAAAAGCCAAGCCGACTTACAAAGAATATGATGAAGATGGTAGAACAAGCCGGATTTTTGAAGAATCATTTAATGATAATACGAATGACTGGGATTTGTATAATAGTGACAAAACCTCTGCCGAATTACGTTTCGGAAATCTTCAACTTACTTCTTACACCTCTTCCGGTGCATCTCGTTATATAAGCCATCCCATTGATGCTTCTGAATTTGTTATACAAGCTGTGGTGAATATGGCCAAAATGAAGGATGGGGAAAAAGGCGGGCTGATCTTTGGATTTAAAGATTGGCAGAATTATAATTTCTTTCTGATTACTAATGGATCCTTTTATATTGGATCCGTATACGAGGGAATCAGCGCAACTCGTGCTGATGGCATGTTCTCCGGAGATATTGTAAAAAACGGGCAAAACGATATCAAAGTCATCAGCAATGGAGAAAAAACAATCTATTCCATCAATGGAAGCATTCAGTATAGTATGGATCGTGGTCGAAATCCGGGTACGAACATTGGTTTTGCCGTTAGCGGGAAATCGACAATTTCGGTCGAGAAACTGATTGTAAAGGAAATTGATTTTAAAGGAACCGGATATACTAGCCGCTCTGAAGCCGATATGGATGTAAAAGCAACCGGCTCCGGTTTGATAATCTCATCTTCGGGTTTTGTACTGACTAATTTCCATGTCATTAAGAATGCGAATAAAATAGTCCTGCAAATGAATCAGGGCGGGGAGATAAAAAACTACAATGCAGTCGTAATCCAGAAAGATATTGATAACGATCTGGCCATACTTCAGATTAAGGATGATGCATTCAAGCCTCTGGACCCGCTTAAATATTCTTTTAAGGATGGTGGCGGGGTGGAAGTAGGGTCTACAGTTTTCACTATCGGATATCCTCATGCGCTTACCGGTATGGGCATGGAAGCCAAATTTACCGATGGAAAAATAAGCTCTAAAACAGGTTACAATAATGCTATCAACACGTATCAGACGTCCGTTCCTGTTCAGCCCGGAAATAGTGGTGGGCCTCTGTTTACAGATAAGGCCGAGCTGATTGGGGTGGTAAATTCCTCGATCCGGAATGCGGATAATGTTTCTTATGCCATCAAACTCAACTATGTGAAAAATCTGGTGGATCTGCTTCCCGAAGCTATCCAACTTCCAAATGATCATAGCCTTTCCGGTAGCTCACTGGAAGATAAGGTAAAGACTCTATCTTTCTATGTAACATTAATAAAGATAAAATGATCAGAGGATGATATATAGAATAAAGGTTATCATATTTGTAGTACTATTTGGTTTTTTGAATTCGGGTCTGAAATCTCAGAATGCCCCTGGCTTACCCAATGATCAGGATAAGAACTATGTTCCGGATAAAACATCCATTTTTAATTCCGATGGCAAGAACGGAACAAAGGAACGAACATCTAACAATTCAGAAATACACGATCTTATTGAGTTGAACCCTTTTATGTTGGCTCGTAACATTTTTGCCCTTCAGTATGAGCACAAATTTGGTGATATGTTCGGGGTTCAGGGTGGACTCGGTTATTGTTACGGAAAGGATTATATGCAAACGATAATTCCCACTTGGGAGGATAATGGCGGCAGTAATATTGATGATGCCACATTACTTACAAAAGGTGTTTATAAAGGTTCGAGTTTATACCTGAGTCTTGCAGCTCGTTTGTATTTCAACAGTTATAACCGCTATTCAGGTGATGAAAATACCGGTTACCTTGAAATGGGAATAAGACATTACAAAAATTCAATGTTGATGAGTGATTCCACAGCCATAACCACAGGAGGCGGACAAGGGGGATATATACATGGAGCTCCGACAGCAGACATTGTAACTAACCTGTACTATCTGAATTATGGCTACCATTTTGCAACAGATGGAAAAATAAGAACGACACATCATTTTTATTTTGGATTCGGGATCCGGAATTCCACCTATAACCAGTTTGATAGTTACCAGGCTTATAATAATTCCTCCGGTAACTCATCCACCTATTATGTTATGACGCCTGTTACAAAGACCAGTGTCAATTTTGTTGTCCAATGCGGTTATGAGTTAGGTATTGCATTTCGATAAATTCTAAATAAACCACAATGAAAAAAGCCATTATTTTACTTTTTCTTTCCACTGTTTTTTTTACCCCTTTTCTAAAAGCTCAGGATGTAAATATTGCCTGGTCTGAAAAACAATTGTATTCCAATAAAGCAGATGGCTTTTTTGACTATTTCATCGGAAGCAACTCTAAATTTATTTACGCCAAATTCCATAACCTGGCCATAAAACGCTCTAAGGCCGATCGGAAAATGAAGATCGTAGCCTTTGACAAGGAAACGATGCAGAAGGCGGGTGAGGTAGGTCTTATCGGGTTTAAAGAGAACGCCAAGTATGTATCCAAATTTGATAAGCTGGTGTATTATAAAGCTATTCTTTTGGAGGATATTATATATGTTTTCTGGACTAAGGATGTGAAAAATAAGCAGGAGCTATGGGTGGAAAGCTTTGATAGCCAGCTTAAATTGCTGACCCCGATAAAAAAAGTATATGAACTTAATTCGGATTCTAAAAGCAAGAAAAGATCTTCCCTTTTTGTAATGGGTAACAGGAAAAGTGATGAACGCATCATTATTGGAGGAGAATTATCAGGCAATAAAGACGATGATATTCGGATTGAATACAAATTGTTGAACAAAGACTTCTCTTTTGCCAATTCCGGCCAGGTAAGTTTGCCTATTACCGTTGCAGGAAAATCGTTTGGACTTTCTTCCGATTACGAATTCGGTGATGATGGCAATCTTCATGTGGAAAGTATTGTAACCATTAGCAAGGAAGATGCAAAAGGAATGTCAAAAGGAGAGAACAGACGTTATCCTATTTTCTCTGTAATCGATCCTGCTTCCGGGAAAATCAAATCGCATGCTTTCAAATTCGACAAAAAAAATATATTCAGCATGGGATATAAGGTAAGCGGTAAAGTAATGAAAGTGTATGGATTTTTCTGTGATCTGGATAAGGATCCTAAAGGAAGAGCTACCCACGGGATCATGTATGCGACCTTAAACAACGAGACGTTTGATGTGGAAAACATCAATTTTGTCTATTTCACCAAGTCCTTACTGGACAGGCTTTTTGCAGAAGATAAGGGAGATAAGAAGAAAAGCGCTGTGGTTCGATCCAAAAAAAGAAAAGAAAAAGATGATGAAGAACTGGCCAGTGACTATGTGATAGAGACCGTTCAATCTCTTGATGATGATAACGTAGTCCTGCTTTGTTCCCGGATGCGTAACTATACAACCCGTACCTGTGACAGCAAAGGAAACTGCTATACCAATTATTATTGTAACAAACACAATGTTACCGCATTTAAACTTGCGAAAGACGGATCGATGCTATGGGCTTCCAATCTGGATAGAAACATAACATACAATGGTTGGGATGTATTTGACATAAAAGCAATTCATAGCGACAATAAAATATATGTATCCTATGGCGGTGGACCGACCATAAAAAGTAAAAAGGAAAGAAAAGCGGAAGCTGCAAAAGCAAAAGCTCAGAAGGTTTCTGAATATTTTCAATATGCAGTATTTGATTACAATACCGGAGAATATGTTAATAAAGTACATTCTGTCAATGCCAACAACATGAAGCCTGAAGACCGGAAAGTGGTAACCAACGTAAGTGTGATTGATAATGAGTTTGTAACATACTCCATGACAATCAGGCCCAATAAAGTTCCTCTGTTAGTGGGTTGCGGAATGGGTATTGGAGGTGCAGTTATAGAAACGGTAGGGTTTCTTGGTACACAAAATTACGGATTAGTTCTCGGAGGGGGATGTATCAGCACAGTTGGACTCGGAGTGTTTTTTGCTCCTTTTTACATCGGTAATTTAAAACATGGTTCGGGTTATATGGGCAAAATCACACCGATTAAGTGAGTAAGCCTACTTGAACTGAAGCGGATATTTTTTTAGTAATTCATTCATCGAATGCTTGCAGTTTTCTGCAAGCATTCCTTTTTGACGGCTCTCCCTGTCGGTAAACAGTTTGTTGGTCAACCGGATGTTTCCAATGTAAAATTTGACGCCCAGTCCGGCTCCGATTAAAATAGCAGCAGGATAGTCCTGGCTTTGTACAAGTGCCACCACACCATAAGTTATTGCCGCCGAAATCAAGAGAGAGTTTAAGCCTTTTAAAGGGTAACCTTCCAGCGCAGTTCCAAGGCCGGGAACAACTACCGAACTGAGTATATATGCCGCACGGTTTCTTTTTTCATATGAACCCATGGTATTCAGGCATTTCAAACAGTGAAAGCTACTGTCTTTGGATGAAAGACGCTCTGTAAGTAAAGAAACCAGTGATGTATCGTGAGAACTCTGGATAAGGATTTCAAGAAGTGTTGTTGTAATGGAAGAATCGCCCGTTTTTTCTTTATACCTGTTGTAATAGTATATGGCATAATCGCTTTGCTGGTTCAGTTGACAAAGGAGAGCAGCATTCCACAAAAAACGATCACGCTGCTGTGGCATGCTTATCAGTTCATAATTGATCCGACGTGCCTCTTTTAATGCATTCATGGAATAATCAGAACGGGAAATATAAAGATTAAGCTTCTGAATAAGGAAAGGAGTTTTTTCCGAATCAGTTTTGCAGACATAGATTTTTCTTTCTAATGCCAGCAAATCTGAAGCAAAAAAATCCTGTGACCTTAATTCAGAAATACAGGCTGTTAGGATAATGAAAACGATAGTACTCCTCCGCATGTATTAGAAATTGTGTTTTTCTTTCTTTCCTGACTTCTTTAACGGCATGCCAGCTGCCATATACATTGACCGTATAAAACAGACCGAACAAACCTATGGAATAAATAGTAAAAGCATTCCGTGGGCCTAATTTCGCATAACTTTCATAGGCCTGAAGGGCATAGGCTGAATTCAGGATAAATGTCATTCCAGCGGATGCTTTACGACCAGCATATAACTTACCAAGTCCTGGTACAGCAGCTGAAAGAGTTGCTGCTATCCATGCTTTATGATGAAATGATTTTCGGAACTGCAAAAAATCATCCTCCAGTTTATCCGGTAATAACTGAGGATTTGCCTCCAATGGTCGCTCGCTTGCGTCATAGACCATTCTGATAGATTGTGATAGCGGAGTACCTTTCTTTTCATCGTAAGAAGTGAACCATTTTTGGCGGACACCAGCAGGTCTGACCAGAAAATGAATATTGGCCAGATTAGAAGAACCTGTATCATCCAGAAAAAGATTTTTGCTTTTTTCATAAGCAGACAAAAAGAATGAATCCGCCCCCGTTTGCAGATAATATTTGGCCCAGAAATAGTGAAGAGAATCATCCGGTACTTTGCTGGGAAGTTCATGAAGATAAGCCGCTTCTTCCTGCCAGAGCTTATTTACCGCAAGGTAATGGAGCAATTTTTTATCGGCTTGGGCAGAAGTCGCATTGTAAAACAACATCAGGAGAGGAAATAACCCGCAAAACCATTTACTCATCCAGCCCGTTATTTATGACCTGCATTTTTGTGTTGAGCAAATACTCCGGGTAATCTACAGTAACAGTCGGAAAACAACAGCTTAACTGATCCAGACCTATCAGAGAGCCCATTATTAAACCATGATGCTGAATAGATAATTTTGTGTATTCTGAACAGCTTACAACATATTTGCATTGGGCCTGTATCTGTTCAGAAAATATTCTCTGGTAAACAAAAAGTATTCCAGCTGCCAGGTAGTTGGCGGGATTGATCCTTGACAAAAAGGATTTGGTACTAAGATCCAGCAATTTTCGTTTCGGGGCTGGGGTAAAGGAATAGCTGTCAAACGTATTTTTTAGTAGGGTTGAGCGGATATATTGTTCGCTCGACTGTCCATTTAGATGGCAGGTTAAGGCTAGGAGAAACAAAATACCAAGTATTATAGATTTCATTAAGAAATAATGTCAAAATGATACTGAAGGGAGAACATCGAAATTAGGTAAAAAAAACCTACTTCGAATGGTGAAATGCCCCTAATCTGCACGCGAAAGACATGGAATCTGTATCTTCCATTGCAAAATGCTTATTTTTACCCTATGAAACTACAGAATGACCTCATTCTTCGTGCCGCAAGAGGGGAAAAAACGGAACGTACCCCTGTCTGGTTGATGCGCCAGGCCGGGAGGGTATTGCCAGAATACAGGAAAGTAAGAGAAAAGATGGGTGGATTCAAGGAATTGGTTGAAACACCTGAATTTGCCTGTGAAGTTACCTTACAGCCTGTTGATATACTGGGTGTAGATGCTGCCATTATATTTTCGGATATACTCGTTTTGCCGGAAGCAATGGGATTGCCCTACCAGATGATAGAAGCCAAAGGGCCGTGGTTTGAAAAAACCATTAAAACCCAGGCTGATATAGATAAACTGCATATTGCCCAGGCCGATGATTTACAATACGTGCTTGATGCGATCAGCCTTACCAAAGAAGCCCTGGCAGGAAAGGTTCCTCTGATCGGCTTTGCCGGAGCCCCCTGGACCATTTTTGCTTATATGACGGAAGGCAGCGGTTCCAAAACATTCTCTGTAGCCAAGCGCTTTTTATATACTCAACCCAAGCTGGCTCATGCTCTGCTTGGAAAGATTACCCAAAGCACCATACATTATCTGATAGCACAGGTAAAAGCCGGCGCCGATATGGTACAATTATTCGATTCCTGGGCCGGTGTACTTAGTCCGGCTCAATACAAGGAATTTGCCCTTCCTTACCTGGCTGAAATATGCCGGGAAGTAAAAAAGACAAAAGAGGTACCAATTACTGTTTTTGCGAAAGATGCTTTTTTTGCCAGAAAAGACCTGGCTGCTATCCCTTGCGATACGATAGGACTGGATTGGACCATGGATATTGCTGAATCCAAAGCACTGATAGGACCTGGAAAAACCCTTCAGGGAAATATGGACCCCTGTTTGCTGTATGCTGATGAAGAAGTGATTTACCGAGAAACATTGCAGATGCTGAATGCATTTGGTCCCCACAGGCATATCGCCAACCTGGGTCATGGATTATATCCGGATACCGAGAAAAGCAAAGTGAAGTTTTTTGTGGATACGATAAAAGAATTCAAGTTCCAAAGTAACACTGTTCATGCCCAAAGCTGATCACCCCGCAGTTTTTTGTGCATTCGGTTTTTATACCCTAAACTTCCGGATACAGTTCCGAAGGATGGCGCTAGCATGGAGTTTGTTCCTGCTACCGGCTCTTATCCTTGGACAAACCAATCTCATCCCGAATCCGGGTTTTGAAAAGTACATTGGCAAAGGATTGTTCGTTCCTGCAGCCAAACCCTGGAAAAATATCTATACCGCAGATTATTATCGCGGCCCCTTTAAGCTGAGCGGTGATAAAAAGGTGGACCCTCACGGTGGAAAATGTTTTGTGGGTTTACGGTTTCAGCTTAACTACCGGGAATATCTGGAAGTTCGTCTTGATTCGAATCTGAAAGCAGGACATAAATACAAAGTAGAATTTTGGATTTGTTTTGGCGAATGGAGCACCTATGCCTCCAAATCGCTGGGTGTTTGTTTTTCAAAAAAGCAGCTCAATCAGCAACAGGTGGAGCAATTACCTAAAGAGTTTAAAGTACAGGTAACAAATAAAAAGGGGATCATTGATGATTACCAGTGGACCAAGCTTACGATGACCTATACCGCCATAGGAGGAGAGCGTTATATTACCATCGGGAATATGGCCGATAAACTGAACAAGGATTTTAAACGCATCAAAAAACCATTTTCAAAACACGAGATCTATTATTTTATGGATGATTTTGCCATGTATGACGATAGACAGGCAGACACCGTTCATACAGCCAAACTCGATTCCATGATTCTGGCAGAAAAGAGCCTGCCTATTGACAGTTTTAAAACGGCATCAGCCAAGGATATGAAGGTGGGACAGATCATTAAACTGCATAACGTGTTTTTCGAACCCGATAGAGCCGATCTGCTGGAAGAGTCATATGACGAGTTGGATTATATCGTAGCCTTTTTGAAAGAGAATCCTTTTTTGGAGTTGCAGGTGAACGGTCATACGGACAACTCGGGTTATGATCTGAATAATCAAACCCTGAGCGAACAGCGGGCCTATACGGTGTATAACTACCTGCTGCGAAAAGGTGTAAAGAATAACCTGAAATATAAAGGATTCGGAGCCACCCGACCTATCGCATCCAATGCCTCGGCAGCAGGAAGAGCACGTAACAGAAGGGTAGAGCTTGAAATTACAAAAAAAGATTAAGTTTGTTTGCCCGCAAAGAAGGCTTTTCTGTTATGCAAATACCCCGGTTCCCTCTTTTATTTCTGTTTCTTATCCTCCCGCTTTCTTTTCTGGCCCAGTCAGGCATACATCAGGTAATTCGCGGTAATGTAGTGGACAAGGAATCCAGGACTGGTATAACCGGAGCTGTAGTAAGGTTGTATAAAGATTCTGCCCTGGTAACCGGCACTACCACCGATGAAAAAGGATATTATCGCCTGGGAGAAGTGCTGCTTGGCAAGTATACTCTGAAAGTAAATTACTCAAGCTACGGAGCTGTTACCATCCCCAATATACTGGTAAACTCAGCCAAAGAAGTGATTCTGAATGTGGAGATGGAATCCAGCGCTAAGGAAATGAAAGAAGTAGTGGTTACTGCTACCGGTCATCCGGGTGAGGTGATGAATGAAATGGCAACAGTAAGCTCGCGTACCTTTTCAGTAGAAGAAGCCAGCCGCTATGCAGGCAGCAGGGATGATCCCGCCCGGATGGCTTCCAATTATGCGGGTGTACAGGGAGCGGATGATTCACGTAACGATATTGTAGTACGCGGAAACTCTCCCCTGGGTGTTTTGTGGAGACTCGAAGGAGTAGATATTCCCAATCCCAATCACTTTGCCATTGCAGGTACTACAGGTGGCCCGGTGAGTATGCTGAATACAAAAATGCTCGAGAATTCAGATTTCTTTACCGGTGCTTTCCCTGCCGAATTCGGAAACAGTATTGCAGGTGTTTTTGATCTCCGGATGAGAAACGGAAACAATGAAAAAGATGAGTTTACGGCTCAGCTTGGATTTCTGGGAACAGAACTGACAGGAGAGGGCCCTATTTCAAAATCATCGGGATCCAGCTTTTTGGTTGCTTATCGTTACTCTACCTTACAGCTCTTCCAGTTTATGCATATCCAGATTGGTACCAGCGCCGTGCCTCAATACCAGGATGGTTCTTTTAAACTTAATTTCCCTTTGAAAGGAGGAGGCAATCTCTCTTTCTTTGGTATGGGCGGCGCCAGCGATATCAATATCAAGGTAAGCTCGTATACATCACCTGCTCAGGATTTGTACGGTGATAGTAATCGCGATCAGTTTTTTGGTTCTGCCACTGGAGTAGTGGGAGCAGCCTATTCCAAAAGCTTGAGCACAACTGCTTTTCTGAAAATTATTCTGGCTGCATCCATCTCCGATTCCTATGCCAAACATGAATTGGTATACCGCAGCCCTTCGTATGCACTCGATTCAGTAATTCCCAAAATGGGCTATCGCTATACCGAGATGAAATATTCCCTGAACTTTTTTCTTAATAAAAAGTTCAACAGCCATACCAGCATGAAGGCCGGTATGACCAACGATCTGTATACATTTAATATGATAGACAGTAATTACAATGAAAATACCTATCGTTTTGTAAACCGTTGGAATTATGTAGGAGCTACTTTGCTGTTGCAGCCTTATGCTCAGCTGAAATATAAACCTTCCGATAATTTTGTCACCACCTTTGGTTTGCATGGACAATATCTGACCCTGAATGGAAGCGAATCGGTTGATCCCCGCGCCGGGGCCAAGTATTTAATTAATGACAAACAGTCGCTGTCATTCGGTCTGGGATTGCATAGCCAGATGATGCCCACCTATGTTTATTTTTATCATCAGCAGGATGCCAACGGCAATTATATCTACAACCCCGACGGAAGTTATTATATGCATAACCTGAACGTAGGATTTATGCACAGCGCTCAGGCTGTGGTGGCTTATGACTATTATATCAAAAAGGGTACGCATTTGAAACTGGAAACCTATTACCAGCATTTGTATGATGTACCCATCGAGAAAAAATCATCGGCATTCTCTATGCTTAATCAGGGTGTTGGTTTCAGCCGTTTTTTTCCGGATACGCTTGTTAACAAAGGCACCGGCGAGAATTATGGCCTGGAACTTACCCTCGAAAAATTCTTTGATAAATCATTCTTTTTCATGCTTACCGGTTCCCTCTTCAATAGCACCTATGTAGGAAGTGATGGCATTACCCGCAATACCGATTTCAATGGCATTTACGCAGCCAATTTGCTGGTGGGGAAAGAATTCCGGATTACGGAAAAAAGCCGCTTAAGCACCGGGATGAAGATAACCATGGCCGGTGGACACCGTTTTACACCCATTGACACGGCAGCTACCCGTATCTCCAGCGATGTACAGTATATCGATTCCAAAACAAATTCCTTGCAGCTCAAAGATTATTTCCGCCTGGATATTAAGATCAATTATACCATGAATACGCATAAGCTGACACATGAAATTGGTCTTGACCTGGTTAATGTACTGAATACAAAAAATGTACTGGCACTCACCTACGACCGCGATCTGGTTGGTAAGGTCGCCAACCCGGTAGTTGACACCTATCAGCTGGGTTTCCTGCCTCTGTTCTATTATCGGGTGGATTTCTGATTGATATAGAAGGTCTGTTAATTCTTCCTATTATATTTCTATATACAAAAACGAAGTTTTCAGTAATTTCCTGAATTACTGAAGAAATTATCCCGACTACTAAAGATGTTTCCTTGATTACTAAAGAAATCAACCTGATTACTATAGTAACTTCCTTGATTACTAAAGAAATCATCCCGACTACTAAAGATGTTTCCTTAATTACTAAAGAAATCAACCTGATTACTAAAGATGTTTCCTTGATTACTAAAGAAATCGACCTGATTACTAAAGTAACTTCCTTGATTACTAAAGAAATCATCCCGATTGCTAAAGAAACTTCCTTGATTACTAAAGAAATTATGCCGACTACTAAAGATGTTTCCTTGATTACTAAAGAAATCAACCTGATTACTAAAGATGTTTCCTTGATTACTAAAGAAATCAACCTGATTACTAAAGTAATTTCCGTGATTGCTAAAGGAAATATTCCTGTACTTAGTAATAAGGAACAAAAAAGGCCCTTTGAATTTTATTAATCCAAAGGGCCTGATTAGGAGGATATTGTTTCCGTATTTACCGGCGGTCGTTACCGAGGGCAAGCAGGAAGGTAAAGAGGTTGAGGAAGGTTAAATAGAGTGATAAGGCTCCATTCAAAGCCAGTTTTTGGGATTGTACGCTTCCCGCATCACCCATACTCAGGGCCATCTTTTTTAACATTTGTGTTTGAAAGGAGGCTAGTCCGGTAAAAATCACCACCCCGCCAATATCAATCAAAAAGCCCATACCGCTGCTATGAGTGAACATATTGATGATGATGGCAATGAAAATACCGAATACGCCCATCATCAGATAAGTACCCATCTTGGTCAGATCTGTTTTGGTGGTAGCACCCAGAAAAGCCATAAAGCCAAATGTTCCGGCGCTGATAAGCAGAGTTTTGAAAAGAGCAGCTCCGGTATATTCCAGCATCAGTGTACTCATGGACATACCCATGGTAATGGAAAAGAGGACGAAGCAACCTAACAATACAGGCAGGCTAAGTTTTTCCAGACCAAAATTCATGACCAGGATAAAAATAAGCGGGGCAAACGATACCGCCATGCCCAGTCCGGTGAGGGATGGCCCTTTAACGGTTTGTACTATAATCATGTTGATGAGTTCGGCTTGTGTGCCGAATACATACGCCACCAAACCGGAAATAAGTAAAGCGGCTCCCATCCAGGTAAATACCCGGGTCAGGAATGTTTTTACCAGGATGCTTTCGCTTTCCTGAGTAGTTGAATAATTAAAATTATCGTTGTTCATTGCTTGTGTTTTGTGAGTACAAATTTACGAATTATTTCAGTGAAGTTTGGTTGAAATAAGGCTTATAAACTCTTTGCGGGTGGCATCTTTCAGAAACTCACCGGTAAAGGCAGAAGTGGTGGTGACCGAATTTTGTTTTTGTATTCCCCTCATTTGCATACACAAATGGGAGGCTTCTATAACTACTGCAACGCCAATGGGTTCCAGGGTATCCTGAATGCAATGCAATATTTCCTGGGTAAGACGTTCCTGCACCTGCAGGCGGCGGGAAAATGCATCCACTACACGGGGTATTTTGCTAAGTCCTACAATATGTCCATTGGGGATATAGGCAATGTGAGCTTTTCCATAAAAGGGGAGGAGGTGGTGTTCACACAAGGAGTATAATTCTATATCCTTTACCACTACCATTTGCTGATATGGATCCTTAAACATGGCCGAACGCAGTATTTCAGCTGGTTTTTCACAGCCACCCGAAGTCAGGTATTGCATCATCTTGGCCGCCCGTTCCGGTGTTTTCAGCAATCCTTCCCGCCCGGGATTTTCGCCTAACGCTTGAAGAATATGCAGATAGTCCTTGGAAATACTGGCCGTATGTTCGGCATCATATTCTTCCGTGTATTTGTAATTGCTCATAAAGGGTAGACGTTTTAAGACCCGAAATATTCTACATAATTGTTTTCCGTTTCACAAAGCTTGATGCAGTGAAGCGCTCCGCCCAATTCCCGAACCGGTTTTTCAAGCTGCTTCCAGATGGCGATGGCCAATCCTTCGGTGCTGGGCATAATACCTTTCATAAAGTCCACATCCAGATTCAGATTTTTATGATCCAGCTTATCTGTTATATGCGTGCGAATGAGGACACTGAGATCTTTCAGATTGACGGTATAACCGGTATCCGGTTTTATTTCTCCCTTCACAGTGACATAGAGATAATAATTATGTCCATGCCAGTTGGGATTGGAGCATTTGCCAAAAACTTCCAGATTCTGTTCGTCTGTCCATGCCGGATTGGCAAGCTTGTGTGCGGCATTGAAGTGTTCCTTGCGGGTGATATAAATCATCGTTTTAAAATATGCACAAATGTACTGGAAAAATATTTTGCCGGGAGAACAGAGGAGGGGAAGAAAAATAGTTACATTGAGAACGAAGGAATGACAGAAAACTCATCATATTTAAAAGGGAGAGGAGCACAGACAAATCCTCATAACCGGTTTGAGCGCCAGCAAACAGATGGCATTGATACCGATGATTCTTTATTGGAAACAGGCAAGACCGAATACATCCCAACCCGCGCAAAAACAATTATCAATAAGGTAGATAGTCCCGATGTAGGGCTCAGTTATTCCATGAATCCCTATCAGGGCTGTGAACATGGCTGTGTGTATTGTTATGCCAGAAATACCCATGAATATTGGGGTTATAGCGCCGGGCTGGATTTTGAACGAAAGATCCTTTACAAACCGGATGCACCGTCTTTGCTTGAAAAAGCATTTCGTAAGAAAGGGTGGGAGCCTTATCCTATTATGCTTTCTGGAAATACAGATTGCTATCAACCCCTGGAAAAGAAAAAGATGCTGACCCGTGGAATTCTGGAAGTATGTCTTAAATACAAACATCCGGTGGGTATTATTACGAAGAATAGCCTTATTATCAGGGATTTGGATATTATTTCGGCACTGGCTGCACAGGGGCTTGTTTCGGTGATGATATCCCTGACGGGTTTAACCGAAGAGACCCGTTTGTTGCTAGAGCCAAGAACGGCTACCTATCAGAAGCGATTGAGGACGATCCGGGAGCTTAGCCATGCAGGTGTTCCGGTAGGCATTATGGCAGCACCTATCATCCCGGGTATTAATAGCCATGAAGTAGCCATGATTGTGGAACAGGCTGCTTTGCATGGGGCCACGATGGCAGGAACTCAGATTGTAAGGCTAAATGGGGCCATTGGTGGCATTTTTAAAGACTGGCTTTGCAAGACTTATCCCGACAGGGCTGATAAAGTCTGGAACCAGATCATAGAATGTCATGGAGGAACGGTGAATGACAGCCGTTTTGGAATGCGGATGAAAGGGGAGGGAAAGATTGCAGAATCCATTATGACCCTGTTTAAAACAGCCCGGAAACGATATATGAATGGTGGTAAACGCTTTGTATTTAATCTGGAAGCCTTTGATCCACAAGGTGGAGAGGGGCAATTAAGCCTGTTTTAGCACGGCGAAACAGTAAAAAAGGATTTTTTTTAGGGATTCATTGCTGAAACCGGAATTTTATTACCTTTGCCGTTCTTAAAACGGTAAAATACTATGGCTAATCATAAGTCGTCAATCAAGCGGATTCGTTCTAACGATGCGAAAAAATTAAGAAACAGGTATCAGCATAAAACAGTGCGTACTGCTATCAAAGGCATTCGTACCGCCACTGATAAGAAGGTAGCAGAGAAAGAACTTCCACAAGTTATCTCCCTGATCGATAAACTGGCTAAGAAGAATGTTATTCATAAAAACAAAGCTTCTAACCTGAAGTCGAAACTGACCAAACACGTAAAAGCGATTAAGTAATCGATTCATATTTTTTTTCCGAAGCCTCGGCAGTTATGCCGGGGCTTTGTTGTTTTTTGTACTTTATCCTATAGCTTCTTTTGCCGTCCTCCCCCTTGCCCCCTCCAAAGGGACGGCAATGACCCAGTGGGTCATTGAGCGGGTTTGTGTGTAGGCGCCATCCCTAAATCTCACAGTTGGCGCGAATGTGACGGGCTGATCGTGTGTCTGCTTATCCGTGCCATCTGTCAAAAAGAAAGAACCAAAGAAAGAGCAAAAAGCACTACATTTAAACACTGATCAGGGGCGGTATAATGGAAGACAATCTCACCATCAAATCGTGGGCGGAAGCCGACCGCCCTCGCGAAAAACTTTTGGAAAAAGGTCGTCAGACACTTTCTGATGCAGAACTTATTGCCATCCTTATTGGCTCCGGCAGCAAAAATGAAACTGCTCTGGCACTTGCACAACGTATGCTTTCGGCAGCGGGTAACAGTCTTCCCGAAATCAGCAACTGGACCGTACCCGATTTTGTCCGGTTTAAAGGCATGGGAGAGGCAAAAGCAGTATCTGTTATCGCTGCTCTGGAACTGGGCCGCCGCCGAAGGGAGGTGACTCCGGAGAAACGGATGCCGGTGGCTTCCAGTGCGGATAGTTTTAGGGTTATACAACCAGCCTTCTTCGATCTTCCGCATGAAGAATTCTGGATACTGTTGCTTAGCAGGTCTAACCGTATTATCCGTAAAGAATTTATAAGCCGGGGAGGATTGAGCGGCACTTTTGTAGATCCTAAAATGGTGTTCAAGCCAGCATTGCAGTACCTGGCTTCGGGAATTATACTTTGTCATAACCATCCTTCGGGCAATCTGAAGCCGAGTGAAGCAGATTTGAAAATAACACAACGCATTCGGGATGCCGGCCAGTTACTGGAGATACAGGTGTTTGATCATCTGATTATTGCAGGCGAAAACTACTTCAGTTTTGCAGATAGTGGACTACTTTAGACTGAGAGAATGAATTTAAGGCCTACGGAAGCGTAGTTTGTTTTTTTAATTACTTTAAGGGCAGAAAATTAAACCGAATGCACCCTATGCTTAGGATTCTAACTGTTATTGGAGCAAGGCCTCAGATTATCAAGGCTGCAGCACTGAGCAGAGCAATACGAGGTCGCTTTTCGGGACAAATCACAGAAATAATAGTTCATACCGGTCAGCATTACGATACAAATATGTCGGAAGTGTTTTTTACCGAATTGGAAATACCTGCTGCCAATTATAACCTGAATGTTGGTTCGGGAACGCATGGAAAGCAGACAGCTACCATGATGATTGGATTGGAAGAGATTCTGTTAAAAGAAAAGCCGGATGCCCTGGTGCTTTATGGTGATACCAATTCTACCCTGGCCGGGGCATTGGTAGCTTCTAAACTTCATGTCCCCGTTATACATATTGAAGCTGGACTTCGTTCCTTTAATAAAGCCATGCCGGAAGAGGTAAACCGTATCCTGGCCGATCATATTTCCACACTCTTGTTTTCCCCTACGGCAACAGGTTATAAAAACCTGATCAAAGAAGGATTTAATGCTTCAGCATCCAGCCCCTTTAGTGCCGACAATCCGAAAATATATCATTGCGGAGATGTGATGCTTGATAACAGCCTTTATTTTTCTGAGATAGCCACCAGGAAAACAGATGTGCTGAAAAGGAACGGGTTAATTCCAAACGGATTTATCCTGGCAACCATACATCGAGACAGCAATACGGATGACCCGGTTCGGTTGAATGCATTGTTTAATGCACTTAACCGTTTATCCAAATCGGAAAAAATAAAAGTGGCCTTGCCTTTGCATCCGCGTACGGCCAAATTGATAGAAAATAATCTTCGTCCTGATCTGTACAAGGATATGAAGCAGAATAAGGACTTTTTGATTCTTCCTCCGGCGTCATTCCTGGAGATGATTGCACTCGAGCAACAGGCCCGGATTGTAATTACCGATTCGGGAGGGGTTCAGAAGGAAGCTTTCTTTTTTAAAAAGCCCTGTATTATCCTTCGCCCCGAAACGGAATGGGTGGAGTTGGTGGAATGCGGAGCTGCATGCATTGCCGATGCCGATGAGCAAAAGATTATCAATGCATATACCATGCTTACCGCCAGCCATACCTTAGCATTTCCCCCTTTGTTTGGCGATGGGAAAGCAGCAGAATTCATTTGTACAGAAATGTTACAACACATACCCGCTCATGCTGCTCGTATACATTCCTAAAATAAGTCCCCGCAGCCGGTATATCTTTCGCCTTTTTTTTAAAGAGCTGTTGGGATCGGATTGCAGACTCACAGACGATAAGGAAGAGTTCCGGAATTATCCGGCAGCCAAATTTTCATACTGCCCTCAGCCATTAGATAATGAATTGCATATTACTTCCTGCGGATTAATTTCCGAAACAGGAATACGGGAACAGACGATTCAGGTTTTTAATTGGGAAGGAGGGAAAGCTTTTTTTGCTACCGGCCGTCTTTCCGCAATACCTTTCGATCCTTTTGCAGCTGCATTTTACCTCGTTACCCGATACGAAGAATATCTTCCACATATCCGCGACTCACACGACCGTTTTGATGCAAAAGAAAGTGTAGCCTGGAAAAATGGTTTTCTAAAGGTGCCGGTAGTAAACAGATGGGTTTTGCATATAGCAGGGTTGCTTAAAGAGCGTTTTCCTCAGCTTATCTTTTCCACTTCGCAATATCAGTACATTTCCACACTGGATATTGATAATGCTTATGCATTTAGAGAAAAAGGATTTATGCGTTCGCTGGGTGGGTATATAAAAGATTTGCGTAGGCTTGATTTTGTGAATATGAAAGACCGTACCCGGGTTTTGCTGGGGCTGAAGAAGGATCCTTACGATACGTATGAGTTTCAATTTGCCATGCAAAAGAAACTGGGATTAAAGACCATTTACTTTTTCCTGGTTGGAGATTATGGTATAAACGATAAAAATTTACCCATTGAAAGCAGGCGTTTTCAGTCGCTCATCAAAACGGTAGGAGATTATGCCGAAGTGGGCGTACATCCTTCTTATGGTTCTAACCGTCATCCGGAGCGCTTGAAAGTGGAGGTTAGCAGACTGGCTAATGTATTACACCGGGAAGTGACTGCGAGTCGTCAGCATTTTTTGAAATTATCCTTTCCGGATACCTACCGTAACCTCATTGATCTGGATATAACCGATGATTATACCATGGGTTTTGCAAATGAAATCGGTTTCCGGGCAGGGATTTGTTCGGCCTTTAATTTTTATGACCTGGATCTGGAAATGGAAACACGTTTACGGATTCATCCTTTTGCGATGATGGATGCCACACTTAAATATTATATGAATGTGCCGCCTGAGGAGGCCATAGAGGCTATCCGGCCTATGATTGATGAGGTAAGGGGGGTAGGAGGAACATTTATAAGTTTGTGGCATAATGAGTCACTGAGTAATCAGAAGCAATGGGAGGGGTGGTTGCATGTTTATGAAGAAATGACCAAGCTTGCCGCAACTCCGCCTGCTCATGTTAAGGAACAGGTAGTTACATAAGCATTGAAACGAGCATAACATCGGTATTAATTCAATTATTTGTGATTAAATATCTGAGTCATACGGAGATTGACAAGCAGAAATGGGATTCCTGCATCCAGCGTTCGGTGAATGGGATCATTTATGCCTATTCCTGGTATCTGGACATTGTTTCTCCACGCTGGGAGGGACTTGTAGAGGAAGATTATCAGAGTGTAATGCCATTGGCCTGTCGTAAAAAATTCGGAATTCACTATTTATATCCTCCCTTCTTTACCCAGCAGTTGGGTGTTTTTTCTGTCAATAAGTTTACCGAAGAAAAAATAAAGGAGTTTATAAATGCCATTCCGCCCCGGTTCAGCTATTTTGAAATCAATCTGAATACACTTAATAAATTCAGCTCGATGGATATGATTATCCATCCTAACCTTACCCATGAGCTGGATCTGATTGAATCCTATCAGCATATGTTTGATTCGTATTCCGAGAATCTGAGAAGAAATCTGAAACGGGCAAGCAATGCGGATCTGGTTATTGATAAACATGCCAATCCTCAGCTTATTATCAATCTTTTCAGGCATAATAAAGGTAAACAGTACAGCCACATACGGCCACGCGATTATGATACCCTGGAGGAGCTGATTGAAACCTGTATGCAAAAAGGAAGGGCACAGGTATGGGGTGTTCTTACTAAGGAAAGAAGATTATGTGCAGGAGCATTTTTTGTAGAGAGTAATGGCAAAGTGATATTTCTTTTTTCCGGAGCCAATCAGGTAGCCCTCACAAACGGTGCTATGCCCTTTCTGATTGATCGTTTTATTGAAGAGAACGCGCACCGTAATCTGATTCTGGATTTTGAAGGGTCGAACGATCATAATCTGGCACGTTTTTATAAGAGTTTCGGTTCAAAAGAATGCGTATATTTACAGGTGAAGGTTAACCATCTTCCATGGTACGCGCGATATTTTAAAGAATAGTTTATGATCATAGAGCTTTCCAAAGAATCTTCCTTACTCAGCCGCTATATTGCAGAACTGAGAGATATTCATGTTCAAAAAGACAGAATGCGTTTCAGACGTAATCTGGAGCGTATAGGCGAAATATTTGCCTATGAAATCAGTAAAAAACTAAGCTGGGTAGAGCTGGATGTTACTACTCCTTTAGGCATTGCTAAAACAATGCAACTGAAGGAGCAGCCGGTATTGGCTACCATTATGAGGGCCGGGTTGCCTTTGCATCAGGGGTTTTTGAATTATTTTGATCAGGCTGATAATGCCTTTATCTCGGCCTATCGTAAGCATCACAAGGATAACTCATTTGAAATAAAGCTGGAATATTTTTCAAGTCCGGATCTTGCCGGACGTGAAATCATTTTGGTCGATCCTATGCTCGCCAGCGGTCATAGTATTGTGACTACCTGGCACGCCATTGCCCAGCAAGCACAGCCCAAACATGTTCATATTGCAGCCGTTATTGCAAGTGAACAAGGGGTGGCTTATGTAAAGAAAAATCTTCCGGAAGGTGTCACACTTTGGTTAGGTGTGGTTGATCCGGAGCTGAACGCACATTCCTATATTGTCCCCGGACTTGGAGATGCGGGCGATCTGGCGTATGGGGAAAAACGCTGATCTTCATGCCAAGCCACTCTGTAGAGGTAGGGAAGTATTTTCTGGTTGCGCTCTTTGCAAGTGTGAAATTTTTATTCTCTCCTTTTTTTGCTTTGGGGCTAAAGCTTAACTATTTTGAATCCCTTATTTCTACAACACTGGGTGGTATTGCCGGTATCCTCTGTTTCGGACTTATCGGGGAACTGCTATCCGACTATTGGGTAAAAATCGTTGTTTGGTTTTTGCGCATATTTACAGGTCGCACACCCATGGAGGCCCGTCTTCATGCCCGCCGGAAATTCAAATGGATAACCCGTTTCATTGTCAAAATAAAACACCGGCTTGGGCTCGTTGGTATCGCATTGCTTAGCCCCTGTCTTTTATCATTGCCGCTGGGAGCCATTGCCTGTATGACCTTTTTCAGTCACCGCAGAAAAGAAGTGTTTATCTACCTGTTTCTTTCTCTTGCATTCTGGTCCTTTGTACTGAATACCGGAGCTTATTTTTTCCGGCTATCGGCTTTGTTTTCTAAAGTGTCGTCATGAAGTCCTACAAACATATATTTTTTGACCTCGACCATACCCTATGGGATCTGGAAAGAAATGCTTCCGAAACAATTTCCGAACTGCTCAGCAGCTATAAGCTGGAAGATAAGATAAACTCTACCGGTCATGAGTTTATCAAAGAGTATAATCAGATTAATGATGAATTATGGGAGCTGTTGCGAAAAGGGCAGATAGACAGGCAGACGCTCCGGTATGAGCGATTCAGAAGGGTGTTTCAGCTTTTTGGGATGAAGGATGAGGAGCTGGCGCGTAAATTCGGGGATGCTTTTGTTAAGGACTCACCACGCAAACCGCATCTGATACCAGGAGCACGGGAAGTGCTGGATTATCTGTCACAAAAATATACCCTCCACATCATTACCAATGGATTTGCAGAAGCACAGGAAGTAAAAGTTGATTTTGCCCGCATCGGACACTACTTTACCCATATCATCAATTCGGAGCAGGCTGGTTGTAATAAGCCTGATCCACGAATTTTTGAATATTCCCTGGATCTGGCAGGTGCAACAAAATCTGAAAGTATTATGATTGGTGATCACCTGGAAGCCGATATACTCGGAGCAAAAAATGCAGGACTGGATCAGGTCTATTTCAATCCAAACGGAAAAGAGCATAATCACCAGATCACCTATGAAGTGAAACACCTTCTGGAACTCCAACAGATCTTATAATGACAAAACCCGTAAGAAACAGGTTTGATACTGTTCTTACGGGTTTCAATTACTCTTGAAAAGAGACTATTTCGGCTTATCCGATTTGTTTTCTGCTGATTTATCTTTGCAGCATTTTTTGTCACCCTTTTTGCAACATTTTTTGTCTTTGTCATCACCGCAGCAATTGGTGATATTGGTTTTTGTTACAGCAGCGATAGCGGATGAGCTAACTGCAGTAAACATACCGGTAACAGCTAAAATCAGGATTGCCTTTTTCATGTTCTGATGGGGTTAGTGGTTAAAATGACTTGATAATCAAAGATACCAATAAAAACAAAGAGATAAAAAATACGCTTGTTAAGGTATGTTAAAGCTCTCCCAGTACTGTTATTCCCCCCTTTACATGATCTTCCAGCTTAACATGGATCTTGGTTCCCAGTGGAAGAAATAAATCCACTCTGGAACCGAATTTGATAAATCCAAACTGTTCGCTTTGTACAGCTTTGTCATTTTCTTTGGCATAACATACAATTCTTCTGGCCAGAGCACCGGCTATTTGTCTGAATAATATGCTTTTCCCATTGGCATGTTGTACTACCACCGTGGTACGTTCATTTTCGGTAGACGATTTGGGGTGATATGCCACCAGATAAAGACCGGCATGGTATTTCTGGTAAGACACGATACCATTGATTGGGTAGCGGTTGATATGAACATTAAGAGGCGACATAAAGATAGATACCTGTATCCTTTTGTCTTTAAAAAATTCAGGCTCTTCAACTTCTTCAATAACCACCACTCGCCCGTCGGCAGGGCAAATAATAGCCTGATCGTTTTTTACCCAGTTACGCTGCGGATCGCGAAAAAACTGGAGAATGACGATGGTAAAAAAACAGGATGCAGCTATGGCTAAAGCATGAAGCACCATGCCTATCATGTTATCGGGTGCCAGGCCGAAAGCCAGTCCAAGAATAAGAGCAGAAAAGAGGAGAACGATAAGCAGGGATGGAATACCTTCTTTGTGAAATTTCATAGGGTTATATTAAGCGGTAAAAATAGGGAAAAATTAATGTTGCCCGGGCCTTAAGGCCCGGGCAACATTAATTTTACTTAGAAAGAATCTTAAACTCCGTCCTCCGATTCATCTGACGCCCTTCTTCGGTATCGTTGGTGGCAATGGGCATGGACTTTCCATAACCTTTTGCCACTAACCTGTCTTTGTTAATTCCTTTTCCTGTCAGAAAATCGACTACCGATTGTGCCCTTGCCTGACTTAGTTTCTGATTATAGTCATCCGACCCTTTTCCATCGGTGTGACTGCTGAGCTCAATTTTCAACGTAGGATTTTCATTGAGAAGAGAAACAAGCCGTTCCAGCTCCGAAACAGACTCCGGTCTCAGGCTGGCTTTGTCAAAATCGTAAAATACATTGTTCAGGACTATTTTAC
>Ga0206962_1055_pt1 | contig 43606 bp, 34 predicted proteins | sample Alteio_BWOrgHeat_27_FD_153241 | JGI IMG/M metagenome (GOLD analysis project Ga0206962, IMG submission 153241) | Enriched cells from forest soil in Barre Woods Harvard Forest LTER site, Petersham, Massachusetts, United States -... | ecosystem: Environmental > Terrestrial > Soil > Temperate forest >...
TTCTGAGACATATATTAAACTCGGCAGGCATTTCACGGTTTCCAGCAGGAGCATTTGAAATGGTACGTTTAGGAATAGGTTTGTATGGAATCGGGATGGATGAGGAGGAACAGCAACACCTTAAAAATGTAAGTACGTTAAAAACAACTATTTCTCAGATCCGTCAGGTTCCTGCAGGTGATACCATTGGCTATAGCCGTAAAGGTGTGGCTGTTGCGAATATGCAGATTGCTACTGTCCCTATCGGATATGCCGATGGTTTAAGTCGTAAGCTGAGTAATGGAAAAGGGCGCTTATGGGTAAACGGTAAGCCGGCACCTGTTGTAGGTAATGTATGTATGGATATGTGTATGATTGATATAACGGATATTAAGGCGGAGGAGGGGGACGAAGTGATTGTGTTCGGCGGAAATTATCCGATTACCCGTTTGGCCAAAGACCTGGGAACGATTCCTTATGAGGTACTTACCAATGTATCCAGAAGGGTAAAACGCGTCTATTTTCAGGAGTAAGCGCCTTTATCAGAAGTATAGCGGGTGTAGTTTCCACTTTTTTAAACCGGGTCTGAATTCCAATGTAGGCGCCGGAACTTTAAAAATATTTATGGTTTTAAAAATAGCAGTAATAGCAGGGTCGTCGGTATGGATTCGTGTAAAATCCACATCGGGTGCCAGAAAGAATCGTCTGCTACGTTCAAAAACAGGGGTTGTTCCGTCGGCCGAGATAGGAGCATCGCTGTTTTTACGGGCACTGATCATCCCATCGGCTCCATATCCGAAAGAGACATTTAGCCAGGACGGGAAATTTGTATTGGAAGGCAGGAAGGAAGCGATATTTCCGGAAATCCAGTAGCTCTGGCCGTTATAGTCTTTTAACCAGCTTTGTGCCGGGTTTGATCCCAATTGATCAGGGCGGTAGGATGGATAAATGGTACGATGATAGGCAAATTTTAGCTGGATTCGTTGTTCATTCCATCCCAGATATTGACCCACTACAAGTGCTGTGCCGGCGGTATTGGCAATCATATCGCCTCCGGAAAACCCCCAACCAGAGGAAAAGCCGTCAAATATTTCTACGGTAGTGAGAAACAGGAGTCCGGTAAGTCCGCCATACCAGATAGCATGTTGATTGTCTATCCCCGTCCAGCGGTACACATCGGTACCCAGGGCTCCGACATTATAGGCGGTACAGGCATGTCCGAGTTTATCCATCTGTAACCATTCTCCATTATCATTAAAAAAATGGAAACGGCTGTGATGAAAATTTTTGTACCAGAGGGAGTGAAGAGCTATGATAGTTCCGGTAAAAAGAATCCCCTCCGCAAGGGCTACTCCGTTTGCCCGTGATGCATCATACGTTTTTGCAGGCTGAAGAAAAACCTGTGCCTTTACCGGAAGATTAAGAAATGCAAGAATGAGCAGAATGCTTATACAGAATTTCATATAGGGAATTCCTTTGTAAGGGGCTGAAAAACAACGCAAGATAACAAAAAGGCCGGGAGGGGGCATAACGGTACTAAGCCTTTGTTATCAAACAGGTAACAAAACACAATGATAATAAACATGTGTATGATTTCTTATAAAAAGGTATAAATCCGGTGAAGGAATTAAGTAATCTTGTTCTACCTTTATATGGCAAATCAAATTATCCAGTAAATCATTTTTTCTGATGAAGACAATAAGGGAAATAAAAAGTTATTCCATGATCTTCAGTTTGAAGGAAGATGGTATTATGGAGATCCATAAGATTCCCGGCTGGAATGATACACCTACCCTGGCTCATGCCCAAAAGGATATGGAATGTATTTCTGTTCTTTCGGAAGGGAAGATGTATCCTCATCTCTGTTATTTGCCCGATGTGGTGATTTCAAGAGAAATGAGAGAATTTTATGCCAGTCATGAACCCGTGAGTGCAGCCACAGCCTTGATTGTGAAAAGCAGTTTTCAGCGAATCCTTGGAAACTTTTTTCTTGGAATGAATAAGGTAAAAGTGCCTGTCAAACTGTTTGGAGATGAAACAGAAGCGAGACAATGGTTATCCAAATATAAAACAGATGTAGTATCACCTCGTCCCTTGTCAGTGTTTGCCGAGTAATTTGCATTTTCACTGCCTTTGATTATTGAAACAGTATCAGGTATGACACAATCCTTGGAAAATAAACGTTTGGAAGAGATTTTGGAAATGATAACGGCTATGGCAGCCCTTGATTTTTCCAAACGGATTGATGTGAAAGTGCATCCGGATGATCCACTGGAAGCGATTGCGTATGGTGTTAACATGCTGAGCGAAGAATTACAGAACAATGTTATTGAACGTCGCAGATTAAGCGATATTAACCGTCATCTCGAGGACTTTGCATATACAACATCGCATGATCTGAAATCGCCATTGCATGCAGTGCAGGGACTGGTAACAATTCTGAAAAACGAACTGGAAGAAAGTGAAGAGGTAAGTCCGGAGATTTCGCGTTTGCTGGAAATGATTTCAGCTTCCGTTCTCAAAATGAGGGAGATGATTGATGGCATTCTTGAATATTCACGTTTGGATACACAATCCTACCCGGTAAGCTGGATGGACGCAGAAAAGGAATTGAAGGAAATCATAGAATTGCATGCCAAACAAAATGTGAAAATAATTCTGGATACTCCGATGCCAGCTTTATGGTTTAACAGGATTGTCTTTATTCAAATCATGGATAACCTGATTAATAACTCCATGAAGTATTGTAAGAAAAACCTTTGTGAAATTCATATCGCTCATCATTCGGAGGGAGGCGAGCATTCTTTTTCCGTTTCCGATAACGGTCCCGGTATTGATCCTGTATTTCACGCCAAAATTTTCGAACTTTTTGTCAGCCTTCCTCATCAGGAAGGGATGGAAAGCACCGGTATAGGACTGGCAACAGTAAAAAAACTGGTAGAGAGCACAGGTGGTAAGATTCGCCTGGAGTCGGCACCCGGAAAAGGAGCCACATTTTACTTTACCATTCCGGTTTCTCTGCCGGGATAATCCGGTACAGATATGTTTCTTCTTTACCGTAAGCACCATCCTATTTTTGTATATTGCATGCTCAACGGCCTCCGGGCAAATACAATATTATGAAGAAGAACAAAAAATCCGCCCCTGATATTTATCACGCTATTTCCACATATCTGACTTCCTATGCTTATCTGCCGGAAATGAAAGATGATGGCTCGGCTTTTGAAAAGAGAAAAATAAAGAGTGCAGGATTCAGTGCCGATCATTCTCAGCTTATTCTTACCGGCAGCGGGAAAACAGATGGTGCTTATATTATACCTTTAAAAAGTCTCCGTAAAATATATTCAAGAACCGACCGGGAATTTGATAAAGTAATTATCCGGGGGTTTATCAGCCAGGGAGAGGATTTCTCCATAGGCGAACGTCAACAACTGACCATTTATCTCAAAGGGCACCCTTCCCATCATCATATTGCCGTGAAAATTAAAAACGGTTTAACGGAACTGATGAAAAAAGCATTATAACCCCTATTCTGCTTGTTTGCCCGAACCCTGCTTTTTATGGCGGCTGTATCTGTCGGATATTATGATGCCACGATCTGAAAAGGATCGCAGTTCATCGAATACTACAATTTCATAATATTTCAGAGACTCTAAAGCGATACCAAGAGCGTACGTTTGTATCACAGTATTCCAACTGCAATGACCAAGCGCTTCTTGACTACCAGCCGTGACAAGCACGGTGATTTCCATAAGACATGCTTTCTGCATCGGCAGCATGCCAGGCTTTTATTTTATCGGTTAATTCCTTTTAGGCAGTTCCACCAATAAACCTCAGCTTATGATAGGAACAATGATTCAGGAGAAACGTATGGTAGAAAGAAGGGAAGAAGAGAACGGTTCCTTTCTTCAATTGCAAATAGAGTATCAGCAATTATTTAGAAACAATAAGGAGCTGATGGATGGAATCCATTATGCACAGCTTATTCAGCAGGGAATATTACCTCAGGACCGGCATCTGAAACGGATTTTTGAAGAATATTTCGTGATATATAAACCCCAGAGTATCATTGGTGGTGATTTATATTGGGTAGGGCAAAAAGATAAACTGCGCATTTTTGCTGTGGCCGATTGTACCGGACATGGAGTAAGCGGAGCTTTGTTATCTGTTCTCGCCTTGTCGTTCCTGAATTATGTTATTCTCGGAAAGCAATTTTCCGAACCGCATGAAGTGCTGGAAGAGCTGGATAAGAAATGGATCGAAACATTTCATCAGGGTATGGAGTTCGGATTTGACAATGACTGGATGGAAATAGGGCTGTGTGCCTTTAATACAGAAACCCGGGAACTGCAATATTCAGGAGCTTTTAATAAACTCACCTGTATTTGCAACGGTGAATTAACTACACGTTATGGAAGCCGTTATCCGATTGGCGGATGGCAGCTTGAAAAATCAAGAACCTATGAAAATCATTCGTTGATTCTTCCTGAAAACAGTATGGTTTATTTGCATACCGATGGATTTAAAGACCAGTTTGGATTCGGCTCCGGCAAACGATATGGAAGCAAACGGCTTGGTGCTTTAATCGAATCGGTTGCCTCCTTGCCTGCACAGGATCAAAAAATGAAAATGGAAGCGGAACTGGAAGCGTGGAAAGGATTGGAATTACAGACCGATGATATCTGTATGATGGGGGTAAGATTATAATAAGAGTATGTTAAGACAGCCAACGATACGTCTTTCTAAGAGCGCAAAACAGCATTAATCCATTTTAAAAGGGTAAAAGTTGCGCTTTGCCCATATTTAATTCTGACTGGTCGACAATAAGTGAATATTCATGCCGGTAAATTATTTTATGGTCGAATAATTGATTCAATGCTTGCAAATTGATTTTTTTTGTCTTAACATTGTTATAAGTAAATATTCAAGAAGCGAATATCCTACAAGAGTTTCTGTTAAATCTTCAACAGAAACAGTCCGAAGCCGCTTCAAGCCAAGTTGTCCAAACAACCAAATTGCTTGAAGCTATGTTAAACCAGGACAGTACTCAAACACTAGGTACCATTTATTTTTATGCTGCTCATTTAATTATCCGAGCAGGGCAATCTCATTCTTTACGATTTGTTGATACACGTTTCTAAACCTTATCAGGTATAAGAACGTAGTAAGAATATACTAGCTAGTACGCATTGATTGATCTTCATCCCGCACATGATGAAGAAAGTACAACTACTCACTCACAAATTAACACATCATGAGAACAGCACTACCTATTTCCAAGGTGAAGTATTCGTTGGCATTGTTGATTGCGACTGGCGTACTGAGTATTACTCCTCACAAAGCTACTGCACAGGAATTGACACAAAATAATGACCCGGTTAAAAAGACAGCGCCGGTTGTTACAATAAAAGTTGAAGATACAGATGAAGATGAGGACGGAGATCGTGCCGACAGAAGTTTGAATTGCGGAGGTACAGAACGCTGGAGTGAAAAAGTGCTGGTAGATGCTGCTGTAGGTACTATTAACTGGACACCGGTGGTGCAAACAGTTACACAGCTTGCAAATCTGAGTACGCCCACACCATCTACTACCATGCCCCGTACAGGACCTGTAGAAACAACCTGTTATCAGGTAAGCTGCAGTATAACTATTAAGAAGGCAGAATCGGATAATGATTATCACCTGGTTCTGTCTGACGGAAGCAGTACTGTAATTGGTGAGATTCCGGATCCATCCTGTTCGGCTGCTGCAGCTTCAGCATATGTGAATGACTTTATCGCCGCCCGTAATTTTATTGATGCCAATATTGCCAGCGGAAATGTAAGCAGTGTAAGCATTCCTCCTGTTGTGGTTACCGGAGTGGGATTTGTTGATCCTCCTCATGGTCAGACAGGGGCTGCTCCTAATAATTTTGAAGTTCATGCTATTACCAATATACATTTTCAAACGGCTACCGGAATAACAAATCAGGCACTCACTTTAAAGGCGAGCGTAGGGCCAAACCCTTTTAACACTTCAACAGAATTTCAGCTTAATTCCAATCTGAATGATTTAAACAAAGTAACCCTTACACTTTTTGATATGCAGGGCCAGATTGTAAGAGATGAAGAGGTGCCCGTAATAGGTACCAGTCAGATTGATTATGTAATGCCAAAAGGAAATCTGACTCCGGGTATTTATTTCTACCGCTTTCGCAACAATGGAGCTATCCTGTACGAAGGAAGAGTTGTAGCGCAGTAGTATTCAAGAGTAAACGCTTCTCTGGTTGTGTGTTCTCCAGAGAGTGTTTTGTGCAAATCCCTTCATTGGGCGGGAACAAGGACCCGCTCGATGGGGGATTTTTTTTATGGAGAAGGCAGAAGAAAGAAGTCAGAAATCAGAAGAACGGAGATAACTTTCTGACTTCTTTCTTCTTTCTTCTGCCTTCTTATTCAAACGCTGCAATACCGGTAATGTCATTTCCGGTAATCAGCAGATGAATATCATGCGTTCCTTCATACGTAATAACTGATTCCAGATTCATCATATGACGCATGATCGGATATTCACCGGTAATACCCATTCCACCATGAATCTGACGGGCTTCCCTGGCAATATTGAGAGCCATGAATACATTATTTCGTTTTGCCATGGAAATCTGAGCCGGTGTAGCCCGGTGTTCATTCTTTAATACTCCTAGTCTCCAGGTAAGCAACTGAGCTTTGGTGATTTCTGTAATCATTTCGGCCAGTTTTTTCTGTGTAAGCTGGAACCCTGCGATAGGCTTACCAAACTGGACACGCTGCTTTGAATAGTTTAATGCCGAATCATAACAATCCATGGCTGCTCCGATGGCTCCCCAGGCTATTCCATAACGGGCCGAGTTAAGGCAGCTGAGTGGCCCTTTAAGACCTTTTACGGTGGTAAAAACGTTGCCCTTGGGTACTTTTACATTATCAAATACAAGTTCGCCTGTGGCACTGGCCCGGAGCGACCATTTTCCATGTGTTTCAGGAGTAGTAAATCCAGCCCAACCCCGTTCTATCACCATTCCACGTATATCCCCTGCTTCATCTTTAGCCCATACTACAGCGATATCGGCGAAAGGAGCATTTGAAATCCACATCTTAGCTCCGTTTAAAAGATAATGGTCGCCTTTGTCACGTATATTCGACAACATACCATTGGGGTTGGAACCATGGTCTGGTTCGGTAAGACCGAAACAGCCCATTAAATCGCCTGAAGCAAGTTTAGGAAGGTATTTCTTTTTCAGTTCTTCCGATGCATAGGTATAAATAGGAAACATAACCAGCGAGCTCTGAACAGATGCAGTGGAGCGAAGTCCGCTATCACCTCTTTCCAATTCCTGCATGATCAAACCGTAAGAAATCTGATCTAAACCGGGTCCCCCGTATTCTTGAGGAATATACGGGCCAAAAGCGCCTATTTCAGCAAGACCTTTGATCCATTGCTTTGGAAATTCAGCTTTCTGACAAGCTTCTTCTATAATCGGAGATACTTCTTTTTTCACCCAGGCTCTGGCCGTATCACGAATTAATTTATGCTCATCGCTTAACAATTCATCCATGAGATAGTAATCCGGATGCTGGAAATTATCAGTTTTAGCCATTTTATTGAAGGTTATCGAGAAAGTATAAGAAACAGAGGCCAAAAGTAAGTATTTTTTTCGCTGCTGAGCTTTTAAAGCACTGGTAAATACTATACGGGATTCTTTTGTTGGAAACGAAAAATCCTATATTTGCCCGGAAAGAAACATGAAATTCAACATATATTTTAGAAGTAACCCAACCTTGGCATAGAATATGCCATCTACCAACTACACACTATCACAAACCCTATGAAAAAAATCACAATTGCAGCTCTATTCCTGTTTTCAGGATTTTTCGCTTCGGCGCAAACAATTTACAAAGGAACCGATGAAACAGTGGTTTCTTTTTTCTCTCATACTTCTATGGAAGATATTGACGGGACAAACAAAACTGTTACAGCCGTTGTGCTGAAAGCGGATGATGGAACATTTGTTTGCCGTTGTGCAAACAAAGGATTTCATTTTCACAGCGGACTTATGGAAGAACACTTTAATGAGAACTACATGGAAAGTGAAAAATTCCCTAACAGTACTTTTAGCGGTAAAATACCGGAAAAGGTAGATTACACAAAAGATGGCGTAACAAAAGTAACGCTGGACGGAAAGATGGATATACACGGGGTGAAAAAGGATGTTAAAGTTCCGGCAACACTTACAGTAAAAGGAGAGCAGGTTACCGTAGACGCCAAATTTCCGATTGTCATAAAGGATTATAATATCAAGATACCAGAGGCTGTTGGTAACAAGCTTTCTGAAACAGTAGATGTTACTGTTAAAGCTATTCTGAAGAAGAATAAATAATTCAAATTTTTCTAAAATGCCGTTCTGATATTTATCGGGACGGCATTTTTTTTGTGCAAAGGCCATTGCGTATCTTTGAGCATATCAAATTCAGGAGTATGTCAGAGAAAAAAAAGAAACTGGTAATCGGAATTACAGGTGCCAGCGGTTCCATATACGCCAAAGTACTTATTCAGAAATTAAGGGAGATGCCGGAACAGCTGGAAGAAGTGGGTGTGGTGATGTCTGACAATGCAAAGGATGTATGGTTTCACGAATTGGGAAACCGTGAATATGAACAGATTCCATTTCGATTATATGGGAAGTCCGATTATTATGCCCCTTTTGCTTCCGGTTCAGCCGGATACGATACCATGATTATATGTCCTTGTTCCATGGGAACCCTGGGACGAATAGCTACCGGAATATCCAATGATCTGAATTCCAGAGCTGCCGATGTAATACTGAAGGAAAGAAGAAAACTTATTCTCCTCACGAGAGAAACACCCCTTCATCTTATTCATATTAATAATATGAAAACAGTGACCGAAGCCGGAGGTATTATATGCCCTGCAAGCCCCTCTTTTTATAGCCTCCCCAAAACACAGGAAGAGCTTGTTGCGACCGTGATTGACCGTATTCTGGGCCTAGCCGGACTGGAGATAAAAACGTACCGTTGGGGCGAGGAAAAGAACTAGACGGTAGCATATTATTAACAGTTAAACGTCTTCAGGTTAGAAAGTCTTTAGATTTAATTAACATATGAAACATTCCTGGTAAGTATTCCGTTACTATACTTGCTGTCTTAATTAACGGATGTCAGATCCCTAATAAGTTATTCATAATGATAAAGGAAACAACTGTGGCCATGCTCGATATGAGCAAAACCATTCTTGAAAAAGTAAGTTTCGATAAGATATTGTTCCGCAAAGAGCTCACGAAAGCTGCAAGATGGTTAAAGCCCGATGAAAAAATGCTGTTAAAGGTATGGGCCCTTGGCACTTTTGGACATATTTACAAAGATGTCATCATCGATGTCTTTAAAAGTGTAACGAATTCGTAAGAGGACGATTGCAGGGCTGGCCGTAAGGGGCATTCAGGAATGCCCCACACTTTTTATACTTTTAAACAGGAAACAGTTTTTCTTGTTTTGCAGTAGTTAATTAATACCCATCCGGTTTCAGGAAGTCAATATTCCTGCGTAATCCTTTATATCCTGTTCGTTTAACAGCAGAGCCGCTGAAGGTGACACGAAAAATTTCTTCTGTCATATCGATCCAATCTTTTTGTGTCATGTCAAGCAAGCCACTGGCGGGCTGAAATCCCGGCTCCTTATGGGGTTTGGAAAAACGATTCCATGGGCAAACGTCCTGACAGATATCACAACCAAAAGCCCAATTGTCAAATTTTCCTTTCATTCCGGAAGGAATATTATCTTTTAATTCGATCGTAAAATAAGAAATACATTTACTGCCATCCACCACATAAGGTTGAGTAATTGCATCCGTAGGGCAAGCATCAATACATCGGGTACAGGTGCCACAATAATCACCTACCGGGCCGTCGTATTCAAGTTCAAGATCGAGTATCAGTTCAGCAATAAAAAAATAAGACCCGCTTCCTTTATGAATGATGTTTGAATTTTTTCCAACCCAACCAAGACCGGACTTTTTTGCCCATGCCTTATCCATAACCGGTGCAGAGTCAACAAAAACACGTCCGTTTACCTCTCCTATTTCCGCTCTGATATAGTCGAGCAAAGCCTTGAGTTTTTCTTTGATGATAAGGTGGTAATCTTTTCCATAAGCATATTTGGAGATACGGGGAGCGGTACTGTCTTTTTGTTCTGAAGAAGGATAGTAGTTGAGTAAAAGCGAAATGACGGATTTTGCGCCATCAACCAGAAGACGGGGATCTAATCTTTTGTCAAAATGGTTTTCCATGTATGACATACTTCCCTGCATCTTATGCTTTAACCAAAACTCCAATCGTGGCGCCTCTTCTTCCAGAAATGCAGCAGCGGAAATACCACAATAATCGAAACCCATACGCAGGGCCTCGGCTTTAATCAGTGTAGTATGTTGTGAATGATTCAAATTTGCCAATTAAATTCGCTTAAAACACCCAGTTTCGATACTTATATCCGCGTTTTTGAAAACAACAGGTAATAATATTCCAAATATTATATTATTAAACCATAGCAAACCGGAAAATAAGCTTGAAATAGTTTGTTTTTCAAAATTTACTTTCTACTTTGGCATCCTGTTAAACAAATCGAGTGCAGGTTTTAATTCATCCCCAATGAAACTGTACCCTGCATAGATTTCAAAAATACAGAAAATGGAAACAAAAAGAATACCAGGCTTTGCGAATGCTGTTGGTTTAAATCTTTTGATTTTCTAGATCTCAAAGATTGCCAGCAAATCTATTTTTTAAATTCAGCTGAACCGGGAAACCAGGCGTGTTTGATTGTGCATGATCGCATAGCTATTCGTTGCGATATTGTTTTGCATAACAAAGGGATTCTTGATACCGGTAAAGTATGATGCTACAGGTGAGGTAGTAAGGGCAATGATTTGCTTTTATTCTTCACCAAACAAAGTGCCCCTGTTTAATCCGGGAGTTCTTCCCAGATGCTTATAGGCTTGTTCTGTTGCCTGTCGCCCGCGTGGGGTGCGTATGAGATATCCTTCCTGAATGAGGAACGGTTCATATACCTCTTCAATCGTTCCCGCTTCTTCACCAACAGCCGTTGAAATGGTAGTAAGACCAACAGGTCCGCCTTTGAACTTATCAATAAGGGCAGATAGGATGCGTATGTCCATTTCATCAAGGCCGTTCTTATCTACATTTAATGCGGCTAATCCGTAACGTGAAATTTCAAGATTGATATGACCATCGCCTTTGATCTGCGCAAAATCGCGTACCCTTCTGAGCAATGCATTCGCAATACGGGGGGTACCGCGGCTGCGACGGGCTATTTCATGTGCGGCTTCCTGTTCAATTTCTACATTCAGAATTTCGGAAGAACGACGTACTATTTTTTCCAGCAACGCTGAATCGTAATAATTCAGACGGGAATTGATTCCAAAACGGGCACGTAATGGCGAAGTAAGTAAGCCGGAACGGGTGGTGGCTCCAATAAGCGTAAAGGGATTCAATTTGATTTGTACGCTACGGGCATTGGGTCCGCTATCGAGCATAATATCGATGCGGTAGTCTTCCATGGCAGAATAAAGATATTCTTCCACCACAGGACTCAGCCGGTGTATCTCATCAATAAACAAAACATCAAAAGGTTCCAGATTGGTGAGCAGGCCGGCCAGATCACCGGGCTTATCAAGCACGGGTCCGGAAGTTACACGGATATTGACCTTTAGTTCCTGCGCAATGATATTGGCAAGTGTGGTCTTACCCAATCCCGGAGGGCCATGAAGTAACACATGATCCAAGGCTTCCGTCCGTTGACGTGCTGCCTGAACAAAAATGCGGAGATTTTCAACCACGGCATCCTGTCCGGAGAAGTCATCAAACTCCAGGGGACGAAGGGCTTTCTCCGCTTCTTTATCGGCAGAGCTCAGGTGACTGCTTTCCGGATCTATATTTGGGTTCATCTGTTACTTACAAAGGTAGTCGAATTCTCATAGTTTTTTAGCCAGAGCTGTATTGGGGAAGAGGGTTTTATACAAAGCATCCCAGGAAATAAATACACCAAAAGCATACATAGGACCGTTAAAATTTTTCCCAATTTCAGAATTGCCTTTTATCATGAGGCGGATACCGGCGTCTGCCTCGAGTCCCAGCCATGGAAAAATATAATAACTTGTTTGTACCATAGGTTCATACAACAAAATCAATTCCCGGTCTCTATTGAATTCCTGGTTGGCAATGGTATACATATATTTCGATGCTCCTGCTCCCAATTGAAGGGGGATACTGAATTCCCAGTGCTTATTTTTGAAATAGACATATTCGAAATAGGCGGCTCCATACCTCATCTTCATATGTTGTTGAATGGTTTGTGTGGCACCTCCCGCTTCGGTAACAGAGAGGGGAGCGGTGAGATCGGAGCTCATAAAATTATATCCCAGGCCAACTCTGACGCGTTTATGAAATGACATCCCGAATTTAATGCCCCAAATATCCGCTCTGCTGTTTTGTACAAAGGAGTTCCGACCTCCGAAATCAATATAAGGTTTGGGTTTGTAACGGAGTGCTGCGCGTAAGGTGTCTTCAGTAGGTGTCTGAGCCTGAATAATGGAAACACCTGTCAGCAACAACAAGAGAAAGAAAACGCTGATATAGGATCGTGCAAACACATGCAAAGGTAAAGGGAAATGAATGCACAAAAAAACCGTCTCTTGGAGGAGACGGTTTTTTTATTAATAGCTTGATGTCAAATCAGGATCGTTAATGATGACCGCCACCATCCACCTCACCCGGGCGAAGCGGAACGGTTTGCGGAATATAGTCATCCGTTTCACCTGGTTTGCTGTAATCATAAGGCCAGCGATGAACAACAGGCAATGCACCTGGCCAGTTACCATGTGTATGTTTCATCGGGGTAGTCCACTCCAGAGTGTTGGAATGATAAGGATTCTGCTCTGCTTTCTCGCCACGGAACATGCTGTAGAAGAAGTTGAACAGGAAAATACATTGTGCCAATGCACCCAGGATAGCAAAGCAGGTGATGAGTACGTTGATGTCAACCAGGTTGTCAAACATCGGGATTTCAGAGTTGGTGTAATACCTGCGGGGAACACCTGCAAGACCCAGGAAGTGCATCGGGAAGAATACACCATAAGCGCTTACAAACGTGAGCCAGAAATGGATATGACCCATTGTCTTGTTCATCTTGCGCAGGAACAATTTAGGGAACCAATGGTAAACACCACCGATCATACCCAGGATAGCGGAGAGACCCATTACAATGTGGAAGTGGGCAACTACGAAATAAGTATCGTGAATAGGAATATCAAGAGCCGAGTCGGCCAGAATGATACCTGTAACACCACCCGTGATAAAAGTGGATACAAGTCCGATTGCAAACAGCATGGCAGGATTGAACTGAATATTTCCTTTCCAGAGGGTGGTGATATAGTTAAATGCTTTTACAGCCGAAGGAATCGCAATGAGCAGTGTTGTGAATACAAACACAGAACCGAGGAACGGATTCATACCTGTAATGAACATATGGTGACCCCATACAATGAAGGAGAGGAAACCGATGGCCAGCATGGATCCGATCATGGCACGGTAACCGAATATGGGTTTACGTGAGTTTACGGAAATGATTTCGGATGCAAGTCCCAGAGCAGGTAAAAGAATGATATATACTTCAGGGTGACCTAGGAACCAGAATAAGTGCTGGAAGAGAATTGGGCTTCCACCTGTTTGCTCCAGCGGAGCTCCGTTTACAATAATATCACTCAGATAAAAACTGGTACCGAAGCTTCTGTCGAAGATAAGTAACAAGGCTGCTGAGAAAAGTACAGGGAAAGAAAGAACACCCAGGATAGCGGTAATAAAGAAAGCCCAGATAGTAAGTGGCAGACGGGTCATGGACATACCCTTGGTTCTGAAATTAAGAACAGTGATGATGTAGTTCAAACCACCCAGCAGGGAAGAAACGATAAACAAGCTCATGGAAACAAGCCACATCGTCATACCGAGACCGGAGCCTGGCATAAATTCCTTAACAGCAGAAAGCGGAGGATAAACTGTCCAACCACCTGATGCTGGTCCTGACTCAATAAAACAGGAAAGAAGCATTACCAAACTGGATGCAAAGAAAAACCAGTACGATAGCATGTTCAAAAATCCGGAAGCCATATCACGGGCTCCAATCTGGTAAGGGATGAGCAGGTTACTGAATGTTCCGCTCAAACCGCCTGTAAGTACCATAAATACCATGATCGTACCGTGGAGCGTTACCAAGGCCATATACATGTTCGGATCCAGCACACCTTTAGGCGCCCATTTATCGCCCAGGATAAAATTGGTCAGCGCAAAACCTTCATGAGGCCATGCCAGCTGAAGACGAAACATCACCGACATCATCATTCCAACAACAGCCATGATCACAGCTGTGATCAGAAACTGACGGGAAATGGTTTTGTGATCCATACTGAAGATGTATTTCTGTACGAAAGACTCTTCATGATGGTGCTCATGGTCGTGGTGTGCGTCATGAGCATCGTTAAGATCGTGTGTAGCGTGAATATCCATGGACATAATTGATAATGTTTAATTCGTTCAATAAAGTATTACAAGCCTTTCTGCTCTTTCGGAGCCTCATCTGTCTTCATCCCTGTAGGTGCTGCAGCACTTGCTGCCGGCATAAATTCAGGTTGTTTGGCAAGCCAGGCTTTGTATTCTTCAGGCGTTTCGGCAATCACAAGCAGTTTCATGGCATAGTGACTGGTTCCGCATATTTTATTGCAAACGATGTAATAATCGAACTTATCATTCTTCAGTTTCTTACGCATCTCCGCCGTGGTGATGGTCGGTTTGAAGTGAATCAGGGTAGTCATACCCGGAACAGAGTTCATCTGAGCACGGTGATAAGGGAAATAAACAGAATGGATTACATCCTGAGAACGGATCTTAAAGCTGACTTCGCGGGTATCTTTCTCTCCATATACAGGAAGGTGAAGTTCTCCTTTTACGATTTTGTCGTCATGTCCTGCAACATCAGCAGAATCCAGTCCTAATACATTGGCGCCTACAACCAGCTTGTAATTAGCTTTACCCAGTACATTATCATTACCTGCGTAACGAACCGTAAAATCAAATTGTTTGGTATAAATCTCAATTACATCGGAGTTTTTGTCATCAGCAGGGGTAGTGATTTCGCTCCAGAGTTTCAATCCCAGGAATATAATTACAGCCAGTACAGCAGCCGGAACAGAAGTCCAGATCAACTCCAGTTTATTATTATGGGGGAAAAATGTGGCTCTGTTGTTATCACGTCCGTAGTATTTGAAAGCAAAGAAAAACAACAGGATATGTGTAATAACAAAAACGACAAAAATGATAACCATGTTGAAGTTAAAGAGCCAGTCCAGTTTTTTTCCGCTTTCAGAAGCTGCTTCAGGCAGCAACAGAGGACCATAATGACAAAGCTGCCAAAGGATAAAAGCGAAGAAGGCTACCAGATATACGAGGAATAGCCGTCCCATATTACGGTTGTCTCTTTCGGTCACTTTGTTTTTATGTCCGCCTTTGAGCTCAGAAGCGAGTTCGAAAACTCTCGCCAGCTGTGATACAGCTACAATCAACAGGACAATTGCTAAATACACCAGTAACTTAACCATAATATCGCTAATTTTTTGTTAAACGCTTTTCAAAGTTAAATGTGAAAATGCAGGGATTCGTCTATATAAGGGTGATTTTTTACGAGCAATGGAGCTTTTGCAAGCTGACTTAGTACATACCAAGCAAAACCACCGCAAGACAAAAGGAACATTCCGATTTCCATAAGGCCTAAATGTCCTTCCTGGCCCATCGTTCCTGGCATGATCATAATAAATGTATCTACCCAATGGAAGAAGAAAATAATGAAGCCTACAATAAAAATAAAAGTGCGGTTGCGTTTTGAATCACGGCTCATCAGCATGAGCATTGGAACAGCAAAGTTGACAAAGAACATGGTCCACAGCAAGCCACGGTAGTCATCCCAACGGGCCAAGTAATATCCAACTTCTTCGGGAAGATTGGCATACCAGATAAGCATGAACTGAGAAAACCAGAGATAAGTCCATAAGAAACTGATAGCAAACATCCACTTACCCATGTCATGCTGATGGCTTTCATTAATGAATTCACCTTGTCCTTTATTCTTCAGGTGAAGCCCGATAAGGTTAAAAACAATAATGGCACTTACCCACTGTCCGGCAAATACATACCAACCGAAAAGTGTAGAGAACCAATGAGCATCAATTGACATAAGCCAGAACCAGGAACCTACTACAGAGGTGAAACCGAAGAATACCAGGAAACCGGCAGCACGTGTTTTGTTGGTTTTCCACATCGATACACCATCTCCGTTCGCATCAATTTCCATCGATGCTTTGCAGGTCCAGCGCTGGTAGGCAAAGTAAACAGCCAGAAAAACAATGGTCATACCCAGAAACATGGCAGGGTTGAGGAATGCAGATTTGTTCTGAAGCATTTTGTCGCCGGCTACGATGGTAGGATCCATCCATTTCCACGTATGGTGTACATGAAGAACACCAAGAATACCATAGACAAGAACAAGAGCAGCTCCCACAGGTAAAAATTTCATCACCGACTCCATTATTCTTTTATAGGTAACAGCCCATGCCGCTTCTGCAGCATACTGAACAGCATAAAAGAATGTAGCCAGCAAACTGATACCAAAGAAGAACATAATGTTCACCCAGATATTGGACCAGATACGTTGTACCTGAATAGCTGTTTGTTCATGTTTGAAAATACCGATAACGGTAAACAATAGTCCCACACCAATAAGGATCTGACAAATCCTTTTTGTTTTAGAGCTAAGCGTATACGTTAAATTCATTCCGTTTGTATCCATAGAAAGAGATGCTTTAAAATATTATTTAGGTTGTTTGCCAGCTTTAACAGGTTTGCCGGCAGGTTTAGCCTTGCCTGCAGTACTATCTGCAGCAGCAGAAGCTTCTGCTTTTTTACCTTGTAATGTCTGTACAAAACGAATTACTTTCCAACGGTCTTCAACACTTAACTGAGAAGCATGAGAGCCCATCAGATTTTTTCCGTAAGTAATGGAATGGAACATTTTTCCTTCCGGCAAATCTTTGTGTGCGGCATCATCATAATGTGGCATACCACCCAGTTTGATACCCACTTTACCATCTCCTTGTCCGGTAGCACCATGACAATGGATACAGAATTTTCCATAAATCACTTTTCCTTCTTCCACAATCTGAGGTGTATTAGGCAGCGGGTTATGAAGGGTTCTGCCAGCCAGTCCGTAGCCGGTAGAGTCGTTAGTCAGCGTATAAGGCATATATCCTCTTGCAATGGTACCCGGAACCGGAAGGCGGTTGGCCATAACCGAATCGCCCAGAAAGGTTGTCATTGCATTTGTTTCATACGAAGGAGAACGGTACATATCAGGCATGTATTCCACACCAGGGCTGTTGGGGTCCATCTTGTCGCAGGAAGCGAAGAAACTCATCGCAGCCAGGGCCATTGAACCGAGAACAACATATTTTATTTTTAGCTTCATAGGTAGAAATTGTCTTTGCCTTATTTAACATTCACTTCCACAGCACCGCTGGAACGAAGCATATCAACAATACGTGCCTGATCTTCCATACGTGATTCTATTTCCATACAGAACATATCATCTGTTGTACGTGGGTCAGGATTTTTGGGTGATACACCTGGAAGAATCCAGCTACGCAGGAAAAAAGTAATTGCCATACCATGACCGGCACAGAAAACGGTAGATTCAAATGTTACCGGAATAAATGCTGGAAGTGCAGTATAAAAGTGGAAACTGGGTTTACCACCAATATCCGTTGGCCAGTCGCTCACCATCATATACCAGGTCATCAGCAATGCCAAAGACATTCCTGTTATACCATAGATAAAAGAGCAAATGGAAATCCAGGTCCGGTCGATACCAATGATCGGATCAATACCGTGGATTGGAAATGGGGAGAAAACTTCTTTCACCCGGATACGGGCAGAACGAAGCAGCTGTGCTCCTTCTTTCAGTTTTTCCTCGTCTTTATAAAGACCGTAAATAATTGCTTTTTCGCTCATAATTGCGTATTCCTGTTAAACTGATGATCAATGATGAGCAGCATGTGCTGCCGCTTCTTTTTTATAGCTTTCTCCTGAAAGTTTCAGGATTGTTTTCAATTCATTCAATGCGATTACCGGGAAAACCCTGGCAAAAAGCAGGAAGAAGGTAAAGAACATACCGATTGTTCCGGTAAAGATGCCGATCTCAATCCAGGTTGGGTGATACATAGTCCAGCTGGATGGGATATAATCGCGGTGCAGAGAGGTTACGATAATTACGAAACGCTCAAACCACATACCGATATTAACTACGATAGAAAGAATAAAGGTTGCAGTAAGACTGGTACGTATTTTCTTGAACCAATATAGCTGAGGACTGATTACGTTACAGGTCATCATACCTGCATAGCTCCACCAATAAGGCCCTGTGGCGCGGTTCAGGAATGCATAGGCTTCATATTCAACACCGGAATACCAGGAGATAAACAACTCGCTGAGGTAAGCAACACCTACCATAGAACCGGTAAGGATGATTACAATATTCATATATTCCATATGTTTTACCGTGATGTATTGTTCCATGCTCAACACCTTACGGCAAATGAGAAGGAGTGTTTCCACCATTGCAAACCCGGAGAAGATAGCACCGGCAACGAAATAAGGAGGGAAGATAGTAGTATGCCAACCCGGAACGATGGAAGTAGCAAAGTCCATGGATACAATCGAGTGAACGGAGAATACAAGCGGTGTAGAAAGTCCGGCAAGTACCAGTGATACCTCTTCAAAACGAGTCCAGTCCTTAGCACGTCCGCTCCAACCGAAAGAAAGGAATTTGTAAATTTTCTTTGACATCGGCTTAACAGCTCTGTCACGGATCGTAGCAAAGTCAGGAATCAAACCGGTATACCAGAATACACAGGAGATAGAGAAGTAAGTAGATACAGCAAACACGTCCCAAAGCAAAGGGGAGTTAAAGTTCACCCAGAGTGAACCAAACTGGTTGGCATGTGGGAAGAGCCAGTAATCGAGCCATGGACGACCGGTGTGCATGGTAACGAAAATGGCAGCACACATAACCGCAAAGATGGTCATGGCTTCAGCAGAACGGTTAATAGCCATTCTCCATTTCTGACGGAATAAAAGAAGTACAGCCGAGATCAGGGTTCCGGCGTGACCGATACCGATCCACCAAACGAAATTGGTGATATCCCAGGCCCAGCCTACTGTTTTGTTAGCACCCCAGGCTCCGATACCGGTACCCAGTGTGTAACATAAACAACCTATACCCCATGTAAAGGCGCATACAGCAATTGTAAAAACCAGGTACCAGTATTTATTGGCACGGCCTTCAATTGGTCTGGCTATGTCTTCGGTAATGTCATGATAGGTACGGTGTCCTAAAATGAGGGGGTCTCTGATGGCACTTTCGTGTTGCATAATCTGTAATTATGAATGAGCTTTTTCTTCTTTCTTTTCTTCTTTGCCTTCGGCTTTTTCTTCCTTACCACCTTCTTCTTCTTCCACTTCTACCTCGGTATTACGCACTTTGGTAAGATATCCTACTCCTGGACGAATGCCTGTTTCTTCCAGCATGCGGTAGTTACGTGGATCGGCCAGCCATTTGGATAATTCGCTTTCCGAATCGTTCATGTCACCGAAAATGATGGCATTGGTAGGACAAGATTGAGAGCATGCTGTTTGAATAGCACCGTCTTTCAATTTCTGTCCCGCTTTTTTAGCTTCCAGTTTGCCTGCCTGAATACGTTGTACACACATGGAGCATTTTTCCATAACCCCGCGTGACCGTACTACTACATCCGGATTCAGTACCATACGTCCGATATCATCCATTGCAGGATTCACTTCAGCAAAATCTTTATTCCCGGTATAGTTGAACCAGTTGAAACGACGAACTTTAAACGGACAGTTATTAGCGCAGTAACGCGTTCCTACACAGCGGTTGTAAGTCATCATATTCAAACCTTCATTGCTGTGGCTGGTAGCAAGTACCGGACAAACCGTTTCGCAAGGAGCATGATTACAATGCTGACACATCAATGGCTGGAAGAATACACGTGGGTTGGATGTAGCCGCATGTTCCATTTTGCGGTATGTATCAATTTTGCCCAGGTGTTCTTTCTTGCCTTTGGCTTTGCTCATATCGCTGGTATAATAGCGATCGATACGAATCCAGTGCATTTCGCGGCTGCGGCGTACTTCATTTTTGCCGACAACCGGAATGTTATTTTCTACATTACATGCAACTACACAAGCTGCACATCCGATACAGGTATTCAGATCTATCGCCATACCCCAGGAGTGGCCAGGGCGATCGAAGCTTTGCCAGAGGTTTACTTCCAGCGGATCTGTATCTTTTCCTTTATGTAAAACAGTTTCATGTTCATTACCGGCAGCAGGATCTTTCATCCAGGCCATAAGAGAAGTCTCTTTTACTACCGGACGCCCCATCATGGTATGGTGTGTCTGGGTACAGGCAATAGGGTGTGTGTCTTTGCCTTTTTCCATGCTCGTTACCGAAGTGGTATATTGCATGCTGTTGTTAACCCACTGAACAGCTTTATATACGTTTACGCCCACTCCATTGGCACATTTACCGGAGTTGGAACGTCCATAACCCAATGCAATACCAATTGTTCCAAGTGCCTGTCCTGGCTGAGGAAACACAGGAAGAGCTTCCAGTGCTACTCCGTCAATCGTAACAAGAGCTGTATCAGGTTCATCTTCTAATTGGTCAAAACGCTCCAGTACATTGTATTTACCCTTCATATCTTCAGGGTTCATGGTAATACAATTGTCCCAGGTAATTTTTGTGATAGGATCAGGTAATTCCTGTAACCATGGCAGGTTGGCAAGGGTTCCGCTTCCCAGTGCAGTGGATTCATAGAACACCACTTCAGTTTCTTTGCCTTTCATGGCAGCTATGGCCGATGCGGCAGCACTAAGATCTATTTTCGAGCCACTTTCTTCTTCCTCTTTCTTTTCTTCTTTTTTTCCTGCAACCGGCACTGCGCCGGCTTTATGCATATCATGCTTGTCGTTCTTTTTTTCTTCTTTCTTTTCTTCAGCAGCAGCAACACCTTCTATACAGATGGTTCCGTCATGCAGACTCTGGTTCCAGAATGTAAGCGGATCGCCTGCATTATTGAACATTGTTTTCCAATTGTTTGTCAGGAAAGCATGATAGTCTGTTTGATTACCAGCCCAGGTAAGGATACTTTGCTGAGCCTGACGGGTACCGTCGTAATTTTTAGTCTTTACAAAAAGCGGGCTGATAGTAGGCTGTTGTAAGCTGTAACAACCTTTACGCGGGTTATGATCGTTCCATGATTCCAGGTAGTTATGATCCGGACAGATCAGATCGCACAACGCAGTCGTTTCATCGGAGCGGCTGGCCAGGGAAATTTTGTAAGATACCTTGGAAAGAGCTTCCGCAAATTTCAGTTTTGCAGGTGTCGTATACGCAGGATTGCAATTGTAAAGAATGATAGCACCTACACTTCCGGAGCGCATATTCTCAACCAGCTTTACAAACTCTTCGTCATTACCTTGTTTGGTATAGTCAGGTGTGTGGATATCAACAGTAGTTCCGTAGTTACCCAGCGCCTGGTTGATACCATTGGAGATGAGTTGCAGGTTTACATCATTTGATCCGCAAACAACAATCGATTTTCCTTTATTCTCACCAAGCCATTTAGCGGTTTCTTCAACGATATGCTCATCTACTTTAGCTCCAACCGGCAGGGCCGATCCGCTTACTTTATTATAGATAGCCACCATATAAGCTCCCATTTCAGAAGGCTTGATAGGATGACGTTCATCGGCATTAGAACCGGTAGTGGAAAGGATGGTTTCGAAATGTACGTGTTTCGACATTTCTTTCTTCTCTTTTCCTACTCTGCGGGTAATAGCATACTGTTTGGCATGCTCTACAGGACTGATCCAGTTAACAAGGAAGTCGGCTCCGAAGCTCACAATGACATTCGCCTTATCGAAATGATAAGTTGGCAGAGTAGCTGTTCCGAACGTGTTCTTATTCGCCATCATCATACCGGAGTAGGAGATAGCATCATAAGAAACATGTTTGGCATTATATTTTGCAGTTAACTCAGCAAGGGCTGCTTTGGTAGTAGGGCTGATGATGGTGGAACTAAGTACAACCACCTCTTTCTTTGCATTTACTGCATTCTCAATTCCTGACTTTGCTGCCGCATCTGCTTTTTCCCAGGTCATCATGGCTCCTTTTGAATCTTGAGGACCATAGAACCTGTCACTGTCATAAAGAGAAAGAAGAGAAGCCTGAACACGTGCACTGACTCCTCCCATACTTATTTTGGACAAGGTATTGCCTTCGATTTTAATCGGGCGGCCTTCTCTTGTTTTTACCAGAATGCTGGCGTAATCATGACCATCGAAATAAGTAGTGGCATACCAGTTGGCCATACCGGGAGTAATTTCTTCCGGTTTGAAAACATAAGGGGCCACTTTGGTTACGGGAGTTTCACAGGCAGCCAGGGTAGCAGCAGTTACGCTGAAGCCGAGGAATTTCAAAAAGTCACGACGGCTGGTAGACGATTCTTCCATGACTTTATTGTCTGCCAGGAACTTGTCCACAGGAACATACTCGTTGAACTCATTCTCGCGCTGTTTTAAGAAGGCGGGATTTTCGTTCAGTTCGTCTAAACCTTTCCAGTATTTCTTTGAGTTACCCATAGGAATCATTGCTTATTGATGAGGGGTTCTATTCGAACGTCCCTGAAAATTCTGATTAATAGTGGCACTTGGCGCAATCCAAGCCGCCCATTTTAGCTACTGTGATTGGCTGTTTGCCGTATTTTGCTTTCAGTGCGGCATGCAGTTTTTCATAGTAAGGATTTCCGTCCATTTTAACTTCCGTAGTACGGTGACAGTCGATACACCATCCCATAGTAAGCGGAGAGAACTGTTTTACAGTAGTCATCTCTTTTACATTACCATGACAGGTTTCACATTCTACTTTACCAACCATTACGTGCTGACTGTGTGGGAAGAAAACGAAGTCGGGAAGTACATGCACCTTATTCCATACCAGTGGTTTGGTATTACCGGTATAAGCAGCCTTGGCAGGATCCCAGCCCGCAGCAGCATATATTTTTGCAATTTCTTCCTTACTGCCCGGGTTGGCAGTTTCGGAAATACCTTTGTGACAGTTCATACAGATGTTAACAGAAGGTACACCGGCAGTTTTAGATTTTTCAGCACCGCTGTGACAGTATACACACTGTATACCATTGTCGCCAGCGTGAATTTTGTGAGAGAAATTAATAGGTTGGGAAGGATGGTAATCCTGGTCTATACCTACATCAAATTTATTGGCAAAACTGGTTCCGCCATATACACCAATATCTTTAAGGCTATACCAACAGGTTTTCACCCCTACACAAACAAAATAAAGGATGATAACGGCTACCACCCGTTTGTTATGCTCGCACCAGTATTTGAAGGATTCCCAGACACCACGATCGGGCTCAGCAGGAAGGCCTTGTTTTTCATTCACTACATTTTTAAGACTGCGTTTGGTGGAACGCAGCACAAGGGTCAGGATCAGAAGAATACCTACTGCAATCAGCAATACCCACAGCGGGTCGATACCTTGTGTAACCGGCTTTTCTCCTGTTGGTCCGGTTGGACCAGTAGTCGCTACCGGACCTGCAACACCCGGGTTAACATAGGCGATGATCGCATCAATATCTTCTTTGCTAAGCTGAGGAAATACGGTCATGGAAGCTCCGCCATTCTCATCAAAAATCTTTTTGGCATAAGAATCACCGGATTTCAGGACGGCAGCTGAGTTGTGAACCCAGTTATACACCCAGTCTCCCGCAGGAATACGATCTTTTACACCTTTCAGACCCGGACCTACAAGCTTTGCTTCTGTCGCTTTATGGCAAGAAGTACAATTTGCCTGGAAAAGGGCTTTGCCATCAGAGGCTTGTGCTTGTTGAATGTTGAGGAAAAAGAGGGAAAGAATTAATAAACGCAAGAAAACAAAGGCGCGCCTTTGGGGTTCAGGGTACGATTTACGCATATTTTGGATATTAAGAAGTCGAATCTAGGTCTAATCCTCTAATTTTAACGCGGGACAAATTTATAAGAAAGGTGATAACCTGATTCAAATCAGGTTGGAAAATTTTACACGAAAATCAATTTATAACGATTCTAAATAAGAAGGCTAACGTCTTGTAAATTTTGGCATTAAAAGGAGGGTGTTAGTCAGTCGAAAATGGCTGATCATCTAAACGGAATATAATTTCTAACTTTGCAGCATGCAGAAGATTATTGTGTTCGTGTACTTGGCTGGAGTTGTATTATTGGCACCGGGTATCCGGGCACAAACAGCTGCAGACTCAGCTCAGGCCTCTGTTAAGGCAGATCCAGCCTTGTTTTCATTGCTTGATAAGCGTAAAGCGATAGGAATAAAAAATCTCAAAGGTTATCGGGTAAAGATTCATTTTGGGGCGGAAAAGGCAAAAGCCAATGATGTAAAAGCCAAGTTTTGTCAGAAATACCCGGATATTCCGGCTTACATGGATTATGATACTCCCAATTTTTCGATAACAGTTGGAAATTACCGCACCCGTCTGGATGCTTATCGTGTATTTAAACAAATACAGGCCGATTTTCCGAATGCCTTTATTGTGGAAATGAAGATCGATTACCCTGATCTGACGGTAAGGAAAGAAGATACTCCAAAGGATAAATAAACAGCGGCAGGAGGCAGCTGCACTAGACAGTCAAGATATTTGTCCTAACTGCTTCCTGCGCCTGCCGCTATTTTTAAAGCTTAGCTTTGATTTCCACCATATCGTATCCTTCAACAATATCGCCGACTTTAATATCCTGAAATCCCTGAATATTTAATCCGCACTCAAAGCCCTGATTCACTTCTTTCACATCGTCTTTGAAACGTTTGAGAGATCCCAGTGAACCGGTATGAATTACAATACCATCGCGTATGATACGCACCTTGGTATTGCGGGTAATTTTTCCATCCAGAACCATACAACCAGCAATCGTACCCACTTTGGTAATTACGAATACTTCCCTGATTTCGATGTTGCAAACAATCTTTTCTTCAAATTCAGGGGCCAGCATTCCTTCCATCGCAGCTTTTACTTCATTGATGGCATCATAGATAATAGAGTAGAGGCGGATATCAATCTGCTCGGTCTCGGCCAGTCGTCTTGCAGAAGGTGAAGGACGTACCTGGAATCCGACAATGATTGCATTGGATGCAGAAGCCAGAAGCACATCACTTTCTGTAATAGCACCTACCGATTTGTGGATAATGTTAACCACAATTTTCTCGCTCGACAGTTTCTGTAAAGAATCCGTTAATGCTTCAATAGAACCATCCACGTCACCTTTAACAATAATATTCAGTTCTTTGAAATCACCTATTGCCAAACGGCGTCCGATTTCATCGAGTGTAATGTGTTTTTGTGTACGGATACCCTGTTCACGCTGCAACTGAAGTCTTTTGGTTGCAATTTCACGCGCTTCCCGTTCATCATCCATTACATGGAATGTGTCACCGGCTTGCGGGGCCCCGTTAAGTCCAAGGATCTGTACTGGCATTGCCGGACCGGAATCTTTAACGGCAGTTCCGCGTTCGTTTTGCATTGCTTTTACACGACCGCTGTAGCAGCCTGCCAATATCACATCACCTACATGTAGCGTACCTTTTTCAACCAGGATGGTGGATGTATAACCACGTCCTTTGTCCAGAGTAGATTCAATAATGGTTCCGGCAGCATTCCGGTCGGGGTTTGCTTTCAGATCCAGTATTTCTGCTTCGAGCAATACCTTATCAAGAAGTTCTTTGATACCGGTACCTTTCTTTGCAGAAATTTCCTGACACTGGAATTTACCGCCCCATTCTTCTACCAAAATATTTAACTGAGCAAGAGCCTGACGGATATTGTCGGGATTGGCTCCGGGTTTATCAATTTTATTAATGGCGAATACCATCGGAACACCAGCTGCCTGTGCGTGGTTGATTGCTTCTTTTGTTTGAGGCATCACACTGTCGTCAGCAGCAATTACGATAATGGCTACATCGGTTACTTTGGCACCGCGTGCACGCATGGCCGTAAATGCTTCGTGACCGGGAGTATCCAGGAAGGTGATATCTTTTCCGTTTTCCAGTGTTACACGGTAAGCTCCGATGTGCTGGGTGATACCACCGGCTTCACCGGCAATTACATTCGCATCACGGATATAGTCAAGCAACGATGTTTTACCATGGTCAACGTGTCCCATCACAGTAACAATAGGAGGACGGGTGATAAGTTGTTCGGGAGTATCTACTTCATCGCGTATAGCTTCCTGCACTTCCACACTAACAAATTCCACTTTGAATCCGAATTCTTCAGCAACGATATTGATTGTTTCCGCATCCAGACGTTGATTGATGGAAACAAACATTCCAAGACTCATACAGGTGGAGATGATCTGGGTAACCGGTAAATTCATCATACTGGCCAGCTGACTGGCAGAAACGAATTCGGTTACTTTAAGCACACTCTTTTCCAATTCCTGTCTTTCCACTTCTTCAGCCATTTTCTGGCTTACAAGGGATCGCTTTTCTTTTCTGTATTTGGCAGCTTTTGATTTACCGGTATTACCGCTCAGGCGGGCCAGCGTTTCTTTAATCTGTGCCTGGATTTCAACATCTGTCAGTTCATGACGGGGAGTAGAGCGGGTTCCGGGTTTGGTATTGGTGCGACCGGCTCCGCTTTGTCCGGGCTTGAATTTATTATCCGTAGAAGAAGGAGCGGCTGTTTCATTTGCCGAAGGAATACGTTTACGTTTCTTTTTTCCTTTACCACCTTCAAATCCTGATGAGGAAGAAGCAATCGGTTTTTTCTTGTCCGGTTCAACAGGCAGTTCAATTTTGCCCATAATCTTGGGTCCACCAAGTTTTTCAACCGGGCGACGGTAAAGTTCCTCTTCCTTTACAACAGATTTCTCTGCTTTCTCTTCCGGAAGTATTTCTTTTTCTGGCTCTATTACCGGAGCTGTTTCTTCAGCTACCACTTCTGTTACAGGAGGTACCGGAGTTTCTTTTTCTTTGCCTTTCTCTTTTGTTTTTTCTTCTTTCTTAACGTTTTTTTCTTTTTCTTCTTTTTCTTTGGCAGCCTTTGTTTTCTTGTCCGGTTTTGTCTTGCTGTTGATAGAATCAAGATCAATTTTTGAAACCACTTTTACAGAAACCGTCGAATCGCTTTTTGCCTTTACAACATCTTCTTCCTTTTCCTTTTCTTTTTCCGGTTCTTTTACAGCTTCTTTCTCTTTCTCCTTAACAACCTCTTTTTCTACGGGCTCTTTTTCAGCAGTACGAGACTGACCCATATTAACCCCTTTATTGAGGTCTTTGATCATTACGGTTTCTTCTTCCCGTTCTTTACGGCCTTCCCCTGCTTTGTAATCATCCTCGATCGTGATGGTTTCTTTTTTGATCTTGGATGTCAGGTTCAAGGTTTTGGCCTCCTCCTTCATCTCTCTTTCGGGCGCAAATTCCCTTTGTAACAGGATGTACATATCCTCTGAAATCTTCTGGTTCGGGTTGCTGTCCATTTGGAAGCCCTTGGCCTGAAGGAATGAAATCATCCTGTCGGGTGGGACACTTAGTTCGGCTTTCACCTTACTTAAGCGGATCGTTTTTTCTGTTTCTGACATATTATCTTATAAAAATAATTCATTTCACCCTTGTATTCCCAGCTCCGGCCAGGCCGGAGTATTTGACAGGGAAAGGTGTTATTCAAACTCTGAGCGGAGTATTCTTCTCACCTCATCAATCGTTTCCGCTTCCAGGTCTGTACGTTTCACCAATTCTTCACTGGTAATTTCCAATACACTTTTAGCGGTATCACATCCGATACCTTTCAAGGCATCAATGATCCAGCTTTCAATTTCATCCGCAAATTCTTCCAGATCCACATCCTCGTTATCTTCATGCGTATCACGGTATACATCAATTTCATATCCGGTCAGCTTACCGGCGAGTTTGATATTATGTCCGCCTTTACCGATCGCCAATGAAACCTGATCGGGCTTGAGATATACATCGGCCCTTTTCGTTTCATCATCAATTTTGATAGATGTGATTTTGGCCGGACTCAATGCACGGGAAATAAACAACTGAGAATTGTTTGTGAAATTGATCACATCGATATTTTCATTCCGTAATTCGCGAACAATACCATGAATACGGGATCCTTTCATACCTACGCATGCTCCAACAGGATCAATACGGTCGTCATACGATTCTACCGCTACTTTGGCACGTTCTCCAGGCTCACGTACAATCTTCTTGATTGTGATAAGGCCATCGAATACTTCCGGAACTTCCTGTTCAAATAGTTTTTCAAGGAATACAGGAGAGGTACGTGACAGGATAATAACCGGAGAGTTGTTTTTCATCTCCACTCTTGCTACAACAGCTCTTACTGCATCTCCTTTTTTGAAGAAATCGGAAGGAATTTGTTCGGATTTTGGAAGAATAAGTTCATTGCCTTCATCATCCAGAATAAGCGTTTCTTTTTTCCAGGTCTGATAAACTTCACCGGTAATGATATCACCCACACGGTCTTTGTATTTTTTATAAAGACTGTCTTTTTCAAGATCCAGGATACGTGATACCAGATTCTGACGGATGGCAAGTACAGAACGACGGCCGAAATCTTCCAGGCTCATCTGATCTGTTACTTCTTCCCCTATTTCGAAGTCGGGTTCTATTTTACGTGCGGCATTAAGACTGATATGACGGTTCTCGTTATATTCAAAACTGTCTTCTGCAAATTCATCATCCACAATCGTACGGTTGCGCCAGATCTCCAGATCTCCACGGTCGGGATTGACAATGATATCAAAGTTTTCATCGCTTTCAAACCGTTTCTTGATAAGGCTCCTGAACACATCTTCAATAATGCTCATGAGGGTCGCCCGGTCGATGTTCTTCACATCTTTGAATTCCGAAAAGGATTCAACGAGATTGATCTTTTCCATTTTTATAAACAGATTATTGGTTTTTAATTAAACGAAACTACTCTCCGGGTTTCTTTTATTTCCGGAAATTGAACAGTTATATTTTCTACTACCAATTCCCGTTTCTTTTTTGCAGGATCCCTGCGTTCGCGGGTGGTTTTTTCAATGCTGATTTCTTGTTCTGTCACGGCTACCAGTTTACCGGTATGCTTCTCTCCTTTTTTGAGCAATACATTGACTTGTTTACCAATGGTTTTGATATATTGTTTGTATACAAGCAGGGGTTGATCCAGCCCGGGTGAGCTTACTTCCAGTTCAAAATCTTCTTTATCCCGATCCAGATTGCTTTCAATATACTTGCTCAGTTCTACACAGTCGGCAACTGCGAGCCCTTTGTTTTCATCATCAAAAAAAACATGGATTTTGTTAGACGGTCTTACACGGACTTCCACGAGGAACTTTCCTGAACCCTCCAGCTTTTCGTTTACCAGCTTCACAATCGTGTCTTCCAAAATCATAGCAAAATCCTGCAAATAAAAGAGGGGACTCCGTCCCCTCTTTAAATCCTTTTTTTAATAATCCTTGCAAATATAATATGATTTAGCGGAATCACCAAATAATACCTGTTCATAAAAATATGGGATAAGTCATTGTATTGTCGACAGAATTAGGTATATTTGAGATGAATATTCATAATTGGGTTACCAATTGAATTAGTGGGATAGATTAGGAGGAGGCAGATGGAGGCGAATATCCCGGATTATCTTTCGAGTAGTGTTGATTGGCTTTCTGGCATATTTTTAGGAGAATCCCTTCCCCAGCCTAAAGCAGAAAAGGAAAAGAACATCCGCGTATCCTTTTTTCATTTTTGGATTATATCAGTAACTACATAAAAACCAGCAACATGAATCACGATCATAAATTGTTCGTATACCTTCGCTTATCATCCAGAAAGCTGAGCTTTGCTCTTCTTTTTTGTTTGCTGATGGGGCAAGGCTTAATACTCACGGCAACACCGGCACAGGACTCTGTTGCTGCTGCCGCATCCAGAAACACTGCTATGCAGGACTCAATCACCAAAGCAAAGGCAGATGCCGCTGAAAACGAAGAAAATCAGCAGAAGGAAAAAATGAATACCATTTTGGAAGTGGTAGGCAGTGTAGTAGCTATTCTGGGTTTGGTTGTCCTGACATGGAAATTCAGCTCCGGATCGGGTAAGCAAAGAAAACCCGAAAAGCCACAGAATTCATCCACTGATGGGATTCGTCAAGGAGGCGTACGTCGCTAACCGCACTGTTTAACCCCTGGCAGTCTTTTTGACCCTCCCTAAGAAAGGTAACTTATCGGGTACTTGAAATCTTTTTCCCTTTCTTGTACACAATCGTTGACATCACTTCACCATTGCTGCCATAATATTTCCAGGTACCATCCGGTACACTGATTTCGCGTTTCTTGAAAACCTCTTTTCCGTTATTTTTTGTAGCTATCTTTTCTTTTTCTATGATTATCTTATAACTCTGTTCGCTCATGATAGTACCTTCTTTATACCAGGAGGAACTTTTCCCGCTTAGCTTTCCTACTTTATAACCTTCCTTCCTGAAAACCATTCCTTCGGGGTAATAGTAGGTCCATTTGCCATCCGGTTTTTCAAATTTATAATTCCCTTCCCTGTCTTTGGTTCCGTTTTCAGTCCAGAAAACCCAATGTCCTTTGCGGCGGCCATCAGCAAAGGTTCCGGCTTCACTGGGTTTGGCATTTTCATACCAAAAACTCCATTGCCCTTCCCGTAGACTGTTGCGATAAGTGCCGTCGTAGTTTTGTTGTCCGTTTTCATACCACCCTTTCCAGCTGCCATCCATAAAGCCGTTCACAAATGTGCCCTCATCTTTTTTGTTTCCATTTGCATACCACGCAGTCCAAAGACCGGTTTCTCTGTTTTTAATAAAATCACCTTCCTGTAGTTTCTGCCCGCTTTCGAACCAGAATGTCCAATGTCCGTTTTTTAAATCGTCTTTAAAAGATCCTTCTTTCCACTTTTGTTTATTTTCATACCAGTAGGTCCAGAGGCTGTCCTGCTTTTCCTGATGATAAAAACCTTCCGATTCCGGGTTCCCGCTGTCAAACCAATAATGCCATTTGCCTTCTCTTTGATCATTTACAAATGGGCCCTCAATTTTTTTGATACCATCTTTGCTAAACCAGGTCCAGGTACCTGATTTTTTATCGTTGCTGTAAAACCCGGTTAGGCTCAGTTTACCTTCTTCATTCCAGTAATCGGTTTTTCCTTCTTTCCTGCCCAGTTTATAATTCAATTCATAATCTTTTCTTCCTTCTTTGGTACGGAAAAGCCAGACACTATCGGGCAATCCGTCTTTGTAGTTACCTTCACTTTTCGGGTTGCCATTGTCGTAGGTAACTACGAGCCGGCCTTTTCCTTTCTCAATTATTTTTTCGCCTTTCGGCGAATTCATTGTCCAGATATACTGAAGGCTATCCCGGTATTCGGCTTCCTGTTTCAGTTTGCTGTTTTCATACCAGTAACTCCAGCGTCCGTTTTCCTTGCCTTTCAGATAGCTGCCTTCTTTTTCCTTATTCCCGTTTTTGTACCACGACGTAAAAGGGCCTTCCAGGGTATCATTTTTGAAAATACCGGCGCTCTCGGGATTGCCGTTGTCAAACCAGTACAGCCATTTTCCATTCTTTTTCGATACCCATTTGTAATCAACAAAAATAACTTTGTATGTTTCTTCACTCCTCTTTTTTCCGTCTTTATGATAACTGATCCAGGTGCTGTCAGGGAGATTTTGTTTGAAGGATGCTTCCGTAGCCTTTGTGCCATTGTTGTAGTAATATGTGGACCGGCCTCTTTTGAGCCCGTATATATAGTTCTCTTCTGCTTTCAGCTTTCCATCTTCATAATAAAACTTCCATTTACCATCCTCTTTGTCGTCTTTATATATACCCTCTCTTGCAATCGAACCGTTTTCGTACCAATATGTGGCCTTCCCGTCGAGCAGCCCGTTTTTCCAGTTTTCTTCGCTTTTTTTATGTTTCTGATCTTCATCAAAAAACTCTGTCTTTTTCTGAGCAGAGGCCAGAAAAGAGGAGAGGCACAGGAGGGTGGCTAAAATGTGTCTTATCATATTGCAAATAAACGAACGAAGAAGCATATTGTGTTTGCCCGAACAAGAAAATAATGAACAGGGTTATGAAGAATCACTGGCATTTAGAAGATATTTGTGTACGATGAGGTAGATTTCTGGAAAGGCGAAACCCGCCAAAGAGATGATGTGTTGGTTGTAGGGTTTAAAATAGGAGCCCTTTCGACATAAAAGAAGAAATTCGCCCTCTTTTCTTTTTCCATTCTTTAAAAGAATAACCTAAATTTCCGGTTCAAATTACGGGTATGAAAAATAGTTTCTTTTTTCTTTTTCTGTTGTTGTCATTTTTGAACGTGTATGGACAGTCGAGCGATGAATGCGTAAAAAAAGGAAATGCCAAAGTATTGGAGCAGGACTATAAAGGCGCCTTGCTCGACTATAGCAAAGCCATTACGTTGAATCCCAAAAATGCGAATGCGTATATCGGCAGAGGATTAGCAAAACACAATCTGCATGATTTTAAAGGGGCCATAGCCGACTATTCATTGGCCATACAGGTGCAACCAGGTAGTGCAGAAGCTTATAATGACCGTGGAAATGCGAAGGTTCAGCTTCCGGATCTGAAAGGAGCATTGGCCGATTTTTCAAAAGCAATAGAACTGAAGCCCGATGATGCCGAAGCATATAACAATCGCGGACAGGCAAAGGCAGGATTAAAAGACAATAGCGGAGCCATGGCCGATTATATGAAGGCCATCGTAATCAATCCATCCTTTCCGGAAGCATATTATAACAGGGGAGTGGCCAGGATAGGGGTGATGGATTATGATGATGCTCTTGCCGACTTTAATAAAGTGGTGGAACTTAAACCGGATATGGTTGCTGCGTATAACTACCGGGGTATTGCAGAAGAAACCAGCAGAAATTATTTGGCCGCCATGACTGATTATTCAAAAGCAATTGAACTTAACGCCGCTTACCTGGATGCATACTGTAACAGGGCACATTTAAAAACAGATCTTCAGGATTATGCCGGTGCAAAATCTGATTATGCATTGGCATTGAAATGCAATCCCAAATCAGGAATGGCATATGCCGGCAGGGGAATGACAAAAATAGTTGCGGGGCAAAGGGATAGTGCCTGTCTGGATTTTAACAAGGCAAAAGATCTGGGCGAGAAATCGGCATTGTCATTACTGAATAAATATTGTACCGGAGGGGCTATAGCCGACTTCAGCAAAACGATAAAACAAAACCCGAAGGATGCAAAAGCATATAACGGAAGAGGACTGGCAAGGAATGATATGCGCGAGTTTCAGGGTGCCATTATAGATTTTTCGAAAGCCATTGAGCTGGATGGGGCCTATGCAGAGGCGTATAAAAACAGGGGCGCAGCAAAATATAGTCTCAGCGATATACATGGAGCGATTGATGACTATAACAAGGCCATTGCTCTAAATCCGAAAGACCCGAAAATGTATGTAAGTCGTGGAAATGCAAAAAATGATTTGAAGGATTATGTGGGCGTCATTGCCGATGAAAGTAAGGCCATTGAACTGGATTCGGGTGTTGCAGAACCTTACTATAAAAGAGGTTTGGCTCAGCTTGCACTGGATGATTATGAAGGAGCTATCAAAGATCTTACCAAGTCCATTGCCATAAATCCTGCCTATGCAGATGCTTATAACAACAGGGGTTTTGCCAAATACCGAATGCATGATAACCGGGGAGCAATAGCGGATTATACCCAGGCAATCAGCATGAATCCATTAAAAGGCAATGCTTATTTTAACCGGGGTACTGCCAAAATGAAATTGCTGGACAGTGATGGGGCCATACCGGATTTTGATCAGGCGATCAATTTGAATCCTAAAGATTCAAAAGCGTATATCAACAGAGGGCTGGCTAAAATGATGGCAGGTCAAAAATTTAACGGATGTCTGGATATCAACAAAGCTCTGGAACTGGGTTCTCCTGAAGCACCGGAGCTGATCCGGAAAAATTGCAATTAAGAACCCCACTCCCGCAATAAGCAGTCTTCGTGCCTTTTCCGTTCAGGCAACTTATTGCTATCCTCTGGCAGATCCAAAGCTATGGCTTCCTGAATTTCCAAAACCACCTCTCCGGGTCATGGTATGTGATGAATAACCGGGACGGGAATTGGAATAGGATGCAGCAGGACGTCCGCCAGGTCTTAGACCAACTCCAGGTCTCGCATATGCTCCCCCAGGTCTCATAGCCGGGCGGTAAGCATAACTGTTACGGGGTCCGTAATAATGGCCGGGAGCATACCGCATACCGGGGCGATAGTGGGCGCCGTTCCAGGCCCAGGGACCTCTGGGGCCATAATAATACCTGCCATCCCGATAATAGTGATAATGGGGATAGTAAGAGTAATAGGGATAGTAATAGGGGTAATATGGACCGTAGTAATTGAAATTCAGCATATACTGTAACCAGTATTCAGGTTGTGAAGGGTCGTAATATGGATTGTAATACGGGTCGTAACTATACCTGTTATTTCCCTGAAGGGTATCACTTTCAAGTCCGTCATAGCCGTAGCCTTGTCCATTGTTAGGTTGCGGTCTTTCCTGAGCCAGTAAGGCCGAAAAGGATAAACCTGACAAGAGGGTGAGGAGGATAGAGGATGATTTTTTCATGACACAGGGGGTTGATTACTCTGTTAAACGCAATTCCCTTGCCAGAGTTGACAAATCGGATTAGAAATCTATTAATTACCCTGTTTTTAACATTTTCAGGATATAACGAAACAGACACTTAATAAGTAATAGAGTCTCCTCGAACTTCCTACTTCGTGACTATCACTTTATGAAAAGATCTCACAGGCCCTTCTGTGACTAATGTATAAACTCCTTGTGGTAAGTAATTAATATCTATGGTTATGTTTCGCTCTATTTCAGAGTCAAATACTACCTTACCTACCAGATCAATCAGTTTAACCGATGTCTTTTGAGTAATCCCGGTAATATTTAATGCATTGGTTGCGGGAATAGGAAATACCTTAACACCACTACTAAGCGATTCAGGTTTGATTCCTGCAATTAATGAGCCTTTTACGTTCGATTTACTGGCATTGAATCCTGATGTGGTACTCCGGGTGGGAGTGCAGGTAATTCCCCAATTCGTTTCAACTCTCCAACTTCCATTAGGATAGGAGTTGTAATTAGGATCCGTCGCAGTGGTTTGTGTCCCGGAAACGCCAACAACCTGGTGCCATGCTCCTGTGCTGTTATCATCCCGATATAAAATGTAAGCACTCAAAGTTGGCAATGGAACCGAATCCCCTTCTATGGTGTATTGATTCCAATTAAAAGTCCCGCCTGATTGTGTGGCAAACAGGGTGTTGTGGTAAGGGCTTAATCGACTATAGCTTCCATCAATATATCGGACCTGTAATTTATAACGATATGTTCCGGCGTTAGGGTTGCCTGTAAACGGAAAATATTTTGCTGCTACTGTATCTTCAAACTCACTCAGGGCTGCATATGGAACAGCCCCTATTTGTTCATAATTATTCGTTGTGGTTTCCCTGAAAACAATAAAGCTGTCAATATTAGTACTAACTGGTTTTTGCCACATGATGACATTGGACATGGAGCTGTCATTTACAGTGACCATGCAAATAGGAATCACAGGAGGTTGAGTCAATAAGCTGAAAACCGTTCCGTCTCCATAAGTGCCTCCAATAACACAAGTGCCATACAGTCTTGCCCCGATCATCGATAATGTGGCGCGGGGTTGTGTTCCGTTTGGCGTGTCGAAATTGAGCAGATTTTGAAAATTAGACCCGCTTGTGTCGATTGAAAACACAGTGCCTAAATTGTTTGTTCCTCCTCCCGCTGTTGTGCCGTACAAATTAGTTCCCGAAAGGATAAGTGTGCCCATTGGACCTTGTCCATTCGTCGTATTAAAATCAAACAAATCTCTATACCCTGTCCCATCTGAGTGCAAAGAGAAAATTCTGCCTTTTCCGTAAAGCCCTCCTCCATCTGTGCACCCGAATATTGTATTTCCGGATATGACAACAGATCCGAATGGCATATCGCCGTTGGCCGAATTAAAATTGAGTATATCCGTAAATCCGGTACCATCGGTATGCATTGAAAACAAAACACCATCTCCGGAAGCACCTCCGTAAAGTGTTGTACCATACATCGTATTTCCGGAAACTACCAATGCCCCATATCCGGGGAATTGTCCATCGCTCCCATGAAAACTATAGAGATTTAAATAACCAGTTCCATTTGTATTGATGGAAAAGATATTACCTCGGTCAGGACCGCCTGCTCCGTATGTCATACCATAAAGTACATTTCCAGAAATCGTTAACGTTCCATCCGGAACTGCCCCTCCAAATGCGGTACCAACAAGACTATCGCCACTTATGCTATCACCACTGAAGTAATGCAAATTGGCATAACCGGTCAAATCCGTATGGATTGAAAATATACCGCCGGAGCCCTTGGGTCCACCACCACTACACATTCCATATAAAATATTTCCGGCCCTGATTAGAGAACCATAAGGGTTAACAATATCAGTCATTGTATACTCTATCAACCCCGTTCCATCTGTATGAAGAGAGAAAAGTTTGTTGTCGTTTGTCATTCCGTACAAAACGCTATCATTCGCGTCTGGGATTACGGAGCCAAAGGGTTGACTACCATTCGAATTATTGAAATCAAGTAATTTGGTGTATTGGGCCTTGACAGTGCCCAGGTACATGATTAGGAGGGCAAAAAGGTAAATCTTTTTCATAGTTTCATACGTAAGTTGAGTGATAGCACTTTTTTCAGCATCGGTTGGGTGAGAAAGTCTACAGGATGTCCATCATTAATAAAGCTAAAAGGTGTCCTAATTTCGATGATAATGATTCTGGACACCCCTTCTCTACCTGCTAATATAAACAAAATGTTCCAAATCAAGATGTACAATTCATTGAATCTGATGGAGATATGAATAATGTGATTTTGCTGACCGATAAAAGAGGGGCCGTGGGGTGAGTAAAAAGAAGTGGATTACCCCTCCTTCGTCGGGGTGATCCTGAAGAGGGGGCTTAACAAACAATGATGAACAACCCTCTTCGCTTCACTCAGATGGTTGTTTTAATTCCCATCCTTCACAAAATAAATTTTGTGTCGGCTGGAAATTAAAACAACCCTTGCTATTGCAAGGGTTGTTCATCATTGTTTGTTGCCCGAGATGGATTCGAACCACCACAAACTGAACCAAAATCAGTTGTCCTGCCATTAGACGATCGGGCAGCAATATTCTCGATCTTTAAGGATTGCAAAAGTAGTAATTTAATAATTATGGCAAAATAAATATCCGTCCCGGTCATACCGACCTGCTTGCCGCCACTATTTTTATTAAATTCGCCCCTTATTGATCTGCTAACATACAATGACTAACTACCGGAAACTCAATAATATCATCGGCTGGATCGTATTCGTTCTGGCGGCTATTATCTATTGCTCTACCATCGAACCCACTGCCAGTTTCTGGGATTGTGGGGAATATATCTCAACCGCTTATAAACTGGAGGTGGGTCACCCTCCGGGAGCCCCCTTATTCCAGATGATAGGCCGTATTTTCTCCCTCTTTGCCTTCGGCGACGTGATGAAAGTAGCCAAAATGGTTAATATCATGACGGCTCTTTGTTCAGCCTTCACCATTCAGTTTTTGTTTTGGTCTATCACCTATATCGCCAAAAAATTTATTGCCAAAGGCACCGAAATGACCCAGGGTCAGATCTATGCTATCCTCGGTAGCGGTTTTGTCGGGGCCATGGCTTATTCGTTTACAGATTCTTTCTGGTTCTCTGCGGTAGAGGGAGAAGTATATGGAATGTCCTCCTTTTTTACCGCCATTGTTTTCTGGTCCATCCTTAAATGGGATGCTGAAGAAGATGAAGGTACCTCTAACCGATGGCTGGTATTTATTGCCTATCTCGTAGGTCTCTCCATCGGGGTACACTTGCTCAACCTGCTTGCCATACCGGCTATGGTTTTTGTTTACTATTTCAAAAAATTCAAAACCACCAATTGGGGTGTTGTCATTACAGGCATAATTGCTGTAGTTATTCTGGGGGCCATTCAGGGATATATCATCCCCGGAATCGTAGCACTGGCGTCCAAATTCGAACTGTTTTTTGTAAATACCGTTCACCTTCCGTTCAACTCCGGAACCATCATTTATTTTCTCACTATTCTGGCTATTGTGATTCTCGGTTTGAAATATACAAAAGCCAAAAAGTTGATCCACTGGAATACCGGTATCCTCGCCTTTGCAGTTCTTATCATCGGGTACTCTTCTTTCTTCCTGTTGGTGATCCGCTCCAATGCAAAAACACCGTTGAATGAAAACGATCCTTCGGATGCCGTAAAACTTCTTTCGTATCTGAACCGGGAACAGTATGGTGACTGGCCTCTTACCACCGGCCCGTATTTCGATGCTCCCGTTGATCAGAGTGTTCCCTATAAAGATGGAAGCCCGGTTTATAAAAAAGATGAAGAAGCGAAGAAATATGTCATGACTTCGGATGGTAAAGGAGCCGGAGGGCCTACCTACCGCAAGGAATTATCTACCGTGTTCCCCCGTATGTGGAGCCCTCAGCATGAAAAAGATTATATCCGTTGGGCAGGGATCAATACCGAACGGAAAATTATCCTGGATGGGGATACGTTGATTAAACCCACTTTTGGTGAAAATATTTCCTACTTCGTCAAGTATCAGATCGACTGGATGTACTTCCGTTATTTCCTCTGGAACTTTGCCGGACGGCAAAATGATATCCAGGGTCACGGAGACAAGCTTACCGGTAACGGACTGACCGGAATAAAAGTGATAGACAAAATAAAACTGGGCCCTCAGGATAACCTGCCCGAAAGTATAACGCACAATAAAGGCTATAACCGTTTTTATTTGCTGCCACTGTTGCTGGGAATGATCGGTATGATTTACCAGATTAATAAAGACTGGAAAAATGCACTGGTTATTTTCCTCCTGTTCTTTTTTACGGGTCTGGCCATTGTTGTTTACCTGAACCAGTATCCTAATCAGCCCCGCGAACGGGACTATGCTTATGCAGGTTCGTTCTATGCATTTGCATTCTGGATCGGACTGGGTGTGTATGCTATCTGGGACTGGACCAAGAAATACTATTCTCCAAACCTCGCTGCTATCCTTACCACCGCTGCCTGCACACTGGCAGTGCCGGGCTTAATGGGTAAAGAAGGATGGGATGATCACGACCGTTCACACCGCTATACCTGCCGCGATTTTGCAAAGAATTATCTGAACTCCTGTGAAAAGAATGCTATCCTTTTTACAAACGGTGATAATGATACCTTCCCTTTATGGTATGTACAGGAAGTAGAAAACTATCGTACCGATGTTCGTGTTGTAAATCTGAGTCTGTTGCAAACCGACTGGTATATTGATCAGATGAAACGTGCGGCGTACGATTCCAAACCGGTTCCGTTTTCTCTTACTCACGATCAGTATATACAGGGTAAACGAGATGTGGTATATGTGCTGGACAAAGGCCTGAAAGGATTTTATCCCTGCAAAGAGGTGGTTGATTTTGTTGGCAGCGACGATCCTACAAAAAAACTGACCGAACGTAACGGCGCTCCGAGTGATTATATTCCTACCCGCCACTTACGGATTCCGGTTGATAAAGAAAAAGTAAAACAGAATGGAACCGTTCCGGCAGATACACCAGACAGTCTTATTGTCGATAATATCGATTGGGTGCTGAACAAAAATTATCTGCTCAAAAATGATTTGATGGTGCTGGATTTGCTGGCAACCAATAATTGGGAACGTCCTATTTATTTTGCTTCCACCACCGGTTCGGAAAGCTATATGAATCTGGAACCTTATTTCCAACTGGAAGGTCTGGCATACCGCCTTACTCCTATGAAGGTAAATCCCGCTGTTGCTGCAAAAAGCCGTGGCGAACAGATGCGCATCAATACCGATATCATGTACAGAAATGTCATGGATAAATTCCTTTGGGGTGGTATGGATTCTCCGTGCATCTATATGGACGAAAATAATATGCGTATGGCCGTTAATCTCCGTCTGCAGATGAACAGCCTGGCAGAAAGCCTGGTGGAAGAAGGACATAAAGATAAAGCCTTGAAAGTGATAGAACGTTGTTTGGAGGTAATGCCCGAACGCAACGTACCGTATGACGGTGCTATGTTTTATGTACTCAGCGCCTGGTATCACGCCGGAGGAGGTGATAAATGCAACGCATTGACAAGAAGATTGTTTGATATTCTTGAAAAGGAATTGCGTTATGTGGTGGCACTTAAACAAGACGATCATTCCATGTCAATTCCTTATCAGGGACGGCAGGCAGCCTACTATCTGCAAGGACTTGTTGAACTGGCCGATCAGAACAAGCAGCCGGAACTGGCTAAAGAACTGAAGGCACGTTTTGAAGCCATGAAGCCTTTGATGGAAATGGTAAATAGTTACGCCGGGGGATAGGCCGTGTTTCTGGTACGCCCTCCCATATTGCTGAAGAAACTGTATCCGAGTCTTCTCTGGAAAGTGAATACTCAGGAGAAAGAAGTATACCTCAGCTTTGACGATGGCCCCCACCCGGAAATAACGCCGTGGGTGCTGGATGTGTTAAATGATTTTCAGGCAAAAGCCATTTTTTTCTGCGTAGGTGAAAATGTGGAACGCTACCCGGACGTGTACCGGCGTATTCTGGACGAAGGACATTATTGCGGCAATCATACCAACAATCACCTTAATGGATGGAACAGCGATTCGGCTGTTTATCTCAAAAGTGTAGCGGCTTGCGCGCGTCTGGTGCACACAAATTTTTTCAGACCGCCTTACGGTAGACTTAAAAATACACAAGCCAAACGTATCAGCCGTCATTACCGTATTGTCATGTGGGATGTACTCAGCGGCGATTTCGATCGCACGATTACTCCTGAAAAATGTCTGGAAAATACCTTGCATTATTCCCGTCCCGGCTCTATCGTTGTTTTTCACGACAGCCTGAAAGCAAGAAAAAATCTGTTCAGTGTACTTCCCCTTTATCTTACTGAAATGAAAAACAGAGGATATCGGTTTCCGTTGCTTCCGGGTTAAAATTCAATGTGGTCATCGTGAGCGAAGCTTGTGGGGAGAGCGAAGGACTACAATGACCCTGTTGAGTCATGGAGCGGGTTTGTGTGTAAGTGAGCTTCTATCCTCCCCCTGCCCCCTCCAAAGGGGGATAGGATTCGTGTCCTTTCAAGTTTATCCCCTCTAAAGGGGGACACGGCTTTTATCCCCCTTTGGAGGGGGCAGGGGGAGGATAATCGTATCCTCTTCATATACACAAATACGCTCTCCATCTTCACCGATGCCACCTCCTTATCCACCGATACATCGTCCAAGTAAGCAAATCCTATCTCCAACTACACAAGTCCTATCTTCTGTATAGAAATCCTATCTCCAACTAAACAAATCCTATCTTCCTGTACACAAATCCTATCTCCAACGATACAGATCTTTAAATAGCTAAGCATATACTACCTCCATCGATCGAAATCCGGTTAATTCCTTCACCGATACCATCTCCAACTTTACAAATTGTATCTCCAACGATCGTTGCACATACTCCAACGATCGTTGGACGATCTCCGACGATCGTTGGAGCACCTGTTTGTACGACCAAACATGCTCTGTTTGTACATTTTGATCGGATTTGCAGACAGATTGACAGGATTTCGATCGATGGAGATGGTATCTCTACATAAGGAGATCCGGTTTCTATTCATGGAGATACTTTCTCAATGCAGAGAGATGGTATTTGTAAAGAAATTGATCGGATTTCTATCGAAAAAAATAATTTTCTTTAGCAGGAGATACAATCTGTGAAGAAGGAGATACAATATCTATCGTTGCACCACCTCCAACGATCGTCGGAGTATGTACAACGATCGAGATAGCACCTGTTTTGAAGTTTCAGAATAAAATTTGCTGACAAATTGTCCTTAAGCCACAGTCTTGCCTTTCACTACGGGAGCTCCGCTTTCCTGAATCTTGCTCATTCCTCCATATACATTGCGGATATTGTGGATGTTATGTTTTTTGAGCAGGGAAGAAGCAATCATGGAACGATATCCACCTGCACAATGCACCAAATATTCATCCTCTTTGTTAAAATCCTGAATATGTTTTTCCAGATCCGAAAGAGTCACCAGACGTGCACCTTTTACATGGATGGTATCAAACTCCCCTTCTTTGCGAACATCAATCACCACCGATTTTTTATCATGCAACAGCTTGTTGAATTCTTCAGGTGTAACAGAGTTAATCGTTTCGGCTGCATTTCCGGCCTGGATCCAGGCCGGGACTCCGCCTTTTAAAACACCTTTTACATTATCAAACCCTACGCGTGCCAGCCTCAGAATAGATTCTTCGGCTTTTCCTTCATCGGCAATAATCACCAGCGGACTGTTGATATCGATCAATGTTGCGGCCCAGATAGCGAAGCTGCCTTTCAATCCGATATTGACAGAACCCGGAACAAACCCTTTTTCAAAACTATCGGGTTCCCGGGTATCAAGCAGGACAGCTCCGGCCTTCACCTCTTTTTTCACCTCATCAGGAGTAAGCTCAATACGGGTTGTATTCATGACCTTATTCAGATCGGAGGTGCCGGACTTATTGATCATGGCATCCTTAAAAAAATATGCAGGGGGAGCATTTAATCCTTCTGTAATGCTGAGAATAAACTCTTGTTTATTCATAGGCTGCAAAGCATAATTGTTTTTTTTCTGAACACCTATCGTCGACCACGTTTCTTTGCCGATATTTTTTCCGCAGGCCGATCCGGGGCCGTGAGCAGGATATACAATTACATCGTCAGGCAGGGTCAGGATGTGTTTATGAAGTGAATCATACATCATGCCAGCCAGTTCTTCTTTGGTCATCTTTCCGTCCAGCAAATCGGGCCGTCCTACATCGCCCACAAAAAGGGTATCGCCGGTGAAAATGCAATACGGTTTGCCTTGTTCATCGGTTAAGAGATAACAGGCCGATTCGGGGGTATGCCCCGGAGTATGTAATACCCGGATATTAATTTTGCCGAGGGAAAGAATTTCTCCGTCTTTTGCATGATGCACGGTATATCCTGTTTCTGCACCGGGACCGAAGACAATCTGTGCTCCGCTTTCTTTGGCCAGGTCTATATGTCCTGAAATAAAATCGGCATGAAAATGGGTCTCTAACACATACTTTATACGGGCACCTCTTTGAGCTGCTTTTTGCAGATAAGGTGTTGTTTCTCTTATAGGATCAATAATGAGAGCC
>Ga0206962_1056_pt1 | contig 42996 bp, 40 predicted proteins | sample Alteio_BWOrgHeat_27_FD_153241 | JGI IMG/M metagenome (GOLD analysis project Ga0206962, IMG submission 153241) | Enriched cells from forest soil in Barre Woods Harvard Forest LTER site, Petersham, Massachusetts, United States -... | ecosystem: Environmental > Terrestrial > Soil > Temperate forest >...
GAGCTTTGCTGCGCAGGCGGAGGATCAGAAGCTCGAGGCGGACACTTTGCGGCAGACGCTGCGCAAGCTGGGTCAGAAGCTGAATGAGACGCGGGCGCAGTGCGAAATTCTGATGGCGGAACATCGGCGGGCCAAGGTGGTGGGACGGGCAACTCAGGCGCGGCAAACGGTTGGCTCGACACAGGATGCGGCGCTGGGGCGGATGAAGAGCAAGGTGCGGCAGCGCGCCGCGGAGAATGCGGCGGCGGGCGAGATATTGGCGCCGGAGTCGCTGGAGGATCGCTTCCACAACCTGGAGGAGCATGAGCAGGTGGAGCTGTTGCTGAGCCAGATGAAGGCCGGGCTTGCCGATGCAGGCAAGCCGGCCGGGTCGCTGGGAACGGGGTCGAGCGGGGGCTAGGCGTGCGACGGTCCGGCTGCGGATGCGCCGATTGCCGAACGGGGCCGGGCGGCCGAAAATGTCGCGGCTGATACACCGGTTGAAGGGAAACTCGCGTCTAATGCGATATAGGTTACCCTGTGACCTGGGGCTTTCCCGCTTGTCGTTCGACGACCTGAAGGCGATTTGCTCGTGATTTACCCAAGATCGGTTGCTTTGGAGACGGATCATCGAATGACTTTTCGCTTTCCCCCGATCGCAGCCGGACTGCTTGCCGGAGTTGCTGGATTCTGTTTCCACGTGTCTCTGGTGGCACAGGAGCCGCGCATGGAGCGCGTTGCAGAACCGGTGGTGTTGGCTGCGCCAGTGTCGGAAGCGGAGCTTCCGGACGCTCCGCTGGCGCCGGACCAGCAGACGGCCGCGAAGCCAGCGGCGGGCACTCCGGCTGCGACGCAGAGCGCGGGCGACGCCTCTTCGGCTGCTCAAGCCGCTCCAGAGGGTGCTGAGGCTCAGAAGTCGCAGAAGGACGTTGCCGACGAGCAGCTCAAGGCGCAGGAGAAACAGCGTATTCTCGGGTTTCTCCCCAGCTTCAATGTGAGTTATCTGAACGATAGTGCGGTTTCGCTGACGTGGAAACAGAAGTACAAGCTGGCGTTTACTTCAGCGATCGATCCGTATCAGTTCGGCCTGGCAGCTTTTGTGGCCGGGATCAGCCAGGCGCGGGGCTCGGATTATGGATACGGTGGTGGCATCGGCGGGTATGCGAAGCGTTTTGGGTCGAGCTATGCAGACGCCTTCAATGGGGCGATGATCGGCAATGCCATATTGCCATCGCTTCTGCATCAGGACCCGCGGTATTTCAGGCGCGGCTATGGCTCGAAAACCAAGCGGACGGTGCATGCGCTGGTAAGCGCCGTGTGGTGCAAGCATGACAACTCGGACCGATGGGAGCCGAACTACTCCAATGTTTTTGGGAACATTGCGGCTGGCGGGATTTCGAATCTGTATGCGCCGCAGGAAGAGCGCGGTTGGGGAAACACTTTTGAGGGGGCTGCGCTGGTAACGGTGGAGGGTGGACTCGGATCGATTTTGCAGGAGTTCTGGCCGGATATTTCGCGACATTATTTTCACAAAGACCCTACGCACGGGCAGGATGCAATCAACAACGCAACGAAGAAATAGAAATCTCCAAAAAGCAAGAGCCGGCCTGGGGAACCAGATGCCGGCTCTTTTGTTTGACGCGCCTAGCTCTTCACCTTACGGATGGCGGCGGTGAGGGCGGGGACGACTTCGAAGAGGTCGCCCACTATGCCGTAGTCGGCTACTTCGAAAATGGGGGCATTTTCGTCTTTGTTGATGGCGACGATGCACTGTGAGCCCTTCATGCCGACAAGGTGCTGTATGGCTCCGCTGATTCCGATTGCGAGGTAGACTTTGGGCGCTACGGTCTGGCCGGAGCTGCCGACCTGACGCTCCATGGGAAGCCAACCGTTGTCGCAGATTGGGCGAGAGGCGGCGAGTTCTGCGCCGAGGGCGGCGGCGAGCTCCTGCACGATAGGGAGATTGGCTTCTTCCTTGATTCCGCGGCCGACGGAGACAAGGATCGCGGCTGAGCTGAGATCGACGGTCTGGGCGGAGGCGCGGAAGGGTTCGCCGGGTTTGGTGCGAATCTGCGCGGCGTCAAGCCTGGGGTGAAATGGCTCGACCTTCGGCGAAATGAAGGATGCTGCGCCGGCGCGGAAGGCTCCCGCCTGGACGGAGAGAAAGCGAGGGCCATCGCCGGAATTACGGTAGGTGGCGTTGAGCTTGCCCTGGAGGAGCTGGCGAATGAAGTTGGCTGAGTCGCCGGAGGCTTCGAGGCCGGTTACGTCGCTGATGAGGACCTGATTGAAGCGAGTGGCGAGGCGAGGGGCGAAGTCGCGAACCTGATAGGTGTGCGGGAAGACGACGTAAGCGGGCTTTACCTGGTCGATGAGCTGACGGTAGGTTTCGGTGTAGCCGTCGGCGGTGTAGGCCTGCAGGAGCGGGTCGCCGATTGCGTAGAGGGTTCGCGGGGCATCGCCCTGTATGGCGACGGGGCTTGCCGGGTCGCCGACAAATGCGGCGTCGAGCGGGAGATTGAGGCCGGTGGCGAGAGCGTTGGCTGCGGCCAGAGCTTCCCAGGAGATGCGGCTGACTTCGCCGTTTTTGGCTTCCAGAAAAACAAGAACGCTATTCATATGGCTCGCACCTCGAATCGCAGCTTTTCGACGAGCGCGGCGGCGGCTTCGGCTGGAGATCCGCCGAGGAGCTGCGTGGTGCGCTGCTTGTTGGGGAGGGAGACGTGATCGAGGACGACTACGGGATCGGCGGGTCCTGATGCGAGGTCAGCGATGGTGACGCGGCGGACTTCCTTGGTTTTTGCCTTCTTGATTCCCATGAGGGTTGCGTAGCGCAGCCGGGTGTTGCCGGACTGGATGGTGAGGACGGCCGGGGTGGGCAGCTCGATGTTCTGGAACCAGCCATCTTCGAGCTCGCGGAGGACTTTGAGGCCTTCGGAGGTCTTCTCGATTTTGAGGATCAGGCTGGCGTGGGGCAGCGCGAGAAGCTCGGCGAGGATGACGCCGGTCTGGCCGAGACCGAGATCGTCGGATTGCAGGCCGGTGAGAACGAGGTCGGCTTGTTCGTCGCGGATGGCGGCCGCGAGAAGGCGGGCTACGCCGAGGGCGTCGTAGCTGCCGAGCGCGGTTTCGTCGGGGCTCTCGATGTGGATGGCGCGGTCGGCGCCTTTGGCGAGGGCTTCGCGGATGGTCTTGCCGACGCGCTCGGGGCCGGCGCTGACGACGATGACTTCTCCGCCGTGAGCTTCTTTAAGCAGCAGCGCCTCTTCGAGGGCGTAGGCGTCGGACTCGTTCATCATGAATTCGACGTCGGTGAGGTCGATCCATTTAGCCGCGGCGTCGATGCGTATGCGCGCGTCGCGTTCAGGGACTTGCTTGATGGCTACGATGATTTTCATGATTTCTTTCTGCTTGAACGATTTTAGCTAGTCTTGCTTCGGGTTTTGCGCGGCGAGGGGCGGCTCCGCGGATGAGCGTACTTTTCCGTGGCGATCGAGCCGTACCCAGTCACCGCCTTGGAAGTAGCCGTATTCGCTTTGCTTCACATACTTGCATCCTGTGCATGCAAGCCAGCCCGCATCTGCCTGATAGTCCAACATGCCGTCGTAGGTCAGGGGTACGATCATCTGGCCACGGATGTCTGCGAGGCCCCACTTGTTGTTCTTGGTGACGCGCACGAGACCGTGGTGAAAGTCGTTTGCTCCGTTATCCATCATGGCTACGTTCCGGACGACAATGAGGCCGGTGCGGTTGAGATATGCCCAGTCTCCCTCGGGGAGCAAGGTTGATGCGAGGCTTCCAGGAGTGTCCATCTTGAGGCTTGTACCAATCGAGGGAAAGAAGAGTGAGAGGTAGGCCTTCGATACGTACAACCTTCCATTGTGTGTTTCGAGGGCGCATGTGGGCAATTGCAGGAGCGCCGAGTCCACGGTGCAGTCGCCGTTGCGGATGATTTGCGCATGAGCCCATCCGGCGGAGAACGCGAGAGTGAGAGCTAACGTGAGGATACGGTTCATGCGGCACCAACTCTGTATTGTTCCGGTTAGATGCGGGGATGGTCAAATGGGAGGCGATGAACAGTGGCTCAGGCTCGCAGGATCAATCTGCGGAACGGCGGACGCAGAGCGCGTACTTGGTGTTGCGGAAGTACGGCAGGTCGCCGGAGGGCTCTCCATGAATGAAGTCGAAGAAAGACCCGTCTCCGTATTCGTGACCGAAACGATCCTTTCCACGGTTGCTGCTCCAAGGATCGCCAGCCAGTGAGAGGCCTCCTCTCACATGGCGGCCGAGGCTGAGAGTGAAGCTGGACTTGTTGCTGCCGGGCTTTGGAGCGGCTGCGTCCTTGTCGAAGAGAGTAGTCAGCTCATCGAGTGTCGGCAGGCGCCAGTCTTTGTATCCGGCGAAGTCTAAATTGCGGCAGTAGCTCCTTGCTTTATGCCAAGTGATAGCCTTATCGCTCTCCTTTGCGGGCCACATGAGTTTGGTGGAGGGATCGACCCAATAGCCACGGGCCTGCGTTCCCTGTACCAAGCTTCGATCCTCTTTCGAGGACTGAGCGCTTGCGATCATGATGGCGAAACAGGAAAAAATGAAGACGGTCTTAGCTTGTCTTTTCATGCGGTCTTTATCTGAGTAGACGCCCTGCTCTCAAAGGTAAGAATGAAAGAAGGTAAGAATGAAAGCTTGATTTTAGTTTGCCTGAGTCTTAGGCAACTGTGCGGCGGCTATCTGTGCGATGTCGAGCAGGCGCGGGGAGTTTTCTCCCGAGGCCGCGAATGCATCCCGAAACATGGTGTTGCAGAACGGGCAAGCAGTTCCAATTGTAGCGACTCCGGTTGCGGCGAGTTCTTGGGCGCGAACCATGCTGACGCGCTCGCCTTTTTCTTCGCCGAGGAAGGCGAGGCCACCACCGGCGCCGCAGCAGAAGCTGCGCTCGCGGTTACGTTCGGCTTCGACTAGAGTGCCGGCAGCGGAGACGACGGAGCGGGGCTCGTCATAGACATTGCGATAACGGCCGAGATAGCAGGGATCGTGATAGGCGATGGTTTCTGAGGTTTTTTCAACGGGAAGCTGCGCCTGGTGGCGGGCAATGAATTCGCTGTGGTGTTCGATCTCGGGTGGCGTGCCGAATTCCTGCCAATCCGTTTGGATGGTGCGGACGCAGTGCGGGCAGATGGAGACGATCTTTTTGACCTTCTGCTGCTGCATGGTTTCGAGATTGCTTTCGGCGAGTTGCTGGAAGACGAGGTCGTTGCCGAGGCGGCGAGCGGGGTCGCCGGTGCATTTTTCTTTGCGCAGGACGCCGTAACTGGTGCCGAGGTGGCGCATGATTTGGACGAAGGAGGAGATGATCTCGCGGCCTTTGGGGTCGTAGCCGCCCATGCAGCCCAGCCACAGGCAGTATTCCTGACTCCCGTCGAAGATGGGCAGCTCTTGTTTTTGAACGAACTTGTCGCGGTCGCTGGCGCTCATGCCGAGTGCGTTGGAGTTGCGTTCGAGAGCATTGAAGAGTTTGCCGCCGTACTCGTCTTCCCATGCGCCGGTGTTGGTGGCTCCGCGACGGAGACCAATGATGATCGGCAGGTGTTCGATGCCGACTGGGCATTGGAATTCGCAGGCTCCGCAGGTGGTGCACTGGAAGACGGCTTCCTGCGAGTTGTACTTGCCGAGGAGCAGCTCTTCTGCTGTGGGCCCGAGGTCGTTGAGATAGCTGCGCACGCCGAGGATAATTTCCTTGGGATTGAGGATTTTGCCGGTGTTGTTCGCTGGACAGTGTTCGGTGCAGCGTCCACACTCGACGCAGGAGTAGGCCTGCAGGCTGACGAGCTGGGTCAGGTCTTTGCCGGTGACGAGACCGAAGTCTTCATCGCCGGAGAGGGGCGGGATATCGCTGAAGCCGCCGCGCGAGAGAAAGATGGTGACGGGGCTGAGGATCAGGTGCAGATGCTTGGTGTGCGGTACGAGCGGCAGGAATACAAGCAGTGAAAGGGTGTGGGTCCACCAGAGGATGCGAGAGGCCGGGCTGGTATCCGCGACGAAGAAGGATGCGAGGTAGGTGGCCATCAATGCGAAGATCAGACCCGCGATGATGCCGGATTCATAGCTGAGTTCATGACCTTCGCGGGAGAGCCAGATGGGGCGGACGAGGAAGCGGCGAATGAAGAGTCCGGCGATGGAGACGGCGCAGGCGATGGCGAAGGCTGCGGCGAACCAGAAGTAGAGGCGTCCGAAGGCTCCTGCGGGGGAGAGAAAGCCAATGCCGAAGCCGGTGGCGACGTGATTGAGGGTGACCAGCGCGAAGGCGAGGAAGCTCCAGAAGACGAAGGCGTGCGCGAGGCCCGGCAGGGGTCGCTGCTGGATGACCTTGACCTGGCAGAGGACTTCCCAGACGAAATCCCAGATGCGCCTGGCGATTGGCGAGAGGCGGAATAATGGGTCTTTGCGCGATTCGAGGATCTTGTGCAGCACGATGCCGAACCGTTTCCAGAAAAGCGCGGCAGAAGTGACGATGAGGGCAGCGAGAAGGAGTTTTTCGAGGAGCGAAAAGTGTTCGGGTTCGGCGAGGATACCGGCGAAACCGGCGCAGAGAGCGGACGAGAGATGCGCAGTGAGCAGATGCATACGGGTCCGTCAGATCCTCTCGTCTACCTTTGTAACTGATTCGGGGTACGATTGGCACATGAGCGTGGATCGCTCAGGCTTTGCTGAGCTCGCGAGTGAGGTCTTCGATGTGGTCGGCAGCGATGCCGTCGAGCTTTTTTGTGGTGAGCAGGTACAGCCCGAAGCTTGCAAGAGCGAGCACGAGGAAGACGGCTGCTGCGGTCCAGTAGGTGGCGTGGAGATAGACGCAGATCCATCCAACCGCAACACCGAAAATGATGATGGCGAGGATCACGACGAAGCTGATGAAGGCGCTAAGACCGGAGACATTCTGACGGCGCATTTTGCCCGCTTCAATGCCTTTGGGTGAAGAGATGGAGCGCATGTTGCCGATGCTCATGTTGATGAAGAAGGCGAAGACGCTCCATGTTACGGTAGCCACTGTTAATGCCGGAGGAGATGGAGCAGAGATCATGACGGACATGAAGTAGACGAGCACAATCTCGATGGCGAAGATGCCGCCTGTCATGAGGTTCTTCGCCAGCATTACATCGCGGAAATGGAATGGCGCGAGGAAATAAAATTGCACGCCTGTACTGTCGCTGCCAAGAGAGTTGTAGAGCAGCTGAATCAGTATGAGCTGCGTGTAAGCACAGCCGTAGCAGAAGAGGTAGGTCTTTAAGTGGTTGTGGCCTCCGCCGCCTGCTCCTGTGGCGCGAATCGAGAACAGGAAGACCACGAAGACGGGCATTATGAGCGCGTAGAGCTTAGGGCCGCTGCGCTTCAGATAAATGAGCTCTTTTTTGAGGCAAGCGGCTACCGTGGGGGAAAGAATGCCGGCAGACGCGCGCGGAGCGGATTCAGCCGCGAGCAGACGGCGCTGGCGGGCTGCGGCTCTTTCCTTCACGGAGCTTGCGGCGGGGGCTTCGCTGAGGTTTTCGCCGAGGAACTGCGCGTGAAGCCGCAGATGCAGGATGAGGAGAAAACCGCCGGTGAATGCGAGCAGGCCGGCAAAGGACGCGATGGCGATCAGCGGTGATCCGGCGTGCATGTGCTCTATGCTGGACGCGGTGAGGCCAGGCGGCAGGAACCAGTTGAAGGCCAGAAGGAATTTGATTGTGTGAGCCATGAACGGGCTCAGCGGTACGCGATCGCTGTTGGCGAATTTTTGAGCAAACTGCCCGACGAACTGGCCGCCGAGCGAGAGGATGAGGAGCAGCCCTCCCAGGAGCTCGCGAGTGCGGCGTTGGGCGAACCATCGCTCGGTCCAGGAGTAGACCATGCGGAAGAAAAAAATATTGCAGATGGCGTAGGTGAAGAGCGCGAAAGCGGTCCAGGGGAAGAGCGAAGGCGCGGCAATTGTGATGCCGATGCACATGGCGGCGAGACATGCGGAACCGGAGAGAGTGGTGGCATCCATGAGACCAAAGGAGAGCCGCATGAGCAGGTAGTCGCGATAGCGGATGGGAAAGCGGGTCAGGATGGAGAGATCGAAGGATGGTCCGACGGCCGAAGTGCTGACGCCGATGAACTGCCACAGGAGGAAGATAATCCAGAGGGGAATGGCGAGGTAGGCATACATGCCGCGGCTTATGAAGTAGTAGGAGAGAGCGCCCGCGCCGACGGCCGGGCCGAAGATGATGATGGCCAGGAATGGATAGGAGAGGATGCGGATGACTAGTTCGCCGGTTGCGCCTTTGCGGCGGAGCCCGTTGACGAAGATGCGCCAGCGCAGCCAGGTGATGGTGCGAAACTGTTGTCGCGAGAGGCTGAATGTGGGGACGGGGCTTATCCCAGCCATGAGAGCTCCTGCTCAGGTTGCTGGCTGGCGGCGCCGTCTTCGCGGCCGATGACGCGGATGAAGATTTCTTCGAGGGTGAGACGGTCGGATGGGTTTTCGGAGTCGGCCTGGGTGTGGACGCCTGCGCGCAGTTCTTCAAGGGAACCGTCGGCGATCAGTTCGCCGTGGTTGATGATGGCGACGTGGGTGCAGAGGCGCTCGACGATTTCGAGTACGTGAGAGGTGAGGAAGATCGTAGCGCCGCGAGCGATCATACCTTGCAGCATTTGTTTGAGCGTGCCGGCGGCGATGGCGTCTACGCCTTCAAAGGGTTCGTCGAGAAAGAGGATCCTGGGGCCGTGAATGACGGCGGCGGCGAGTGCGAGCTTCTTCTGCATGCCGTGGGAGAAGTCGGTGATAAGCTTTTTGGTTTCTGAGGCGAGACTCATGAATTCGAGGAGCTCTTCGGTTCGCTGCAGGGTTGTGGCCTGATCGAGGCCGTACATCCGGCCAACAAATTGCAGATACTCCGGGGCGGTGAGGCGGCCGAAGAGCGCCATGCCCTCGGGGACTACGCCGATCTGGCGCTTGACCTCGATGGTGTTAGTGGCGAAGTCCATGCCGAGTATCTGAATGCTGCCCGACGTGGGTGCCAGCAGGCCGGTGAGCATCTTGATGGTGGTGGATTTGCCGGCGCCGTTTGGCCCGAGAAATCCGTAAAACTGACCTGGCGCAACGTTGAGGTTGACGTTCTGCACAGCGACAAAATCACCGAAACGGCGGGTGAGTCCGATGGTCGAGATGGCGGCATTCATGACTGAGATGAGGATACTTCAAGCGCGGTAAGGCAATGGGATAGAAGTAAACACTCATGGGCGATTGATTTAGAGTGTGTCTGATATCGATGAGAGGAATTGCAATGCGCAAATTGATTTTTCTGTTGCCGGTGCGAGGCGTTTTGAGGACTGATGCATGATTGTTAACTTTGCGGAGCGGGCACATAACCATAACTGGCGGCTGGATCCGATTACCCGCTCGCTACTGGATACGGACTTTTACAAGCTGCTGATGCTGCAGTTTATCTGGAAACATTTCTACGATGTGCGAGTTACATTTTCGCTGGTCAATCGAACTTCGAGTGTATTGCTGGGAGAGCGGATCAGCATTGAAGAGTTGCGGATGCAACTGGATCATGTTCGCAGCCTTGCTTTTCATAAGTCGGAGCTTATCTGGTTGGCGGGTAATACTTTCTACGGTAAACGCGGGATCTTCGAGCCGGAGTTTCTGGAGTGGCTGGAGCGCGACTTTCAACTGCCGGATTATGAGTTATCGGTTGAGGACGGGGAGTTCCGCCTGAAGTTCAGCGGGCTGTGGAGCCAGACGACCTTGTGGGAGGTGTATGTGCTTTCGATCCTCAGTGAATTGAAGACGCGCACAGGATTGCGTGAGATGAGCGAGTTTTCGCTGGATATTTTGTATGCACGGGCGAAGGCCTGCTTGTGGGGAAAGATTGAGAAGATGCGCGGCGTTCCCGAGTTACGTATTTCGGACTTCGGTACGCGGCGGCGGCACAGCTTTCTTTGGCAGGAGTATGTCGTGAAGGCGATGCGGGATACTTTGGGCAGCAGCTTTATTGGCTCGTCGAATACTTATCTCGCTTACAAGCATGATCTCGAAGCTATCGGAACCAATGCGCATGAGTTACCGATGGCGCTGGCTGCGATGGCGGAGGACGATGCCGGGATAAGAGCGGCGCAGTATCGGGTTCTGGAGTTATGGCAGAACACTTACCAGAGAGAGCTGTTGATCATGCTTCCGGATACTTACGGGACAACGCAGTTTCTCGACGGCGCGCCGGAGTGGACGGCTGACTGGACAGGGCAGCGCATGGATAGTAAAGATCCGTTTGTTGCCGGAGACGAGTATATTCACTGGCTCAAGCAACGTGGGCGCGATCCGAAGAAGAAGCTTATCATCGCGTCGGATGGCCTGGACGTTGATCGTATCCTTGGGCTGCATGCCTATTTTGCGGGAGACATTCTGGATGGCTCGCCGCCGGAGGAGTTTCGAGGCGCTGAGGATTTTCTCGATGCGAAGAGATGGAAGCTGAGGCCACGGATTCGTTTCAGCGCAGGGTGGGGCACCTTGCTGACCAATGACTTTCGCAACTGCGATCCTGCGGGCAGTGGGGTTTTCGATCCGATCAGCCTGGTGTGCAAGCTGACGGAAGCGAATGGACGTCCGGCGGTGAAGCTTTCGGATAACTACGCCAAGGCGATGGGAGAACCGGAAGAAGTGGAGCGTTACCGGCGCATCTTTGGTACAGCAGGAATGACGAATGTGCCGGCGATCGTCTGAGAACCAACCGACGACCTCCACCAGGTGCCCCCGATTTCAGCGCTGAGTTCGCAGTGATGCGTTGGGCTGCGCGTTTGTCTACCGTTTCGGCGAGAGTTTTATAAGCCGTTGTCGATCTTTCTCGTTGACCGAACTCCAAGGCTTTGACTGACCACATGAGTAGTTCACTTCCGTCGCGTTTCTGGCGGCAGCGGAAACACTGTCTGGATGACCGATTGGATCAAGAAAGAGCAAATATTCTCCGCCGAGATCGGGGAACGTGGCCCTTGTCCAAATAAAACCGCCACTGTCGCGATAAGTGAGCATTTCGATGGGAGCTGGGGGCTTGCCCTTAAAAGCAGTCATAACTTGCAGATGATACAGCGTCCAAGAGCCGTCCTCATCGGACCAGTGATCATCTGCAGCAATCACTTTGACGTGAATAACCCAGTCAGAATCGGCGAACTCCTGAGCTACAGTCGTTTTTGCATTATCCTGGCCATGATAACTGCATAATGCGGCCGCATAGGGAACGGACAACATTCCCACTAGTAATCCGAATAACATGCAGCGCAGCCAACGCACCATAGCTCGCCTCGTTCGTGATTTATCGATCATCGTAGTAGTCAACTTCAGAGCGTGCCTGTTACTCGACGAAGTCCCACCAGGAGTCGCCCAGCTCCGCGCCAAGTTCTGCGACCATCCTGGATGCGGCGCGCTGCAGCTCTTCCATCTGACCGCGGAGATAGTCGCGTGAACCTGAGATGGCGGCGATTCCGATGGTGGCACTTTGCCAGGTAACGACCTGATCGAGTTCAGCGACGGAGACGTTGAAGCCCTGACGTAATCGATCTTTGAGCGAGCGAACGACCTGACGGCGATCCTTGAGGGATTGCGAGTGCTCGATACGGAGTTCGAGGGTGAGCAGGGCGAGGGGCATTGGATCTGGGTGAGGGTCAGAAGTAAAGAATAGAGTGTTTGATCTCTTTCGAGAACATGATCAGGCGAATTTTGCGAGTTGCTCGGGCGTGGGTTTGGGGGTGAACAGACTGACGAGGATCATCACGCCAACTGAGGCGAATAGCGCCGGGAAGATCGCCTCGCGATCGGCGAGGATAGGCGGGAAGAGGCCGCGGACTGAGGGCAGATCCCAGATGAGGGTGACGACTGTGCCGGTGGCGATCGCAGCGACTGCTCCCCAGGCGGTGACTCGTTTGGAGTAGAACGCGGCGAGGATTACGGGGGTGAGCGCAGCGGAGTAGACGGTGTAGGCGTAGAGCATCTTTTCGAGGATGCTCTCGGCATAGAGAGCCTGATACAGCGCCCAGCACCCGAGGAGCACGATGGTGAGGCGGGAGACGATGAGTACGCGCTTATTGCTGGCGTTGGGTGAAATGTAGCGAACGAAGATGTCGTTGACGAGATTGGTGGCGGGAGAGAAGAGAAAGTTGGATGCGGTGGAGATGACCTTGGCAAAGACGGCGGCGAGGAATAGGGCGCCAAGGAACGCGGGCAGGCCGTGGCGGGCAGTGTAGGGGATGATTTCGCGGGGGTGTTGGGCGACTTCGCCGGTGGGGAAGATGGCCGATCCGAAGACGGCGATGGCGGTGATTATGGTTTCGAGGATGACGGTTCCGATGATCCAGCCGACGACGGCCCGGCTGGCGTCGCGCTCGCTTTTGGCGGAGAAGAATTTCTGATACATAGCCTGGTTGCCGAGCATGAGCAGCAGGGTGGGGACGAGGAATTCGAGGGCGCGGACGAGGGTGAAGTTACCGAGAAACTGGAAGTGGGTAACGGGCAGGGCTGCGTGTACTCCGGCCCAGCCGCCGGCGCGGTGGAGCAGCGCGGGAAGGGCGGCGATGCAGGTGATGGAGACCAGCGAACCGATGACGAGGTCGGCGTAGGCGACGGAGCTCATTCCGGCGAGGGCGGTCATGATGATGACGAAGAAGGCGATGAGGTACGTGCCGAGGGTGGATGAGACGGTGTCGGGGAAGATGAGGTGCAGGACGTCTCCGCCGCCCTTGAACTGGTAGCAGGTGATGCCGGTGTAGGCGAAGAGGATGGCGATGGCGCCGAGGACGCGGGCCGTCTGGTTGTATCGCGCTTCGAGCAGGTCCGGGATGGTGAACTGGGCGAATTTGCGAGCGCGGGGGGCGATGAAGTAGATGAGCAGGAGGCCGAGCCATCCTCCGGCGGGCTGCCAGAGGGCGGCGAAGCCGTTTTTATAGGCGTTCTCCGCGCCGGCGAAAAGGGAGCCGGAGCCGATCCACGAGCTAAGCAGGGTGAAGACGAGGACGATGGCCGGCAGGGTGCGACCTGCGACGAGGTAGTCGGCCTTGGTCTTGACGAGGAAAGAACGATAGATGGCGACACCGAGCAGGGCGGTGGCGATGATGACGAGAAGGATGACGTAAAGCGACATGGGTGTAATTGCGAGTGTATAGGATCAGCTAGTTGGCCTGGCTGGAATCCTATTCGCAGGTTTGGCACACGATTTCAGGTGAGGAAAAAAGAATCGGAGCGGCGCGGGGCGGGCTTTTGCTTCCAAATAGCCCCAATGATCGTCTTCCGGACAGCCGATGATCCACCAGCAATGCTGACTTCGCGACAGCACTCACGTTCGATGCGTGGCTGATGGACTTTATTCGGCTGGTGTCCAGCTCTTGTCGGGGTTGTATTCCGAGATGGCCTCTGCCATTTTGGCTGTGTCCTGGCCAAGGTCCTTTTGAAACGCCCTGCCATCCTGATTGATGATGAAGGTCATCACGCCCGACGTGCGGTATTCCGCGGGATAGGCCACAAACGCGACCCCGCGGCTCATAACCCCATTCACCTTGTAGTCGCGCGCGCCGCCCTTCGCGGCCGGTCCCTGGCGGGTAAGAAGGCGAAAGATGTAGCCATGGAACGGCGCGCCCGCCTTGCGGGTATAGCCTTCGTCCGACGCGTCTGCAAGCAGCGGCCCGATGGGACTCGGCGGCTCGTTGTCGGCGGTCTTCCAGTAGAGTCCGTCGTGCTTCCCGTCGGTGCTGAACACCTTGGTGGCGTAGTGCTTCAGCTTTTCGTCATCGTGCGTGGTGGAGGCATACTCCTTCTGGGCGTCGATCAGCGTTTCCAGAACCTGGATGGCGTTGTTCTCGTTATTTCCGATGCGCCGGTAGAGAATCTCCTGGATTCCGGCCTGAGTGTCGAAATACCACGCCCCAGAGGTGTTCTTCACCAGCGAGATCGGCATGGGCCAGTTGTCGGCTCCGATATAAAGTGAGGCAGTCTGGTCCGGCTCGATGACGACGCGATGCATCTCCTCATAGTGAGAGGCGAACTTCGACAGCAGATTCTTGTCCGCTACTTCATCACCGGTGTGCAAGACCTTGTCCGCATTCGAGCCGAAGATCGCATTCAGACTCCCGGAGTCATCGGACTTGGCCGCCTTGTAAAGGGCCAGCGCCGCATCGCCGGGCGAAGTGAAAGTCTTCTCATTCGCCGACTGCGCACGGGAACCGGAAGGATAAGCGAGACAGAGCAGGATCAAGATGGCCAGACCCGGCACCACTGCGCCCAGGTGATGGGCCGATGGCCTTTTGTGAAGATGCAACGTGCGTTTCACTGAGATCCTCCTGACTTTCGGGTTGTGGATACAGCCTGGGCTCTAGCCGGCTCTGCGGGTTTTGAGGGAGGTCAGAGCTGGCGCGTCCTGCCCATTTCCACCGAGGTGCGTGGAACGCAGGGACTCACCAACACCGGCCCCGCGTTACTTTTTGGGAGGACGGCCGCCGCCCCCCTTGGCTGCGCCACCAGCCTTTGCTCCGCCACCTCCGCCTTTGGCACCGCCGCCACCGCCGCCGCCGCGATTGCCGCCGCCACCGCCGCTGCTTTTGGCAGCACCACCGCCTCGATTTTGGGCCTGGGCTGTGTTTCCACCACTACGGTTGCCGCCGCCATTCGCGCTCTGCTTGCCCCGCGCGCTGTCGTTGCGAGCGTTGCCGCCCTGCTGGTAATTCCCGACCGCGTTGTTACTGGCTCCACGGTTGGGCTGATTGCCGTAACCACGTTGCTCCGTGCGTTGGTTGCCGGGACCCTGGTTCCGGTTGCCAGCGGCTTGATTGCGATCACCGGGACCCTGGTTCCGGTTGCCAACGCCTTGATTGCGATCGCCGACTCCTTGGTTTCTGTTGCCAACGCCTTGATTGCGATCCCCAACGCCTTGGTTTCGATCGCCGACTCCCTGGTTTCTGTTGCCGACTCCCTGATTGCGATCCCCAACGCCCTGGTTTCGATCGCCGACACCCTGATTGCGCTTCTGATCGAACTGTGGAGTGTTGCCCCGGTTCAGGTCGTTGCGATTGACGTTGTTCGCGTTGATATTGTTCCGATTGACATTGTTCGCGTTGATATTGTTCCGATTGACGTTGTTGTAATTGGCGTTGTTGTAGTTGCTGCGATTGACGAAAGTGTTGGAGTTGGAGACGTAGACATTGTTGTTGTAGTTCACGCTGGAGTTATTCCAGCCGGTGTTCCAGGAGTTATAGCCCCATCCGCAGCAATTGTTGTTGTTGTTGCTGATTGCCGCGCCTACCAACATGCCGACTCCGAAGGAGACTATGCCGGTGGTCACCGCGGCTCCGGTCGAGTAGCCGGGGTAAGCCGGCACCGGCTCGCCGTACACCGCGGTGGGATTGTAGCTGGGCACATAGACCACGTCGGGCTGCGATGGCTCAATCACGATGGTCTGCGGCGGAGACTGCACCACCGTCACCTGCTGCTCCTCGCCTGAGGACGCCGCAACGGGCTCTGTTCCCGCAGGCTGATTCTCGACTTCAACCTTCTGCTGGGGAGTTGATTTCAGATTGCCGGCCTGGTAGGCCTTCTGGCGCATCACCTGCACGGCGTTCATCACGTTTTGGGGCGCGTTGAAATACGCATCGCCCAGGGACGAGGTCCACGACAGGTTCGTGGCCATCTGTTGCGCTACGTCAGGGAACTGGGTCAGCCCTTTGACGCTGGCGTCCCACGGCTGCTGGTTCACCGCCTGCATCAGTTGATCGCCCTTGAGAGACCCGTTCTGCTGCAGCCACTGCCAGGACGCGGTGATCTGGTCGGGGAAAGTTGAGCTCGCAAGCACGATGGCAACCAGATTGTCCGGGAAGAGAGCGATCGGAGCCACGAGCTGGTAGAGCTGGTCAGGCGTAGGCGCAGAATAGGTGGCAGCGGGCGCCTGGGCCTGCCCGGCCGCGTCCTTCTTTTTGCAGCCGTCGAGCCCCATCGAACTGAATACAAGAGCGACAGAAAGCGTAACGGAGATGACTTGCTGGGAGTTAGGCATTGAAGTTCCCCCCCGCAACGGACCCTACTCCCAATGGGACTCGCTTGAAATCTGTCAATATTGCCAGATGTTGTTTAATTTCTGATGCTTTGCCACCGAGTTTAAGGAAGCGCGGGTATGAGCGGTCCCTCAATACAGAAAGTATCGGCTGGGATAGAATGTCGGCAATCGAGGAACAGAATGAATATGCGGATTCTGCGACTTGCTGCGGCCTTCGGGTTTTGTTGCGGGATGGCATTTGCGGATGCGGTTGCAGAGCCGACGATTACTCCGGTGCAGGCGGAGTTGATGGCTGATCTGCACGCGCGGCTGCTGAAGCCGGGCCAAACGGTCTACGCACGGGTCACAGTCGATTGGCAGGGCACCGATTGCACTCTCAGAAATGGGGCGATCCTGGAAGGGCATGTGCTTTCAGTGGTCCCTCGCAGCAAGACGGCCAGGGATTCGGAAGTGGATCTTGCTTTCACCAAGGCACAATGCGGGGACGCAGAGATGGGCTCTTTTGCGCTGCTGCTGGCCGCAATGGCGGCTCCGCCGCAGAACAGCGATCTCGGGATGCTGAGTGAGGCGATGCCGGTTAGTACGTCGGGGGTGGGAGGCATCTCGGCTCTCAAATCGATGCCTCTGATCACCGTGAACCTGGAAGTGCAGATATATCAATTTCCGTTGGTTCCCCACCTGCAGATGGGCTACGTCTCGGGGATGGGCGGATTGAAGCTGAGTGTGGGCACGGGCGCGAACAACAGCTCGGTGCTGACTGCAAAGAATCACGATGTTTCGCTGGAGAAGCACACGCTGCTTCTGCTTGTTCCTGCACAAGGAATATTTCCTCGAGCAGCTACGAGGCCGAGTGCGAGAGCTTCGGCGGAGGTTTCCGCGGGCGGTGGCGCTTCGGCTGTGAGGATGCCCGCACCGCCGGCTCCTCCGCCTGTGCCGGACATTGATGTCTGCGCGCCTCCTGAATGCAATCTGGCGCTGCCGTCGGGCAGTTCGAGTGAAGGGAGCAAAGCGTCGGCGAGTATTTCTGTGCGGGAGCTTGGCTACGCTGCACGTCCACAAAAGGCGATGGAAAGCTTTGACCATGATGAGGCGCTGGCCTACCTTGGCCCGAGGGAGTTGCTGGTTGCGTTCAATCCGCACAATCTGGTGACGAGGCATACGCTGGGGCGGGCGGGGTCTACAGTTCGCGTTATACGCGCGGCTATTGTGGACACCGAAACGCACCGAGTCACACACACTGCGGATTGGGAGTTGCCGGACGACCGGCAATTTCTGTGGCCCCTGCCAGAGGGCCGTGTGCTGGTGCATGTCGGCTCAGAGCTCCGCGTATATGGTGAGGGATTGAAGATTCAGAACCGGATGTCTCTTGATGGCCCACTGGCATTCGTACGCGTGACGCCTGACGGGAGTTTCATCGCGGCGGGCGTGATCCGGGAGCGGCATACCGCGGAGCTACACGCGCAACTCAGAGAGACGCTTAACACTGATCCGGAAGAGGACGTCAATATCCTGGTTCTGAATCGAAACTTTGAGACCATCGCCAAATCGACAACCCGGTCGGGGTTGATGGCGCCCACGCTTCTGAATGAGGGACAGGCGACTCTGCGTGCTCTACCGAACCAGCGCTATCGCATATGGATGCAGACGTGGGATAACCATTCGAGTGTTGTTGCCAGCTTCAGCTCGAGCTGCAGGCCGGAGCTTGCGAGCATCGCCCCGGATCTGATGTTCCTGGTGAGCTGCAACAGGCAGACGGAGGGGCGAGAGTATCGCGTGTTGCGCGCGGATGGCAAGCTGGCTCTGAAAGGCGATTCGATGTTGAATGAAGGTGGCCACGCCGCCGCAGGCAATGTCAACCCGCAAGCATTCGTGGTGAAGGTCGTGCAGTCGAGTTCGCCGATGCGTCCGGGGGTGCCTTTCAGTGCAAATGAGTTCACATCCGAAGAGCTGGGAGTTTATCGCGCTTCGGACGGCAAGCGGCTGCTGAATGTGCATGTCGGTTCCCCATCCTCGAGTCGCGACGGTTATGCGCTGGCTCCGGATGGGTCGCAGCTGGCTGTGCTCACTCGCGACCATATCGCTGTCTATCCAGTGCATGAGAAGTGAGTTCCGGACTTAATTGCCTTGTCTAACGCGGCCTCGGCTGCGACCGCCGGAAGGTCTTTGAGTAGGAACACTTTGCTACGAGAGCCTGCGCCCGAGAGGAGCCGAACGCTTGATTTCGGCAGGGCGAAGACTACGGCGAGGAATTCTATGAGAGCTTCGTTGGCGCGGCCTTCGACGGGCCGCGCGCGGAGGGCGATGCGGAGTGCGGATTGTTCGCCTTCGCCGTAGATGCCAGTGATGGCGGTCTTCTTTGCGTCGGGCTGGGCGCGAATGGCGAGAGTGCAGCCGTTGGGGTGCTGGCGAAGCATGCGGTCAGTTGTTTTCGCGGGGGCCGAAGAGGGCTGTGCCTACGCGAATGCGAGTGGCCCCTTCAGCGATTGCGACAGGGAAGTCACTGCTCATTCCCATGGAGAGGACCGGGAAGTTGAGCCGGGGGCGTTGTTGAGCGAGCTGACCGCGCAGGGTGTGGAGCGCGCGGAAGCAGGCGCGGGTCTCTTCCTCGGGCACATCGAGTGGGCCGATGGTCATCAGGCCCTGGAGTTCGAGGTGACGGAGAGTGGGGAGCCGATCAAGCAGTTCGTTCAGTTCGGTGGAACCTGGGGTAAGGCCGGTTTTGGATGCTTCGTGGCTCAGCTTGATTTCGAGCAGGATCGGCATGGGTTTGGTGTGGACCACGGAATCTGAGACGGCGGTGTTGAGGCGCTCGGCCAGTCTGAGGGAATCGACCGAGTCGATGGCGTCGAATACTTCCACGGCTTTTGTGGCTTTGTTCGATTGCAGTTGGCCGATGAAGTGAACCTCCATCTGGCTGCGAACGGTGGGGGTGAATCCGGGTATGTGGCTGACCGACAGCACCGTCGCCTTGGAGGCGAATTCCTGCACACGGCTCTCTCCAAAGAGATGCAAGCCCAGACTTACGGCTTCGACGATCGTCTGCGCGGGATGGGTCTTGGAGATGGCGAGCAACTCGACTTCAGAGCGAGGGCGGTCGGCGGCGCGACATGCGTCGCTAATGGCCTTTTCGAGCAGAGCGAGGCTGTCTGAGAGCTGAGCGGGAAGTTGAGCTGGCTGGGTCATTTCGTTCAGTCCTATCTGAAGCTTTGATGCTATGTACGGCAGTGGCTAAGGTGAGCTGTTCCCAAGCGACAACCTGCGGAGTCGCTACTTCATCCTATGCCTCATGTGGACCGCTATATTGCTGATTCTCTCGAATATCTGTATGACGATTGCCTGGTACGGGCACCTGAAGTATCGCCAGGACGCGCTGTGGAAGGTGATCCTAGTGAGCTGGGGGATTGCTTTCTTTGAGTATTGCCTGCAGGTTCCGGCGAATCGGATGGGTGCGGACAGATTCAGCCCGGTGCAGTTGAAGGTGATGCAGGAGATCATCACGCTTTGCGTCTTTGCGGTGTTTACCGTGGTCTATTTTGGCACGCAGCTCAAATGGAATCATGCTGCTGCCGCAGTCTGCCTGGTGGCGGCAGCTTTCTTTGTGTTCAAGCCGTGGTGAGGGATGAACCATTCCCACATCTGTCGCAAACTGCGCGACAGATGTGGGGCACCCAATTCCGTGAGGGGCACCCAGTTCCCAGTGAATTTGGGTCGATTAGCGGCCGTGCTCTTCGAGGTATTTTTCCGCTTCGAGGGCGGCCATGCAGCCTGTGCCGGCGGCGGTGACGGCCTGGCGATAGCGACGGTCCTGCACATCTCCGCAGGCGAAGACGCCGGGAACCCTGGTGTGGACGTTGTCTTTGGTGATTATGTAGCCTTCGGGGTCGAGATCGAGCTGTCCATTGAACATCTTGGCGTTGGGCTCGTGGCCGATGCCGAGGAAGAAGCCGGTGACGGGGAGAACGGATTTCTCCTGGGTCTTGACGTTACGGACGTGGAGGCCGCTCACTGATTTTTCTTCGACGCCGAGGACTTCATCGACGACGGTGTTGGTGAGGATCTCGATCTTGGGGTGGGCGATGACGCGCTCCAGCATGACTTTGGAGGCGCGGAAGCTTTCGCGGCGGTGAAGCAGGTAAACCTTCGTAGCGAAGCGAGTGAGGAAAAGCGATTCTTCCATGGCTGTATCTCCGCCGCCGACGACAGCAATGTCGTGGCCGTTGAAAAAGAATCCGTCGCAGGTGGCGCAGCTTGAGACGCCGTGGCCGATGAGCGCCTGTTCGCTGGGCAGCCCGAGCCAGCGCGCGCTGGCGCCTGAAGCGATGATCAGCGTGCGGGTGCGGATTTCGCCATGAGAGGTCTTGAGCTGGAATGGATGGGTCGCGAGGTCGACGGAGACGAGGTGGCTCATCTTGAATTCGGCGCCGAAACGGGCGGCCTGCTTCTTCATGTTTTCGATGAGCTCGGGCCCCTGAATGCCGTCGGGCCAGCCGGGAAAGTTCTCAACCATGGTCGTAATTGAGAGCTGGCCCCCGGGTTCGTGTCCCTCAAGCACGAGCGGCTTGAGGTTGGCGCGAGCGCTGTAGATGGCGGCAGTGAGGCCTGCGCAGCCGGAACCGAGGATGACGGTATCGCGAATTTCTTCCATTCTTTTTCCCTGCTGTTTTCTGCGGACTTGCTGATTGTAGCCGACGGCGTCCTTCGGCTGTCCGGCTATACAGATAAGATGAAGCACATGGCCAATCTGACTCTGATCTACGGTTTGCGGCTGCTGCCTGAGGGAGAAGTTGCCCAGGTACAGGATGCCACGCTCAAACTCGCCAACGGACATGAGGCGCACGTAACGATGCATGTGCTGGAGGGCTCGCGGGAAGAAATCGAGGGACAACTGCGCATGAGCATTGACGCGTTCTTCGATTTTTATCCGGAGATTTAGGGCGCATAGATGACGGGATAGGTTCAGGTGGACTTAATTTACCGCCCTGACCCTACAACGCCCAATGGTGAAGAGATTATAAGAGTGGATGAGTAGTTAGAGGTAATTCCTGGAAGACTCTAATTACTGTTATAGGTGCCTGATCTTCCTGCGCTTTCTTCCGATAAGTGGCCTGTAGCGAAGTTATTGACCTCCGCTACGAAGGCCCTTATTGTGATGCCTCGCAGATTTCTGTTCTCAACCTTGAAAAAAATACCGGGCTTTATGCTCGGACTGGCGAGCGCGGTGTTGCTTGTGCTCGGGGCCGCGACGGCGCATGCGGGCGGCCCGAAGTGGGTGGCGGGAGCCAGCTATTTCAATGCGAGTGTGAAGGGGCAGGTGGTGCGCTGGGCCAACGGCTCCGTGCGCTATTTCGTCGATCAGGGGCCGCTGGGTGCCGTTTCGAATTCGCAGGCGAAAGCGATGGTGGATGCGGCCGCGACGATGTGGAGTTCGGTGCCGACGGCCGCCATCAGCCTGACTGATGCGGGCAGTCTCGCGGAAGACGTTAACGGCAGCAATGTGGTGACGGCCGGCGTGGTGGCAAGTCCTTCATTCGCTGCTCCTGCGGACGTGGCTGCCGGAGCGAGCGGGACGCCGGTGGCGGTGGTATTCGATTCGGATGGGGCGGTCATCGATGCTCTGGAGGGGGTGGGCGCAAGCGAGCCGGATAACTGCGTTCTGAATGGGGTTCTGGTGTGGGTCGACAATATGAATCCCGACGCGACAATGGGGCACGGCGTCATTGTGCTGAACGGGCGGTGCGCTACGTCGCCAGGTCTGCTGGCGATGATGAGTTACCAGGTGGAGCGGGCATTTGGGCGAATCCTGGGGCTGGATTTTTCACAAGTGAATGACGGGGCGTTAGCTAATCCCGCCGCGGAGCCAAACGGAATACAGGGCTGGCCCGTAATGCAGCCGGGGAATGGCCTGTGCGGGCCTGCCGGGGGAACTTGCATTCCTAACCCGGATGACTTGCGGCTGGATGATATCGCGGCGCTGAACAGGATCTATCCCGTGACGGCGGCGAACGTGGCAAGTTTTCCGGGAAAGATGCTGACGGCGGCGAGTACCGTGTCGATTCAGGGAACGGTGACGTTTCGCATGGGTGTGGGGATGCAGGGCGTCAACGTGACGGCGTTACCGCTCGATGCGAATGGAAATCCGATGTACCAGTATGCTGTGACGGCGGTGACGGGTGTTTATTTCTGCGGGAATCATGGCAATCCAGTGACTGGATGGACGGATGCGCAGGGAAACAGGCTGGACCGTTTTGGGAGTGACGACGCTGAGTTGCAGGGGTACTTTGATCTCGGCGGGATTCCGCTGCCTCCTGGGATGACTGCAGCTAACTATGAGGTGAGGTTTGAGGCGATCAATCCGTTGTATATCAATGCGATGTCGGTCGGCCCGTACATACTGGGGTCGCCGAGGCCGTCGGGCACACTGCCGACGGTGCCGGTCTTAGGAATGCAGGCAGGAAGCGCACAGACGATCTCGGTGAGCGTGGCAAATTCGGCGGGTGCGGGTCTTTTTCGTCCGATTCCAGACCCGGTTACGGATCCTGTGCCGAGTCCGATCGGGAGCCCGATTCAACGGCAACCTGGGTCGAATGCAATGTCGGAGTTGCTGTCGATAGTCAGGCCGGGGGGTGGAGGCGGAATTCGGGGGATTGCGGGTATGGTTGGCGGAACGGAATCCGATCCGTTGCCGCTGCCTGCGTCCGGAGCGTGGACAAGCGTATTGGGACAGGTAGGACAGGACGACTGGTTCACGCTGCCGGTGAAGGGCAATCGGACCTTCACGATTGTCACGCAGGCACTGGATGAGAGCGGCACTTCGAGCGCGATGAAGGCCATGCCTGCTGTCGGGGTTTGGGACGGATTTGACCCGGTTGGAAGCACAGCTGTGGGGTGGGCTCCCGCAGAGAATGGATTTGCGACTGGGGAGACGTGGCTGCAGGTGGGGACGGCTGGAGACGAGATCGTGAGGCTGGGGATCGCAGACCAGCGCGGGGACGGCCGGCCGGATTACTCTTACCGGGGATGGGTGCTCTACGCCGACACAGTGACGCCGGCGCGGCTGCCCGCTGCGGGCGGGACGATTGTCATCCGCGGGACGGGGTTTCGCAATGGGGATTCGGTGCAGGTGGGCGGAGTGAGGGCGCAGGTGACGAGCATTCTGCCGACGGAGATTACCGCACTCGTTCCGCAGGCACCAGTGGGGGTGACCGGTTCGCAGGATGTCGAGGTGGATGATCTGCCTGGGTTCAATGCGGTGGCGGTGATTCCGGGGGGAATGAGCTATGACGCGGGCAGTGGAGATGCGTTGAGTATCGTAGCGGCTCCCGCGAACCAGGTGCCTTTGAATGTGCCACAGCCGTTCTCGGTGCTTGCGGTCGGGCCGGATGGTGCTCCTGCAAGCAATGTAACGGTGATCTATTCGGTGACGAGCGGGGCGGCGAAGCTGGGCTGCGGGCAGTCCTCGTGTGCGGTAGCTACAACCGGCGACGGACGAGCGACGCTGGCGGTGACGGCGATCAATACTTCGGTCGCCATGGTGACGGCGGCGCTGGTGAACGGAGCCAGCGTCCAGGCGCATTTTTTCGGAGGCGCCGCGGCTACGGTTACGGCGCTGACACCGACGCTGTTTCTGGCTGCGGGGGCGACGGTAACCTGGCCTGTGCAGGCGTTGGTCCAGAACGGCGGTTTGCCGATGGCCGGGCAGCAGGTGACGTGGCAGAGCGGGACTGGAATCGCGGCTCCGTCTAGCGCGGCCACCACGGATGCTGCGGGAACTGCGTCCGTGACGCTGACGGTGGGGCCGTTGGCGGAGGGGCAGGGGGCGACTTCGAATGCCTGCCTGAATGGCGGCAGCGCTTGCGCGGCATTCAGCGTCTTTGGCGCGAGACCGGAGTTCGCGGGGCTGGAGGCGGTATCGGGAACGGATCAAAGTATGACGGCAGGCACGACGCCAGCACCTGTGGTGTTGCGGGTGCTGGATATGGATGGAAATCCGGTGGCCGGCGGATTGGTGACGGTGCACCAGGCGCTGTATGCATGGGCTCCCCAGTGTCCTCCGCATGGGCGCTGCGCACAGGCGGAGTTGCTGGCGACGCAGGCGACGACGGCGATTTCGGGACTGGACGGGAGTGTCACGGTGGCTCCGCTGGCACTTCCGGGAATGGCGACGAATCTTATCGGCGTTGCGGCAACGGGCAATTCGGCGTCACTGACGTTTACGGTGGAAGAGCATCCCTAATGGCGGTATTTATAACTCTATAACAGGTCTAGCGACCTTTGGACCCGATGCTTTTCAGGTGCGCGAGCATCTGAAGATAAGAGGGATGCCATCATCATGAGCCAATTGACTGCCAAGTATCCACCTGTCTCAGATCGCAGGCCTCGGGTCGCTGTCGTCGGAGGCGGTTTTGCGGGTATCAATGCCGCGATGGAATTGCGAAAGCTGCGGGTTGACGTGACGGTGATCGATCGGCGAAATCACCACACCTTTCAGCCGCTCCTGTACCAGGTCGCGCTGGCGGTGTTGTCGCCGGCGCAGATTGCGCAGCCCATCCGGACGATTCTGAAGAAAAACACCAACACCGAAGTGCTGATGGATGAGGTTACGGGGATCGACACCGGGCTGCGGCAACTGAAGCTGAGCAGCGGCACGGTGAGGGATTACGACTATCTGATTCTGGCGACGGGCGCGACACACTCGTACTTTGGGCATGAAGACTGGGCAAAGTATGCGCCGGGGCTGAAGTCGGTTGAGGACGCGATCGAGATTCGCCGCAGGGTGCTGCTGGCCTTTGAACTGGCCGAGCGCACATGGTAGAGCACGGCTGGCATCCGCCTTTGAATTTTGTTGTGATCGGTGGCGGCCCGACGGGCGTGGAACTGGCCGGGGCAGTTTCGGATATTGCGAAACTTTATATGAAGCACGATTTTCGGCACATCCAACCTTCCATGGCGCGCGTTCTTTTGATTGAAGGATCGCCCCGGGTGCTGTCGACGTTTCCCCCGGACCTGTCTGCCCTGGCTCAGAAACAGCTTGAAGCGATTGGCGTCGAAGTACAACTGAACAAGCACGTAACAGAAGTGGGCGCAAATTACGTGAAGGCAGGCGACGAACGCATTGAGGCGGTGGTGATTTTATGGGCTGCGGGAGTTGCGTCTTCGCCCCTGGGTCGGATGCTGGGTGCTCCTGTGGACAAGCGGGGCGCTGTGCTGGTGGACCAACAGCTCAATCCGGCGGAGCTGCCGGAAGTGTTTGTTTGCGGGGATCTGGCTCATTTTGAACAGGATGGGCACCTGATTCCGGGGGTAGCTCAGCCTGCGATGCAAATGGGCAGGCACGCGGCAAAAGTAATTGCCGCAGATCTTGCGAGCAGAGAGCGGCCAAATTTCCGCTATTGGGATAAAGGAGATATGGCCACGATCGGCCGGCTTGCGGCTGTGGCCAAGATTGAATGGCCTTTCAAAGCACATTGGGGCGGCTTCTTGGCCTGGGTGACCTGGCTGGTGGTGCACATTTATTTCCTGATCGGATTTCGGAACCGGATTACGATCTTTTCGACTTGGGCGTGGACGTACTTCACGTTTGCGGACGGTGCGAGGCTGATTACCGGCGACCAGCGGCTGCCTGGATGGGAGGAATCGATTGGCGGTTCGGGTCAGGGCTTGGCTCAGAACCCGGCCAACCCGGTTCCCGGTGGGGTGTCCGCCGGAGAAGAATTTCAGCATCCGGAGGTGGCTGCTGCGGGCGAGCGCAGACGATAGCCATAGTAAGCTGGAAAGACAATGCTAGACCTTAATTTTGTGCGCAACAACCTGGGGCTGGTCGAGGAGAAACTGCGCGCGCGCGCCGTCGATCCTGCAGGTCTGCTGGGGGATTTTCATTCCCTTGACGCACAGCGGCGAGAGGCCATCACCCAGGCCGAACAGCTGAAGGCTCGTCGCAACGAACTAAGTCAGCAGGTTGGCGTCCTGAAAAGAGCGGGTCAGGACGCGGCGTCTCTCATGGAAGAGACACGGTCTCTCAAAGATCGGCTGGACGAGCTGGATACGAAGGCGGGGATTCTGGACGAGGAGATGCGCCAATCGCTGGCGCGGATTCCAAATCTGACCAGGGACGAGGTTCCCCCGGGGCGGACGGAAGAGGAGAATGTCGTCTGCAAGTGCTGGGGAGTAAAACGCAGCTTCGACTTCACAAGGCCGCACTGGGAGGTTGGCGAGGCCCTCGGCATTCTGGACCTGGAGCGCGCGACGAAGCTCAGCGGGGCACGATTTTCTGTGCTGAAAGGCGCGGGCTCACGCCTGGAACGCGCGCTGATCCAGTTCATGCTGGATCAGCATGGAGAGTTGCATAGCTATACAGAGATTTCCCCGCCGTTCCTGGTCAATAGCAAGAGCCTGTTTGGCACGGGCCAATTGCCGAAGTTCAGTGAAGATCTCTTTCGTTGTAGCGACGGCGCGGAGTATGTTCCTGGCGAGTATCGGGACAACGACCATTGGCTGATCCCGACGGCGGAGGTTCCGCTGACCAACCTTTACCGCGACGAGATTCTGGAAGAAAGCAAACTGCCCATCTCGTTAACAGCATATACGCCTTGCTTTCGCTCCGAGGCTGGAGCGGCGGGTCGCGACACACGCGGGATTATTCGCCAGCATCAGTTTCAGAAAGTGGAGCTGGTGAAGTTTGTGAGGCCTGAGGAGTCGAACGCAGAACATGAGAAACTGACCCGCGATGCGGAGTCGATTCTCGAGAAACTAGAACTGCCTTACCGGCGGGTTCTGTTATGCAGCGGAGATACGGGATTCTCCGCTGCGAAGACATTCGATCTTGAGGTGTGGCTGCCCGGACAGGGAGTCTACCGGGAGATTTCTTCCTGCTCGAATTTCGAGGCTTTTCAGGCGCGACGCGCGAATATCCGCTTTAAAGCCGCCGGAAAGGGTAAGAATGAGTTTGTGCATACACTGAACGGCAGCGGCCTGGCGATCGGACGGACGTGGCTGGCGATCCTCGAGAATTATCAGCAGGCTGATGGATCGGTGAAAATTCCTGAGGTGCTCTGGCCCTACATGGGCGGCACGGAGCAGATCGTTGCGGAGGATTAGCCATTGGCAGTAGCGTTACATACAGAAGGTTCAATGCAGAAGACGCTGATGAGTCACTTTTTCTGGACTCACCAGAGAGGTAGCTTTCACTATGACGTGATGGTCACGTTGATCCTGGCGTTTATCTTCATCACTCCGCATTTGTGGAATTACGGTGACAAGCCATCGCCCAATGCGGCGCTCGCAGGGCCAATCCAGGTAACTGGAGATGGCGATCATGGGCTGGTGATCACGGTGCCGGTGAAGGACGTCGACGTGGGCATCGCGTCGGACGAAAAGGCGGTTCGACGAGCGCTCCACCAAGCCATCGAGCCGGTGACTGGAGATGCAGTATCGGTTACACGCTGGGAGACGGTTTCGGATGCCAGCGGACGGGCGGTTCTGTGGAAGGTCTGGGCGCACCGCTGATCTTGGCGCACGTTGATACTCGAGCTGGCTGATTGCTATCGCGCTGGCATCCTTCCCGTGCCGCTTCCCGTCCAATGAAGCTGGGAGACTTATGAGCTTAATTCGCAATACTCTTAGCCGTTGGGTAGTGGGATTTGTGGTCCTGACGGGGCTGCTTTTGGGTGTTCCTGTTCGTTCTACTTTTGCGGCGGATGATCTTGCCAGCGTTCTGAGCAAGCTGGATTCGGCTTCGTTGACCTTCAAGTCGGCGCAGGCAGATGTGAATTGGGACAACGTCCAGATCGCTCCGATCGAAGAGACCGACAAGCAGGTTGGCACGGCGATATTTGAGCGCAAGAACGGGCAGTTGCGTATGGCGCTGCGCATCAAGACCTACAACGGTAAGCCAGTACCGAAGGACATGGTATACGCCAACAGTGTATTCAAGCTATATGAGCCGCTGCAGAAGCAAATCCAGGTCTTCAAGGCCGGGTCGAATACTGCGCAGATCAATTCCATGCTGACGTTGGGATTTGGAGGCAGTGGCAAGGATTTGCAGAAGAGCTGGAACGTCACTTATGCGGGCACCGAGCAGGTCGACGGCAAGTCTGCCGCCAAGCTCGAACTGATACCGCGCGACGAGAGCATGAAGAACAACTTTCCCAGGCTGCTGCTATGGGTCGACATGGAGAATGGAATTGCTCTCAAGCAGCAGCGCTTCGACACGTCGGGAAACTATAACGTGGTGAGTTATCACAATATTCGATTGAATGGTCCTGTGCCTTCGGATGCCTTTGATATCAAGACGGCGTCAGGCACAAATGTGGTCAATCGCTGAGCCCAGGGCTTTGGCGACAGTCCGGGAGACAATCCCTGCGCTGATACAATCGGAGAGGCTCAAAACGCGCCAATCCTCACTGTGATCACGGGACTGCATTTCTCGGCAAATATCAAGCCTCTATCCGATGACTTTTCGCCTCTTTAATACCCTTAGCGGACAGCTGGATGAGCTGGCGCCTTCTGACGGCAAAATGCTGCGGATGTATGCCTGCGGTCCCACAGTCTATGACTACGGACATATTGGAAACTTCCGCACCTTCCTGCAGATCGACGTGCTGCGGCGATTCCTGCATCTGAAGGGCATTGCCGTGCGCCATGTGATGAATGTCACGGACGTAGACGACAAGATCATCCGTAATGCGGCCTCTACCGGGGTTTCAATCAGCGAATATACGCCGGTCTATGAGCAGGCATTTCTCGACGATCTGGATGCATTGCAGATTGAGCGACCGGAAGTACTTTCGAAGGCGACAGAACATATTCCTCAGATGGTCGATCTTGTGGAACGGATGGCGGCGGTGGGTGCGGCATACAGGACGGACGATGGCTCATGGTATTTTCGCCTATCCGCCTTTCCGGAGTACGGCAAGCTGAGCAAGAAGGATCTTGAGGGGATAACTGACGGGGCGCGTGTTGATGTCGACGAGTACGAGAAAGACTCAGCGCGGGACTTTGCTTTGTGGAAGGCCGTGAAGCCGGGTGAAACATCGTGGGAGACCGCAATCGGCACCGGGCGTCCGGGCTGGCACCTGGAGTGCTCGGCGATGGCGATGAACTATCTGGGCGAGAGCTTTGACCTGCACGCGGGCGGCGAAGACCTGATGTTTCCCCACCATGAGAATGAGATTGCGCAGTCGGAGTCGGTGACGCACAAGCCCTTGGCGCGACATTGGATGCATGTACGCTTCCTGTTGGTGGACGGGCGGAAGATGTCGAAATCCGAGGGGAATTTCTATACGCAGCGGGATCTGTTGCTGAAGGGATACAAGGCTTCGGCGATTCGGCTGGCGCTGATTTCTGTGCCGTACCGGCATCAACTGAACTTCACCTTTGAAGGGCTGACGGAGGCGACGAATGCCATCGATCGGCTGCGGACGTTTGTAGCGCGGCTGAAGAAGGCGACGCTGGCTCCGGGAACGACTCCTGCGCTACAGACTGCGGCGGACAGCGCCGAGGCGGCTTATTTCGCGGCACTCGACAACGATCTGAATACGGCAGAGGCTCGGGCGCCGATCTTCGACCTGGTGCGTACAGTGAATTCGGCGCTGGATCAGGGCACGGTGTTGGCCGGGGACGCGGTACGGGTGCTGGCTGTGCTCGATAAATTCGATGCGGTCTTTGCGGTAATCGCCGACCGCGATGCTGAACCGACGCGAGCGGCGCTGGCCTGGGCCGAAAAGCATGGTCTGCTGGACCAGGTGGCTCCCGAGCTGCTGGTGCGGCAGGGCTTGACCGATGTGGAAATTGAGGCTTTGATTGCGGAAAGAAATCTGGCGCGTAAGCAGAGGAACTTCAAGCGGTCCGATGAAATTCGCGATGAGCTGGCGGCAAAGGGCGTTGTGATCGAGGATGCGAAGGATGGGGTTCGCTGGAAGCGGAAGTAGAAAGCTTGGAGCTGACCAGTGAATTGCGTAACGGCCAACCGGGGGCAGAAAAAAGCAGAGAAGGACGGGGGAGATGGAAGGCGATGAGGTAGGCGAGTTGAAGGAGCATGCGGAGCATGGCGCGCATGACGAATCGATGCGGCCAGTGGCGTTTTCGATGAGCGTGCTGGCGGTCCTTGTAGCTATCACCACGGTCCTGGGCCACCGCACGCACACTGAAGCGGTGTTGACGCAGAATAAGGCGACTGACCAGTGGAATCTCTACCAAGCGAAGAATATTCGAAACACAGACACTGACAACTCGGCGGCTTTGCTGTCGGTGTTGCAGGTGACCGACGCTAAGAAAGCCGCAGAGATTGCCAAAAAAGACGCCGACAAGGCGGCCAAGTGGAAGAACGATCTCAAAGAGGAAGAAGAAAAGGCCAAGGAGCTCGAAGAGAAGGTCGAGCAGGCTGAGGCGCGTGCCGATCGATTTGATCTAGGCGAAGCGCTGCTTGAGATCGCACTGGTGACCTCGTCGATTACGCTACTTACGCGCAACCGCTTGTACTGGGCGTTGGGGCTTGTCTTTGGGGTGCTGGGGATTCTTTCCACGGCTTCGGTGTTGCTGTTGAAGTAACAGAAACTCATTTGCAATTTCAGTACCTAGACAAGCGCGATGCTACAATCGCGAACATATGTTCATCCGATTTCTTATACCTTTGATGCTGGCTGTTTTGGGTGCGGCAATTCAGCAGCCTGCGCAGCCAACTGCCGCAGCCACCCCTCCTGCAAATGAAAATTCGACTCCTGCAGAGATCAAGGAGTCTGTTTACACTAATGACTTAGGATTTACCTATAGCTATACAACGGACTGGAAGGTCATCGATAGCAAACCGCTGCTTCCAGCCGTTCGTCTAAATGGAGAGGACAAGGCGGTAAATAATTCTGAAAAGGAAGCTGCTCAGTGTCTTCAGGTTCCCTTGATCCTAAGGCGCGGGACTCCTGTTTCGAGTATCGTTACGGTGGTCATTCCTTATGACTGCCTCGGCAAGAAATTTGACACGTCGGATTTGGCCAGTTTTGGATCGGGTGTTGCTAGCGGAATGAAGCGCGGCTTTGACGTGGCTGAGCCTTCGTATGGGGCTTATAAACTCGGCAAGCACAGCCTGTGGATCGAGCGCACGCAAGGCACATCCAAAGCCCATCCAGATCTAATGTTCAAGATTGAGACGGTTTGCTCGTTGCTCAAAAAGGGGGCCGTCTGCTGGATGGGGATGGTCCAGGATGAAATTACGTTGAAAGCGTTCGAACAGGGACTTGTCTCTATTGAAGGCGACGCCCCACAAGCATTGGTTCCTTCGAACGCATTTGCGCTCGGGAAATAGGAACCTTGTATTAACCCCTGCTGATCGAACGGACTGCGTTCTGTCCCTGTGAGTCCGCGTGAGTTGCCGTGGAGACCGAGCCGCGGAGGTGCTTTCGCCGCGGGCTCGAAGCGTGGTATGCTCACGCCAACGGGCCCCATGCTTATAACTTCCTTACATCTTCGCAATGACTCCCTTTCTTCGGGCGGCTGGAGCCGCCCGAATGCGCGAGTGAATGGGCGCGTTGTGGGGCTGCGGAGACATCTGCGGGTGTTGCCGAGCCGGACCCGGCCGAGCCTTTTTGCCGGCGATTAACCTTTCTGCTCCCGGAACGAATCTGCATCCTGTTTTGGAACACGGCTTTGGCATTCTGCCGGGGTTGAGGTCGCGGGATTGCAATCAAGACTGTTCATCAGCCATTCTGAGGAGAAATTGCCATGTTGCATTCCGAGTTGTACGCCAAAGTTGGACCTAAGTTGAAGGGCGCTGTGCCGGGGCCAAAGGCCGAGGCTGCTGTCGCGCACGATGACCGTGTGATCTCGCCCAGCTATACCCGTTCGTATCCGCTGGTGGCGAAGCGTGGCCGCGGAATTCGCATCGAGGATGTGGATGGCAACGAGTTTCTGGATTTTGCTGCGGGAATCGCGGTGAATTCGACCGGGCACTGTCATCCGGAAGTGGTTGCGGCGATCCAGAAGCAGGCTGCGGAGCTGATTCACATTTCTGGGACGGATTTCTACTACGAGTCCATGACGGAGTTGGCGGATCGCCTGTCGGCCATCGCGCCGATGCCGGGGCCGCATCGCTTTTATTACGGCAACTCGGGTGCGGAGGCCGTGGAGTGCGCTCTGAAGATCGCCCGCTATCATACGCGGCGGCATCAGGTGATCAGCTTCTTTGGCGCGTTTCATGGGCGGACGATGGGCGCGCTGTCACTGACGGGTTCGAAGCCGCAACAGAAGCGGAGATTCGCGCCGCTGATGCCGGGCGTGACGCATGTGCCGTATCCGTATACATATCGCGGATGCTTTGGAGGGCCGCAGGAACAAGAGGCCTTCAACCTCGGTTGTGCTCGTTACCTTGAAGAGAAGCTGTTCAAGACGACATTGCCTCCGGAGGAAGTCGCGGCGATTTTTGTTGAGCCGATCCAGGGGGAAGGCGGTTATGTGGTGGCCCCCGATAACTTTCTGCGGGAACTGCGGGATATCTGCGACCGGCACGGGATTCTGCTGGTGGCCGACGAGGTTCAGTCGGGCGCGGGCCGCACGGGCAAATGGTGGGCGATCGAGCACTCAGGCGTGCAGCCGGACGTTGTCTGCATGGCCAAGGGGATCGCGTCTGGAATGCCGCTCGGCATCTGCATGACGCGCGCGGAAATTATGGACTGGGTGCCGGGTTCCCATGCTTCGACTTTCGGAGGCAATCCGATCGCGATTGCATCGGCACTGGCGACGATGGACGTGCTGGAGCGAGAGGGAATTGCCAATGCCGGCCATGTAGGTGGCAAGATCCTGGAGCGGTTAGAGGGCTGGAAGCACAAGCATCCGCTGGTGGGCGATGTGCGCGGCCGTGGACTGATGATCGGCATTGAGCTGGTGCTGGATAAGAAAACACGGGAGCCCGCGCAGGCGTTGCGCAATCGCGTGGAGATACTGTGCTTTGAAAAGGGCCTGCTGATTCTGGGTTGCGGCGAGACTTCGCTGCGGCTTTGCCCACCGCTGATTGTGAGCGAGGATGAAGCGACGGTGGCGCTGGATATTCTGGAAGAGGCGCTTACGCAGGTGGAACACGAGCATGGACTTGTGAGAGAGTTGGCGGCTGTAGGGGCTTAGTTCTTTCTTGGGTGAGAAGCCCTGTCGGATTGGTGCGAAAGCGCCTGCCGGACGGGGCTTTTCTGTTTGTGTGGTTTTCTTCTTGTGTTTAGCCGCCGTAGGCTAGAGAATCATTTCCAAAATGCAGAAAGTTAGAAATTTGCGGATAGGCGCGCTGGAGCGGTGCCTGGCTGGATTGGATTGGCTTGCGCTGCGTCGAGGCCGTGCGGCTGATCGTGCGGAGCATCTGACTACTGGCGAGCGCGGCGAAGAGGCGGCGTTTTTCTATCTGCGGCGAAAGGGCTTTACGGTTGTCGCGCGAGGCTGGAAGGATGGGCTGACGCCGGGAGATCTGGATCTGGTCGCGTGGCAGGGGGATGTGCTTTGCTTTGTCGAGGTGAAGACGCGTAGGTCGAAGGATGTGGCTACTGCGTCTTCAGCAGTGGACCGGCACAAGCGGAAGATCATACGGCGGATGGCGAGGCAGTATCTGCGGCAATTGCCGGGGAATTCGGATGGAGAAAAGCCGGATACGAGATTCGATATCGTCACTGTCTATGAGCTGCCGGGAAAGCCTCGTGAGATTCAGCTGATTCCAGCCGCGTTCGGGTGGAGCGAACGCGCCTAGCCCCGTGCCTCCTGGTACTCCTCGTGCCAGGCCATCTGGATGGCTTCGAGGCGGTTTTCATTGGACTTGGCGGGGTCGTCGGCGAAGCCTTCGAGCTCGGTGACGTAGCGGTGCAGATCTGTGAAGCGGACAGTTAGCGGATCGAGGTCGGGGAATTTTTCCTGGAGTTGGATGCCGATCTCTTCTGAGTCGGTCCAGTGGATTTCACGAGGCATGGTCTTGGGCTCCTGAGGTTAGTGGAACCCACCCTTGACGATGAGACCGTCAAGGATGGGGCACCCGGTTCTGCGACGGTATCAGAATTACTTATTCTCGGCTAAGGTCAGCGGCTTGCCTTCCGAAGTGTAGTTGCGGTTCCATTTAGGAATTTCGACTACGTAGTTGCCGGGTTTGGTGATGACGGCCTGGCAGCCGAGGCGGGAGTTGAGCTGCTGGTCGGCTGCCATGTCGAGGCGGTCGATCTCGTCATCTTCGGCTTCGCTGATGCCTCCATCTTCTTTAACCCAGATGTGGCAGGTGGTGCAGGCGCAGACGCCTCCGCAGGCGTGGTCGAGGAACACGTCGTAATTTTCGGCTACGTCGAGGAAGGACATCGGCTTGCCGTGGTGCTCGTAGGGCATGGTGCCGTATTCGAACTCGATAACGCGGCCTTCAGGCTGGAAGGTAACACGGACTAGCTCGTCGGCGGGAATTGGCTTTGTGTCGGTCATTGCTTTCTCGTTTCTGTACAGCTGCAGTCCCGGTGAAGGGGCGACAGCTAAATGCTAACGGCTCTCTTCAAATTCAGCAGGTGCGAAGGGGTGCGGGGCGCTTACTTCAGCGGGAGCCGTTGCGTCGAGTTCTTCGCTGGCAGCCTGCATGGTCTTGCCGCGCATGGCGCCGGAGACTGCGGCCTCCATCATCTTCTCGGCGAAGTTTCGGGTGGCGTGGTCGAGCGCGGTGGTGGCGGCGCGGATTGCCTGCAGATCACCGCTCAGCTTTGTTGCGATGAGATGCTGACGTGCGGTTTCGATTTGCGATTTTTCGTGATCGGAGATCTGTTGCCAGGCAGGACTCGTTGGGGCCTTCTCGACGGCAGCGAGGATCGTGTCGGCTTCAAGGCGGGCTTCGATCACCTGGCGCACTTCGAAGTCGGCTTCGGCATTGTCGAAGGAGTCGAGAATCATGCTCTCGACCTGTTCGTCGGTGAGGCCGTAGGTCGGCTTGACCTCGATCTGAGACTCGGTCCCGCTCCGCTGCTCGCGTGCTGTGACCTGCAGGATCCCGTTGGCGTCGATGAGAAACTTGACCTCGATGCGCGGCAGACCGGCGGTCATCGGCGGAATGCCTTTGAGATCAAAACGAGCCAGGGACCGGCAGTCGGCGGCCAGTTCGCGTTCGCCCTGGAGAACGTGAATCGCTACGTTGGTCTGGCCGTCGACCCCGGTTGTGAAGTGTTCGGTGGCCGAGGCGGGGATGGTGGAGTTGCGCTGGATGATCTTGGCAACCACGCCGCCGAGGGCCTCGATGCCCAGCGAGAGCGGCGTGACGTCGAGGAGCAGCAGTTCTTCCGTGGTGGTCGAACTGCCGGCGAGGATGCTGGCCTGGACTGCCGCGCCGAGGGCGACGACTTCGTCGGGATTCAGCTCGGTGTGTGGTTTCTTACCGCGGGCGGAAAGCTCGAAGAGCTGATCGACCAGGACGCGGACTGCGGGAATCCTTGTCGATCCGCCGACAAGGACGAGTTCTTCGATCTGGCCGGGGGTGACGCCTGCGTCTGCGAGTGCCTGCTTGCACGGGGCGGCGGTTCGGGCAAGGACGGGTTGAATCAGTTGCTCGTAGATTTCACGAGGGATCTCGCGTTGGTACCGACCGCCGCCCGGAAGTTCGATGTCGAGCTTAACGGCTGGTTCGGAGGAGAGAGTAATTTTGGCTTCGATGACGGCTTTGCGTAAGGCTTGGATTGCGTCCGGCTGCTGGCGCAGTTCGATGCCGTGTTCGTTGCCGATTTCATCGAGGGCTACGGCGAGGAGCAGGTTGTCGATGTCGTCGCCGCCGAGATGGGTGTCGCCGTTGGTGGCGATGACCTCGAAGATGCCGTCGTTCAGCTTGAGAATCGAAATATCAAAGGTGCCGCCACCGAAGTCGTAGACGGCGATCAGTCCTTCTTTGGCACGGTCCAGACCATAGGCCAGGGCTGCTGCGGTCGGCTCGTTGACGAGGCGGAGCACGTCGAGGCCGGCCATGCGTCCGGCGTCGCGGGTGGCCTGGCGCTGGGCGTCGTTGAAGTAGGCAGGGACGGTGATGACGGCCCTGGTGACGGGCGCGCCGAAGTAGCGTTCGGCGTTGCGTTTGAGCTGGCGCAGGATGTAAGCCGAGATTTCGGACGGCGTGAAGGTCTTGTCGCCGAGACGAATGCGCAGGACTTCGCCGGCTTCAATGTCTTCGGCCAGGTGGAAGGGGAAGAGCTTCAGTTCGTCTTGGACGTCTTCGAGGCCGCGGCCCATCAGGCGCTTTACGGAGTAGATGGCTCGCTCGGGGTTTTCGATCAGCGCGCGCCGGGCGGAGTTGCCCACGGTGACGGTAGGACGGGCGTTTTCTGCTGCCGGGTCGACAACATCGAGAGCTACGATGGATGGAACGAGGTTGGAGCCGTCAACGCCGGGAATGACGATCGGCTCGCTGCCTTCCATGTAGGCGACGAGCGAGTTCGTGGTACCGAGATCGATTCCGACTACACGGTCGGGTGCGCGTTCTTCAGACATACTGATTTGATTCTATGCGCGAAGAAGAGATGCTGCTGCACTATGCGGCAAGCACTTCATTGACGCCGCGGACGAGATTACGCAGGTAGCGGCGGCGGTCGAGAAGGGCTGCCATTGCCTTGGAGGCTTTGTCGCGAGTTGTAACGTCGCCTGTGTCCCATTCCGCACCTCGGGTGGCGAGGTCGCTGTCGACGGCAGCGAGGAGCGATTCGAAGCGGGAACGGGCGGCGGCAAGGTCGGCCTGGAGCGACGGATCTGGCTCGCCCATCTTCTGGTTCATGCGCATTTCTTCAAGCTGCATGTTGAGCTCGAAGACTTCTTCGAGCAGGTCGGGAGGCGGCTGACGGTCGGCGGCTTTGCCTTTGCCGGCGTGCTCTTCGCCGATCTGCAGGCCTTCGAGTTTGAGCAGGTATTCGGTGCGCTGGATAGGGTCGCGCAGGGTGCGATAGGCGTCGTTGAGGAGAGCGGTGGCGGCGAGGCTCCATTGCTGCTCTTCGGCGGAGGCACGGGCGAAGCGGTCAGGGTGCAGTCGGCGGCTGAGGCGATGGAAGTCGCCTTCGAGGGTGGGGGTACCGAGGGCGAAGGCGCGCGGCAATCCGAAGACCTGGAAGTAGTCTGAGTCGAGTTTCAGGATGGAGTCGAGTGATTCGGACATCGGCAAATCAGAGTGTAGAGGTTTGTCGCCCTTCCCGCAAAAGGGCACAGCAGATTCCCTTTGGGAATGACAGAAAGAAAAGCAAATACAACAGCGGGTCCTTCGCTTCGCTCAGGATGACGGGGTTTTTCGAGAAGGATGCGGGACTGGGATTGGTGATATCCCACCCTTGCTTTGCAAGGATGGGGCACCCAGATTGGTGGGGATTGAAGAAGATCTTAAGAGAAGGAAGAGCCGCAACCGCAGGAGCGGGATGAATTTGGGTTAATGAAGTTGAAGCCCTGTTTCATCAGCGTTTGCTCGTAATCAAGAGTCATGCCGTTGAGGTAGATGAAGCTTTTGGGGTCGACGAAGATGCGGACGCCGGCAAAATCGAAAACGCGATCGCGATCGCGGGGTCGCGTGTCGAACTTGATGCTGTAGGAGAGGCCGGAGCATCCGCCGCCCAGCACGCCGAGGCGCAGACCACCTTCGGTTGGCGAAATGCCTTCCTTTTCCATGCCACTGCGAATCTTGGCGATGGCGCGCAGCGTGACCTCAATGCCGCTCGCCGGAGCCTTGGGGACAGCCTGGGCTACGGGCTCCTGGGAGAGCTGCTGACCAGCGGTCTGTATGGTGACTATATCCTGCATGCGCTTTAACTTTTCCCTGACATAGAGCAAGAAACCCACATCTCGATGGTCGGGATGTGGTGGCCCAGTTCTTACACTTAGTGAGCGGCGACAGCAACGGCTTCAGCAACTTCGCCGACGCCATTCTTCTTCTTCCAGTCACCGATGGCAGCGCGGATCGCGTCCTCAGCCAGCACCGAGCAGTGAATCTTGACCGGCGGCAGGGCCAGCTCTTTCACGATGTCGGTGTTCTTGATTTCGAGAGCTTCGGAGACGGTCTTGCCCTTAACCCACTCGGTCGCGAGCGAAGAACTGGCAATCGCAGAGCCACAGCCAAAGGTCTTGAACTTGGCTTCTTCGATGACCTGAGTCTCGGGATTGACGCGAATCTGGAGACGCATTACGTCACCGCACTCTGGCGCGCCAACCAAGCCGGTGCCAACTTCGTCCGAGCTCTTGTCCATCTGGCCAACGTTGCGGGGGTGGTTGTAGTGATCGATAACTTTATCGCTGTAAGCCATGTGACCTCCTAGGGGTCGCTACCTGTTTTGATGCCAAAAACTGTTGAAAGATGCCGTTTAGTGTGCCGCCCACTCGATTTTGCTCAGATCGATTCCCTCTTTGACCATTTCATAGAGAGGCGATAGCTCGCGCAGTTTCTTGACGATACCGATGACCTTATTGGCAACGTAATCGACTTCGGCATCGTTGTTGAAGCGTCCCAGTCCAAATCGGATGGAGCTGTGGGCCACATCGTCTCCAAGGCCCAATGCCTTGAGCACGTAAGAGGGTTCCAGGGTGGCCGAGGTGCAGGCCGATCCGCTCGAAACGGCTACGTCATTGATGCCCATCAGCAGGGACTCGCCCTCGACGTAGACGAAGCTCATATTTAGGTTGCCGGGCAGGCGATGCTCCATAGAACCGTTGATTTCGACGTAGTCAAGCTCGGACTCGAGCATGTGCTTCAGACGATCGCGCATGGTCTGCAGACGCGCGGCTTCTGTCGTCATCTCTTCTCGGGCGATTTCGCAGGCTTTACCGAATCCAACGATACCAGGAACGTTGAGCGTGCCGGAACGCATGCCGCGCTCGTGGCCTCCGCCGTCGATCTGGGCCGAGATTTGTACGCGGGGATTGCGGCGCCGAACGTACAGCGCGCCGACGCCCTTGGGCCCGTAAAGCTTATGTGCGGTCATAGAGAGCACGTCGATGTTCATCGCGTTCACGTCGAGGGGGACCTTGCCGACGGCCTGCACACCGTCGGTGTGGAAGATGACTCCCTTTTCATGACAAAGCTTGCCAATTTCCGCGATTGGCTGGATGACACCGATTTCGTTGTTCGCGGCCATGATGGTGACGAGGATGGTCTTGTCGTCGATGGCGCGCTTCAGGTCTTCCATATCGATAAGGCCGTCCGACTTCACCGGTAGATAGGTGACGCGATAGCCGTATTTCTCAAGACGCTTGCAGGTATCCAGCACGGCCTTGTGTTCGGTGACCTGGGTGATGATGTGATTGCCGCGCTCGCTGTACATTTCCGCGATGCCCTTGATGGCGAGGTTGTTGCTCTCCGTGGCGCCTGAGGTGAAGATGATCTCTTTTGCGCTGGCACCGATCAGCTTGGCAATCTGCTCGCGTGCGTTTTCGACGGCCTGCTCGGCTTCCCATCCGAAGGAATGATTGCGGCTCGCGGCGTTGCCGAATTTCTGTGTAAAGTAGGGCAGCATAGCTTCGAGCACACGCGGGTCAAGGGGACTCGTCGCGTGGTTGTCCATATAAATAGGCAGGGTGACTCCTGCGGGAAGTTCTACGGTATTGATCGCGGTGGTCATTGTCTTCTCCACTGGAAACTTGCTTTGACCTGGTTCAGATATTGTTGTTGCTTCTTATCATTGCCTCAGTGCGTGCCTTCAGTGCGCTCTCTGCGATTCATTCTTGCTATGGCCTGCAAAGTCCCGGTTTGAATGGCTGTGACGAGATCCTGCGATAACCGTTACATCGCAATGGATAGTGTCACCAGTTGCTGCACCTGGGCCGCGCGCGATACTGCCGTCTCGTGATCGACCAGGTCATAGATAGTGATGTTCTTGAGCACGTCCGCGATGCTATCGTTTACCCTGGCCAAGGGCTCCTTCACGGTGCAGTGCGGCGCTACATCACAGGATTTGCTTCCCTTGGTGCAGGAAGTAATAAAAAGTGGACCGTCGATCGCGTGGATTACCTCAAAAGCGGTAATTGCGCGAGCGCTTTTCGTGAGTCCATAACCACCATTCATGCCGGCATGGGACCGAAGCAGACCGACCTTGGCCAGCCGTTGCAACACCTTGGCAAGAAGTTGCGAGGGAATTCCGTAGGTGTCCGCGATATCCTTCGCGCTCACCGAGGACGTTTCGGGATGTTCGGCGAGGTACTTGAGTGCCATCAGGCCGTAATCCGCTTTTTTGGTGAGCCTTAGCATCAGGCGCGACTCCTAAGATCCAGTGTACGACCATTTCAATCGCTATTTCAATGGGACGAAGCGAATATCCGGCGGATGGACGCTGAAGGATCAGGCGGGACGATCCTGGGCTTTGCGGCGCTTGACGCTCAAGTCTCGTGATAAATCTGGAGCCAGTCCTGTACTTGAGGGTGATCTGGAGACGAACTTCGAGATACGAAGATAAATCTTTACCAAATTCGATGTTTGACAAAGGGCAAAGGCTCGGTACAATCTGGCGGAAAGACCTCCTGAATGGAGTGGTCCCAATACCGAATGGCGAGCCCCTGCAAACACCCCAGTGTCCGTATCGTCTCCCGCACGGAAGACGCGGAGTATGTCGAATGTATTGAGTGCGGTGAGGTATTCGACTCCGACGAGTTCCGCGACATGGAGATCGAGGAAAGAGTCGGCGATCCAGAGGATCTGGTGAGGGACGACTAGCGCCTGAGCTTCCGGCATACGCCGGGGGGACTTCATCCGGCTGTCTGAGCTCTCTCTACCACTTGCGCGGATTCCGCAGTGAGGCTGTTTCGCCAGGGTCGGTTACCAGTCCGATGCGCTGGGAAGCTACCCAGGCGTAATGAAAGCCGGAAGCTACCGTCAGGAAAATAGTGGCGTCCAGCATGGCCGTTCTGGCTTCCGCCACCCACGGCTCCTGGTAGATCAGGTTGAGCAGCACCACTCCTATGGTGACTACCTGACTGAAGCTGTTGGCTTTACCCAGCAGAGACGGGCGAAAATCCCGAAGATTTGTCGTGGTGTACAGGATGAGGGCGGTGAGCAGCATACCGATGTCCCGTCCGAAGACGAGCACCGCGATGCGTGGCTCGAGAATGCCCATTTGCGTCAGCACCAGGAAAAGTGAACTGAGCAGCAATTTGTCGGCCACCGGATCAAGATATTGGCCGAGCTGGGTGCGCTGACGGAGCCAGCGGGCGAGCAGCCCGTCCATTGCGTCGATTAGAGCGGCGATCAAAAAGAGAACGAACGCTACGGCGAAGCGACGGTCCACCACCGAAAACACAAGAAACGGTGCAAGGCAGATCCGCAGGAGCGTGAGCACGTTGGGAGCAGAGCGCAGCGGATTCGCACGTCGCGGAGACGCGACGGCGTGGATGTTCAGACCCGTTATGTCCGGGCTCGTACTCATCAAGAGCATGTTAACGCAGTCTTACAAGAGATGACGATAGACAATGATCTCTATGGAGGTGAGAGATTTGACTCCTCCGCGGAGAGGCAAGTCTTAAGAACAAGGTCCCCCTATCCGGCCAGTGAGAAGCGAGGGGAGTGGGCGGCGAACGCCGTTAAGTTTGGCCCTACTCCCGCGTTGCTGGTAAACTGAAAAGAATTGGTTGCAGGCGCGTAGCTCAGTTGGTTAGAGCGCTACCTTGACACGGTAGAGGTCAGGAGTTCGAGTCTCCTCGTGCCTACCATCTTTTCAATTACTTAGCGTTTCCCTTCCGGCTGTGAGGGTATGCAGGTTCCGAACAACATAAGTTCGGCGGTTGCCAGTCACATGTGACATGCGCGGGATCTCGCAGGTAATTCCAGAATGCAACGGCCTTGAGTCTTAAGCTTTCCGGCAACTCCCGGCGCGGATCGGTAAAGAGTCCATTGTCGTCAACTGCCCGTATCAGGACCAACTAGTCTGATATAAAGAATTTATAAGGAACTCCAGGTTTTGCCCGATAACTGAGATATGGCGCCGAGAATCTGCGCAATCCTTGTTACGGTATCGGCACCTCAGAAAGGGTTGAGAGGACGTTGCAGATTTCGCTGTTTCACGAGCCTTGGTGGCTATCGGCTACGACGGGCGGCCACTTTGAGGAGTCTATCGTCAAACAGGGAAATGACATCGTTGGCCGGCTTCCTTATGTGGTGAACCGGCGTGGGCCCTTCTATGCTGTGCGGATGCCGCCGTTTACTCATATCCTCGGACCGGTAATAGACGCCGGTGAGGGGAAACCGCAAACACGGTTGCAGCGGCGAATTTCGATCACCCGCTCGCTGGTCGATCAATTGCCACGCCACTCCTATTTCCATCAGCATCTGGATCCGTCGCTAGACGACGGGCTGGCGATTGCAGATGGCCTCGCGTTCCAAGAGTGCAAGTTTGAGGTGACCCATCAATATACTTTTGAGGTTGATTGCCGTCGAAGTTTAGCCGATCTTTCTGCGGCCTTGTATCTAAAGACGAGACAGCACATACGCCGAGCGGAAAAGGAATACTCAGTTCGCAGTGTGGATGATCCAAAAATCTTTATCGATTTCTATCTCAAGAATCTACAGACTTCAGGCCGCAAGAATCGAATAGAGTTCGAGCATTTTTTTGCATTGTTCGCGGAAAGCCGCGCCCACGGAAGCGGAGTCATTCTTGGAGCATTCGATCATGCCGACACGCCGGTCGCGATGACATACCTCGTATGGGGTCACGGGATCATGTACTATCTGTTGTCGACGCGCACTTTTGGTTCGACTGACCACGGCGCCGGAAGCCTGCTGATCTGGTGCGCCATGAAGCAAGCTCACGAGTTGAGCCTCGTCCTCGATCTTGATGGGGTTTACTCCAGCGGAACAGCACGGTTCTTAGGAAACTTCGGCGGTGACATCAAGACACGCTTCCTCATACGGCGGTCAGGGCCTGTCTTCGGCGCGCTGCAATATTTGAAGCGGCAAGTTGCACCCGACGAAAGTCAGTTTTTCACGTGAGTCTTCCAACAGAATAAATCCGAGCAGCAGTTGCACATGCCTCGGAATAGATTCGGTAGCTCAAGA
>Ga0206962_1058_pt1 | contig 42262 bp, 29 predicted proteins | sample Alteio_BWOrgHeat_27_FD_153241 | JGI IMG/M metagenome (GOLD analysis project Ga0206962, IMG submission 153241) | Enriched cells from forest soil in Barre Woods Harvard Forest LTER site, Petersham, Massachusetts, United States -... | ecosystem: Environmental > Terrestrial > Soil > Temperate forest >...
TGCGGTGATGGTGACGCTGGGGAAAGATCGTGTTGTGAGGCGGCTTGGCGAGATTGAAACACGAATCAACTCGACTGATACGGCGGACGTTTCGTAAACGAGCGTCGCTGGGGTTCGCGCTTTGCGCGAATCGGGCCCACATTTCAAGGTCGAAATGTGCGGCACCCGGATTGGCGGTAAGCCGCTATTTTTTCAGCAGCGATTCGCGGTCGATCTGATTGCCCTCGAGGAAGAGAGTGTTGATGCGGCGTGCGTTCCAGATATTGATGGTGGGATCGCCGTCGAGGACAAGGATATCGGCGCGGCGGCCGGGCGCGATCTGACCCAATTCGTTCCAATGGAACTGTTCGGCGTAGTTGTTGGTGGCGGCTGCCAGGGCCTCGCGCGGTGAGAGACCGAGACGCACGAGAAGCTCCAGTTCTGTGTGCAGCGAGATGCCGGGCATGGTGCCCAGTGCGGGTGCTCCGCTGCCGGCGAGGTAGTGTGGATACGCCTGGAAGATGACCTGATTGATGGCCCACAGCTTTGCGGCTTCCTGATCGGCTTTATGGCGCGCGTTTTCTTCCATCCATCGCGCGGAGTAGTTCGGCAGGTGGCGCGTCCATGGCGCGAGAGGATAGACGGCTTCTCCGGTCTGCGGGTCTGAAGGCGAATTCAGACCTTTGGGATCGAGCAGGCGGGCTGCGGGCTCGTTCCATAGGTTGCGATGGTTGGGCAGACGCAGGTAGAAGGTGCTGAAGGTGGGCATAAGCGCGGTGTGATGGGTGGCGAGGAGATGAGCGTAGTCGCGCAGGTGCCAATCGGTGGGTGGAAGACGCTCTGAGTATCCGTAAGCGGTGCGGGCGGCTGAGCCTTCGGGGTCTTCCATCAGCGGTTGCTGCAGCTCATCGGGAATGACGCCGAGCTCGTACCGGCTCATGTGCAGGAGGACGTCGACGCCGGCCTGAACTCCTACGCGATACGGGGTGGAGACAAATTCGCCGTAGGTGACGAGGCCCAGCTGGTGGGCGCGTTCGATGATCCATTGCGTGTTGGCTGCGGTGATGTTGTGCCCCAGCCACAGGACGCGGGTGCCCAGTTTGGCGGTATCGGTGAGCTGGCGTGCGGTGTCTTCCGGGCTTAGCTCGATGGAGCGATTGGGCGGGTCTTTGAGTTTTTTGGACCACTCGGGGCGGTTGATCAGCAGGCTCCAGTCGTCGGTCGAACCTATGCTGTCCACGAGGTACAGGTGCGGACCCGGGTTGGCATGCATGTCGATATGCCCGCGCCGATCGTCGCTGCTGGCCACGACTGTCGTGACACCCATGTAGAGATTCGCGCTGGCCTGGCCCTGACTGTTCATGCCCGCAAAGCCATCAATGAGGCCGGGAACCAGGTATTTCCCGGTGCAATCGACGACCCGTGCACCTTTGGGGATCGGCAATGTGGCACGGGTGCCGACGGAGAGGACGCGGCCATCGCGAATGAAGACGACGGAGTCTGGAATATCGTTTGCGGAGCGGCCCCAGTCGGTTACGTCAATGAGAGTTCCGCCGGCGAGAACGAGGGATGGAGGTAGCGCGGACTTGGCAGGCTGATTCTGAGAAGCGAAGGCAAAAGAGCCTGAGACGAGACCAAGGGCAGCCAGACAGCGCAGGGCTGACGACCGCAAACGGCTCATTCGCCTTCGCCCTTGAAATAAAACTCGCGGCAAGTCTGGGAAGGTCCAAGGCCGAGACTCTTGTCGATCCTGCAATGGCATCAGGAGGAAGTTCCTTAAATGTCTGCGTGGTCGGTTGTCCGGTACGATCTGCCACTGGTTATCCAACTCCAGCCGAGCAGTACTTCGCTGCCGCTTTTGATACACGTGTGCCGGTGCAATCGAGAACTGGCAATGATTATCTACGGAACCGTCAATTATGGAAGGCAATTCGGCAATAACCTGTTCAAATGGCGATGCGAGCGCGTCGCCGGATGGAGGCGAGGTGGGGCTGCAGCTGAGTTCGTGCGGCCTCGACAGTGAGACCGTGGTGGGCGCGCAGTTGATCAACCTTGCCGTGTTCAATGAACTGGTCTGGCCAGCCGATGCGAACGACGGGTACGCTGAGCCCGATGTTACTGAGGGCTTCGATGATAGCCGAGCCGAAACCTCCGCTCAGAACGTGATCTTCAAAGGTGACGAAGACAGAAACGCGCCGGGCGTAGGCTTCGATCACTTCCAGATCCAGAGGTTTGACGAAGCGAGGATTGATGACAGCCGCGGAGTACCCCTCGCCTTCGAGCCACGCCCCCAATTCCTGGGCGAGGGTCATCATGGGTCCGAGACCGAAGATGGCTACATCGGAGCCGTTCGCAAGGACTTCGGCTTTGCCAATGGGCAGCAGGGCCGGTCGTGGCTTACGCGCTACGCCGGTAACTACGCCCCTTGGATAGCGGATTGCACTCGGTCCCGGAATCTGAAGTGAAGTGAGCATCATGTCGGCGAGCTCGTCCTCGTCTTTCGGGACCATGAGAACTATTTCGGGGACGCTGCGCAGATAAGCGATATCGAACAAGCCGTGGTGCGTCGGACCATCATCGCCGGAGAGTCCCGCGCGGTCCATGCAGAAGACGACCGGGAGCTTTTGCAGGCAGACGTCGTGGACGATAGGGTCGAAGGCGCGCTGGAGAAACGTCGAGTAGATGGCGCAGACAGGCTTGTATCCCTGGGTGGCGAGGCCAGCCGCGAAGATGACCGCATGCTCTTCGGCAATACCGACGTCGAAGTAGCGTTTCGGATGATGCGGCCGGAAAAGATCGAGGGCGGTGCCATTGGGCATGGCCGCGGTAATGGCGACGATCTTCTCATCGTCGTTGGCGAGTTGCACAAGGGTATTGGCGAAAACTTCAGAGTAAGTGACCTGGCCTGCGGGCTTGGTGTCCCCGGTTTCCGGATCATAGGGGCCCAGGCCGTGGAACTTCTTCTGCTTGTCGAGTGCGGGCTGGTAGCCCTTCCCTTTCTTGGTGAGTATGTGCAGCAGGACGGGCCTGTTCTCGGTCTTGAGGAAGTTGAAGGTCTCGATGAGCAAGGGGAGATTATGACCGTCGATCGGGCCGTAGTACTTGAGACCGAATTCCTCAAAAAGCATGGAGGGCCAGAGCATTCCCTTGGCGGCTTCCTCAGCCTTGCGGGCGACCTGCGCGACGGTCTTGCCTCCGAAGCGCTCCAGCAGCCGAGCGGCTGAGTCATGGAGGTGCTTATAGCGTTCGTTGGTGACAATGCGATGGAAATAGCCGGCGATTGCGCCTACGTTGCGGTCGATGGACCATTCGTTGTCGTTGAGGACTACGATCAGCTTTTTTGTTTGCTCGGCGATGTTATTGAGGGCTTCGTAGGAGATGCCGTTGGTGAACGCCGCATCGCCTGCAACCGCGATTACGTGATTTGTACCGCCGCTGAGGTCGCGGGCGACGGCCATGCCAAGAGCGGCCGAGAGCGCCGTGCCTGCGTGTCCCGCACCGTAGGCGTCATGTTCGCTTTCGGTGCGGAGCATGAATCCATTAAGGCCGCCGGGCTGACGAATGGTGTCGAGCCGGTCGCGGCGGCCGGTGAGCAGTTTATGAATGTAAGCCTGATGGCTTACGTCCATGGTGATCTTGTCTTCTGGAGTATTGAAAGCGATGTGGAGAGCGATGGAAAGCTCGACTACTCCCAGGTTGGGCCCGAGATGGCCGCCGGTGCGAGATAGGGTCTGGATCAGGAAGTCGCGGATTTCGGTGGCGAGAGAGTCCAGTTCGGAAGGGGTGAGTCGCCGCAGATCCTGCGCCGATTGGATGGAGTCGAGCAATAATGCCATTTCAGTTCCTTCCGCTATCTTCCCTGAACAGGTCATGCGGATTTCGTTGCGCTTCCTGCCCACCGGTTCCCGTCGCGATCTGGCCCCTTTTTCTGCCGTGAAAACAAAGCGGCAAGACACAGGATGCGGATGGCGGCGAGGATGGGGGCACTATTGACCGGCCAACAATCGGAGTTTGGATAAACAGCGCCTTTCGAAGTATATCAACTTCGTGAAATTGTCCTGTGGCGGACTGAGCAAACTGATCTATTCGACGCGATTTCCACGTCATTGGTTATATGAAGCGCAGGGATGAGCGATGTATTGGCGCTGGGATAGGATGTGGTTGCGGCCGGGTTGGTCCGGCTGGACCGTTTCATTATGGGAGGAAGAGATGCGAGGAAATCGTGCGGTTGTCGGGGTCATTACGGCGTTTCTGCTGGTTTTCAGTTTGTTTGGCGCCGGATTACCGACGCGGGGACAGGTGCTCGGTACCGGAGTGCTGCAACCGGGGGCACAGGCGGATGTACCCAATCCGCTCGCCGATACGACACTGAAGCCCGGTAAGGCACTGCTCTTTGAATTGGAAGCGAAGTTTGCCAAGGCGACCGCTGAAGGCGGCGGCAAAGCTTTTGCCACTTGGTTCGCCGAGGATGGCGTGTCCCTGGGGAACGGCGAGGCCGCTGTGCACGGACGCGATGCTATTGCCAGAAAAGCCACGTGGCTGGCAAAGGACTATCAGCTCACCTGGACTCCCACGGACGGGGTGATGAGCCCTTCAGGAGACATGGGCTATACGTGGGGTCATTATGAGGGACGCAGTCGTGACGGAGATGGAAACGTTAAGGTAACGGCCGGACGTTACCTTACGATATGGCGAAAAGAGATGGACGGAAACTGGAGAGTGATGCTGGACGCGAGCAACGATGAGCCCGCGGGGGCCGCAAATTGCTGCAAGCTGCCCTCTGTGCCCTAAACCAAAGAAAATTCAGGAGTACGAAGGTGTTTTGGTGTACTGCTTCAAGATCGATAAATCGATTAAGCGAGATTACTTCGGTGTCACGCACAAAGTAGGTGCGGCTGACCCATTTGTGCGAGAGCAAAATCGGCGTTGATCCTTGATACTCAAGAACATTGGTAAATGGCCGTCATGTCCTTAATCCACGATAAAAGCCGTCCGGAAAATCGCATCGACGCATCGCCGACAGAACAGGGAGCCTCCGACCGCACTCCGGACCCGTCGCTCGACGAGCTTGTCGGCCTTGCTGCTGCGCTTTCGCGCGCCGACTTTGCTTATCTGGGTTGGATGGACGGAGATCGGTTGCGGTTCAAGTCAACGCACGGGTTCGCGGCCAACAATCAGGAACTGACGGACAGCACGCGCGGATGGCTTTCGCAGCTGGACGCACCGTTGCTGGTGCAGGACGCGTACGCGGAGTTGGAGAATGCTCCTCCATGCCGGTCTTTTCTTAGCGTTCCGCTTATCGGACCTGGGAACAGAGTTGTTGGCACACTGGCTGTGCTGGCGATTGAACCGAATCGCTTCACCCAAGAACATGCAAAGCTGCTCGGAATTGTCGCCCGTCAGGCGATGACGCAGGTGGAACTCCATAACCGCACAGCGATGCAGGAGCAGGCGCAGCGCTCACGACAGCGGCTTGAACGAACTCTCGCGATGGAGCGCAACTTTGTGACCGCAACGCTGGATTCGGTGCCTGCACTCGTAGCGGTACTGGACACCGCAGGCAGAATGGTGAGGTTCAACCGGCCCTGCGAAGAGCTGACAGGTTTGCGGCTGGCTGACGTTGTGGGAAGGCCGTTTCTGGAAGAGATTCTCGTTGAACGGGAAGCGCGGGAGCGGGTGCACAGCACGGTTCGCCAGGCGGCTAATGGCGAGATCGCCGGACCTTTTGAAGATTTGTGGAGCACGCAAAAAGGCGCGCCCAGGCGGGTGAGCTGGTCATTGAGGCCGCTGCTGGGTCCGGGCATGGACGGGGGCGGCATCCTCGGCAGCGAGGTGCAGTATCTCATCGTCAGCGGGCGGGATGTGACGGGTCAGCGGCAGGCGGAGATGGCCCTGCTGAACAGCGAGACCCGGTACCGACACGTAGTCGAAAATAGCCTTGGATTTGTGTTCACCAGCACGCTTGAGGGAATTCTCACATCGCTGAATACGTATACAGCTGAAAGCCTTGGGTATCGCGCAGAGGATCTGACGGGCCGTCCACTTTCCGATTTCCTGAGCAAGAGCAGCCGCGAGGGTTTTGCCGAAAGCTTCAAGACAATTGTGAGGACGGGTGAAGGCCAGGGAACAGTTCCCTTTGTACGCAAGGATGGCACAGAACGGAGCATTGCTTTCCGGAGCCGGAGAATGGATATGCCGGGCAGCGCATCGTTTGTATTGACGCATGGAATTGACGTAACGGAACAGCATGAGGCGGAAGAAGAACTGCACCGGATCCGGCGTCAGCGAGAGCTGATCCTGGCTGCGGTGGGCGATGGGATTTACGGAATCGACCTGGAAGGCAGGCTGACTTTCCTCAATCCCGCGGCAGCCCAGATGCTCGGCTATGACCCAGATGAGCTGCCGGGAGCGGATATCCATGAATTGATTCACCATCATCACGAGGACGGAAGACAGCACACCAAGGTGAACTGTCCTGTCATCGCCGGCATGCAGCGCCAGGAGGGCGTGCGGATTCACGATGATATTTTCTGGCGCAAGGACGGCACCGCGTTTTCCGTGGAATACGTCGCCAGTCCAATTATTGACGAGGGGCAGATCGCAGGTATGGTGGTAGCGTTTCAGGACGTGTCGGAGCGACGCAGGTTAGAGAAGATGAAGGATGAATTCATCTCCACTGTGAGTCACGAGCTCCGCACGCCGCTTACTTCATTACGGGCCTCATTGGGGCTTATTTCTTCCGGTTCTCTGGATAATCGTCCTGAGAAGCAGAAGCAGATGCTGGCAGTTGCGATCGGCAACTGCGACCGGCTGGTGAGGCTGGTGAACGACATTCTTGAGTTCGATCATGTTGAGAAGCGAAAACTGCCGTTACATCGCGAACCGCTCAAGGCTGGGGATCTGCTTCGTCGCGCTGCCGACATTGAAAATGACGCTGCGTTGAAAGCGAAGATTACCTTTCGCTTCGAGACGCCTGCCGATCTCAGCGTAAATGTCGATGAAGGACGCATCCTGCGCGTGCTGTCGGAACTGGTATCGAACGCGATCAAATTTTCGCCGCCCCAGACGACCGTCAAGTTGACAGCACAGCCCACGGCGAACAACGAAGTCTGCATTGCAGTTGAGGACCAGGGACTAGGAATTCCCAGGGAAAAGCTGGACATGATTTTTGACCGCTTTCAGCAGGGCGATGCGTCGGATTCCCGCGCCGGGGGCGGCACGGGCCTTGGATTGGCTATCTGCCGCCACATCGTGCGACAGCATGGCGGCCGCATCTGGGTGGAGAGCGAACCGGGGATGGGCAGCCGTTTCCAGTTCACCTTGCCGGAAGGTCTTACGGAATCCTTCATAGCTTCATGAGAGAATGCCTTCGGTAGAATCGCGAGCAGCGATTTACCAGGAGGCATCTCAGGATGGCATCGCGTCCAAATGTTCTGAACATACTGCTGGGACGTCCTTTAGCCACTTCGGAAGAACGCGCGGAGTCAATCGGGCCGGCGGCGGGCATTCCTATCTTTGGTCTCGACGCGCTGAGCTCGGCGGCATACGGGCCAGAGGCTGCGCTGACACTGCTTATTCCGCTGGGACTGCTAGGGGTTAAAGAAATTGTCCCGATCAGCCTCGCGATTCTCATCCTGCTGACGATTGTGTACTTCAGCTACCGGCAGACCATCGACGCTTACCCGCATGGCGGTGGTTCCTTCACTGTCGCCAGCGAAAACCTTGGCGATGGCGCCGGTCTTCTGGCAGCAGCGGCGCTCATGATCGACTACGTGCTGACCGCCGCAGTGGGTATCTCTGCGGGGGTGGGAGCACTGATCTCGGCTGCGCCCCAATTGCAGCCGCATACGCTGGCCATCTGCCTGGGAATCCTGGCGCTGCTCACGCTGGTCAACATGCGTGGCGTCCATGACACCGGTGTGATTTTCATGATCCCCACATACCTGTTCTTGGCCACGCTTCTGATAGTCATTGGTGTCGGCGGATGGCACACCATCGCATCGGGAGGGCATCCCGCTCCGATAACCCCACTGCCCTCGCCCCCGGCGGCAACGCAGATGCTGACTCTCTGGCTGATACTGAAGGTTTTTTCATCGGGGTGCACGGCGATGACCGGTGTGGAAGCAGTGAGCAACGGGGTGATGGCCTTTCGCGAGGATGCGGGGCGAAATGCCAAGATCACGCTGACCATCATCATCGCGCTACTCGCCGTTCTTCTGCTGGGGATTGCGCTGCTCTGCCGGGCCTACGGTGTGGCAGCGACAGACCCCGATGGCGGAAATTATGAGAGCGTGCTCTCCATGCTCACCCGCGCAGTGATGGGCCATGGCTGGTTCTACTACACGACCATCGGTTCAATTCTGCTGGTACTGGCGCTCTCGGCCAATACTGCCTTCGCAGACTTTCCGCGACTTACTCGCGCAATTGCACTGCACGATTTCCTGCCTCACGTTTTTCTGCTGCGTGGCCGACGGCTTTTGTATTCGTGGGGGATCTATGTGCTGGTTGGGCTTACGGCGATTCTTCTTATCATCTTTGGCGGCGTGACTGACCGGCTCATTCCGCTGTATGCCATCGGAGCATTTCTGGCTTTTACACTTTCGCAGGCGGGGATGGTCGTGCACTGGCGCCGCAAGGGAAATTCGCAGTTGCGTACCGCGGTCAACGGAGTTGGCGCGTTAGCAACAGGCGTCACGGCGGCAGTCGTGCTCGTAACCAAGTTCACCTCGGGCGCGTGGATCACGGCGCTGCTCATTCCATCGATGATCCTGATCATGCGGGCGGTCAAGCGGCATTATGTGCGTGTCGGGCGGGAGACGCAGCTCGATACTCCGCTGTCTGTGGCATTGGTCCAAGAACCGATCGTGGTGATGCCGATCGATCGCTGGAGCCGCATCACGGAGAAGGGCGTCTCCTTTGCGCTCTCACTCTCGTCCGACGTACGCTGCCTGCACGTCCAAAGCGGTGAAGAAGCCGATACGATCAGCGAAGTCTGGGAAAAGCTGATCGTCGCTCCACTTAAAGGGGCCGGAAAGCCAATCCCGAAGCTGGTGGTGCTGAAGTCCCCTTATCGGTACATCCTGCAGCCGATGGTGGATTACATCCATTCGATCTGCACGGCTAAGCAGGAGCAGCGGGTTTGCGTTCTCGTTCCGGAGCTGGTGGTGCGCCACTGGTGGGAAAACCTGATGCACAACCGGCGCGCCGACCTGCTCAAGGTGATTCTGCTGGTTCGCGGCAACCGCAACATCGTCGTGATCAATATTCCCTGGTACCTGGAGGGGGAGAATGGCGCGGACGCGGAGGAATCGGGCGTCGCCGCGGCGCTTCCGAAGCCATAAGCCTATGCCATGGACTGATAAGCTAGATGGGGAACTGCCGGTTTGCTGTTTGGCTCGTCTATAGAGATCAGGTACAGCGCACATTGATGGCGTCGAGGAGAGATTTGGTGAAGGGTAAGTTTTTGTTGTCTGTTTTTGCAATGTTGTTGCCCGTGTCGCTGGCTGGCCAGGTGGCCAAACCAACGGCAGCGGATACGACCGTTGCGTTTGACCGCTACGAAGTCTTTGGTGGCGTCGCCTATTCGAGCGCCAACCAGGTGAAGGGTTCCTCGGCGCTGATTGGCTTTAATCTCGGCGCGGATGCCAAGCTGAGGCGTTGGTTTGGAGGGACCTTTGATTTTGGTCAATATGGCCACTCAAGCGGCGTTGCCGAGCCCACAGTAACGACCTTCCTTGCCGGCCCGGAATTTTATATCACATCCGACAAAATCACCGGATTTGCTCATGTGCTTTTTGGTGGAGCGCACACGGGCGGGGTTGGAGCCCAGCCTGACGTTTCATTTGCCTACTCGGGGGGCGGTGGCTTTGAATACGCGGTTTCGAATAAGCTTGCGGTTCGCGTATCGGGTGACGGAATCTTTTCATCCTTTGTGCTGGATCCGACAAACCAGGGCTACTCCGCCCATCTGCGTGTGAATGCCCGCGCCGTGGGTGGCGTGGCTTACCACTTTTAGCTCTGAATCCTTTTCAGACCACTGAGCACTGACTTAGCGCCGGGGCATGCGGCGCTGTCTAGTTCAGGGTGGAGAGCCAGTTCAGCACTGCAGCTTCGAGTGCGATTCTCTGATCGGAGTACGAGTGATCGGTGGCGAAATGCTGCTCGGTCACTCGCTGATTGCCCTGCTGGCGCACTGCGGCGGCGAGGTGCGTGGCTCCCGGAGTCAGTCCGTCATCGGATGTGACGAGCAACAGCGGGCGGCTGCCGAACATCGGCGCGTAATCCACGAAATTCCATTGCTTGCGGTGCGACAGCATCTCGTCGGCGAGGCCCTCGGCGGTGCATCCGGCGAGGGGCAGGATGTCGTTGTCGGCGATACCCTTCACGAGGCGGACGCGATTGGCGGCTTCGGCTTCCGGTTTGACTTCTCCGCCGGCCCAGTCGTGAAAATTAGCGGCTGAGATGAGACCCGTTCCCAAGATTGCGGGGTCGTGGGAGCCGGCGTATGCGGCCATGAATCCGCCCATGCTGTGGCCTACAAGCACGATGCGTTTGGGGTCTGAGCGAAGACGGCTGGCGTTGGCAGGCTCGCGCAGGTAGGCGATTGCTGCCTGGGTGTCTTCAATGGCGTGTTCGAAGGAGAAGGCTCCGGGTGAGCCCCAACTGCCGCGGTAGTTGAAGAAAACGGCGTTCCATCCGGTACGGCGGATTGCCTGCGCCAGGTCGAGGTTTTTCTCGTTGCCGGGAAAGCCGTGAAGCACGATCACGACCGGGTGCGGACCCTCGCCTGCTGCGATATAGGCGATGGCGTTCAATGGCTGGCCATGGCTCGGAATCTGGAAGGAATCCATTATCGCCGGATGAGCCTTGTCGGCCGGCGGATCGGAGGCGATAGCCGCGGGAATCTGCTGGGCTACGGCGGCGAATCCCAACGCAAGCAGGGCAATGGCGAAGAAACGCGTGATGCGATGCATCGAAGACATATTGCGATTGTCGTCGATGCGGGCGCAACCGTCCAGACGATTTGCACCCTATTCCTCGTGCAGAGCGCGGGCGATATCTAGTTTGAGAGCGCGGCGCGCAGGCAGTAAGGCGGCCGCCGCAAGAATGCCGACCAGTAATGCGATTGCCGCTGCATAGCTCATCGGATCGAGATTGTTCACCCCGTACAGCATGAAACGGATGAGGTTTGAGAAGGCTGCGGTAAGGGCAAGCCCCACAGCCAGGCCGATGAGCACAGGCCAGCAATATTGGCCAAGAACCGCAGCCAGCGCTTGCCTTGCCGAAGAGCCGAGGGCAAAGCGTATCGCGATCTCCTTGCTGCGCTGCGAGACGGTGAAGGCGACCAGACCTACGATGCCCACTGCGGCCAGCATGACTGCGAGCATACCTACGCCGGTGAGGATGAAGACGAGAATCTCGACCGATCGCATTGCGGTGTGGAAACTGGTTTTAAGCAGGCTGATCTGCGGGAAGAGCTTGGGGTCGAGGTTTTGGACAATCGATTTGCACGTCAATTCGAGGCCGTCCGGAGCGCCCTGGGTGCGAAAGACGACACTCATCGAGGGCATGTCTTCGGTCTGGGCTGGCGCATAGATTTCAACCGCGTCTCCGTCGTTCATGGCGTTGATGTGAGCGTTACCTGCAACTCCGATGACGATGTCCTTATCCCAGTAGATCTTGCCCAGCGGGTTCTCGCCCAGCCACTGCCTCTGCGCCATGGCCTGACTCACGATGACCACTTTCCTGTCGCCAGGGCTGAAGTTGCGGCCCAGCAGAATCGGTATCTTCATCGTGGAGAAGAACTCGGGACTGACCCAGTTGGGATAGACCTGGAGCAAGCGGCCATCAACCTTGGTATCCATGCGGGTCACGCCGCCACCCAGCGGGGGCAACTTCACCAGCGCAACCGAGGTAACCTGGGGCAGCCCGCGCAGCCTGGCCGCGAGCCGGTTGATGTAAGCCTCGGCGGTTGGCGCTTTGTAGTCATGATCAGAGAGTCGCGGAGAAACCGAGACCACCTGTTCGTAGCCGAATCCCGGACTGCTGTAGATGCCGTGGAGCACGGCACGGACGAGAAGGCTAGAGAGAATCAGCAGCACACAGCTCGCGGCGACCTGAGCGCCGACCAGCAACTGACGCGCGAAGGTGCGGCGATGTTTTTGACTAGCCAACTGAAGCGCGGGGGCAAAGCCAAAAAACACAGACGAGAGAAAGGCAAGCACGGCAGCGAAGCAGAGAACGCGCCAGTCAGGCATGGCCGACATCCACTTCGGCGAATCGGCGATGACGTTAATGATCCGGAATGCGAGGCAGGAAAGACCGACACCGGCGGCCGAACCGAGCACCGCAAGCAGGAGGCTCTCGGTAGACAGCTGACGGAAGATGCGCGCGCGGCTGGCGCCGATAGCCAGGCGGATATTGAGCTCATGTTCGCGGGTCACTCCTCGAGCAAGCAACAGTCCCCCGAGATTCGCGCAAGCCACGGCAAGTATCAGCAACGTCAGAGCGCCGAAGATAGCCATCACCTGCACCATCCGCGGCTGAGGGATCAGGAGGCGTGCACCCGGGTCAGTATGAATATACTCGCCCTTCCAGACGTGGTCTGGGTCCAGCCGACGGCGCTGACCCGTCAGGCCGAGCAGTTCGGCTTCGGCTGATTTGGCTGTCGCGCCGGGAGCGAGACGCCCCCACACTGAAACAGCGCCGCCGTCCCTGTCGGTAAGTACCTTGCTCCCTTGGACAAGCTGAGGCTGCTGCGTTATGGGTATCCAGATATCAGTGAATCCGCCGCGAAGGCCGGGGAACAATTCCGGCGCGATGCCGATCACCGTGACGGCCTGCCTGTTGAGGAGAATGGTGCGGCCAACGATGCCGGGGTCCGCAGAGAAGCGCGATTGCCAGAAGTGAAAGCCGAGAACGGCCACCAGGCGGGCATTGGGCGCATCGTCGAGAGGAGGCGAGAACAGGCGGCCATAGGCGGCGGATGCACCCAGATCGTCGAAGAAGTTGGAGCTGATAAAGCTCGCTCCGAGCGGTTCCAGATCGTTTTCGAGTTCGAGCCGGCCCTCCATCATGGTGAGGACTCCCGATAGGGTGTGCGCGTGATCACGGAAGTAGATCGCGGTGGGATACGGCATACCGGCCGCAATCTCTCCACCGGCCGAGCGCCGCTGGAGGCGCAGCAGCGTGTCGGGATCGCGAATGGGCAGCGACTGCAGGAACGTCATGTTGAAAAGGCTGAAGGTGGCGACGTTGACGCCGATGCCGATGGCGAGGATCAGGATCGCCGTGATCGTGAAGCCGGGCGAGTGGACCAGCATGCGCGCGGCGTAGCGCAGGTCCTGAAAGAGGCGGTCGATCCACGTCCATCCCCAGGCTTCGCGGGACTGCTCGCGTAGCAAGGCTGCGTTGCCGAAGCCGCTTGCGGGACGGCCTGCGCGGGCGGCCATCTCGCGATGGAAGGCCATCTCGGCCTCGAGTGCGCGGCTGTGGCGGTCGCGAGTGAAGAGATAGACTACGCGGCGCAGGAATTCGCGAATTGCTTGCATAACAGGCCTCTTTACTCAGGCGGTGCGCAGAACGGATTGGATGGCTTCATTGACACGCTCGTAGTCGCGAATCTCGGCTTCCAATTGCCTTTGGCCGGCAGCGGTGAGGCGGTAGAAGCGGACTTTGCGGTTGGTCTCGGAGATACCCCACTCTGCGGAGGCCCAGCCCTTGAGCAGAAGCTTTTGCAGCGCCGGGTAAAGCGAACCTTCCTCGACCTCGAGGACCTCGCTTGAGAGCACATGAATACGCTGGGCGATGGCGTAGCCATGCAGGGGGGCGGAGTGCAAAACTCGCAGGATCAGTAGCGCAAGGGCTCCGGACGGCATGCCGGATTTAGGCATCGACTTTGAAGGCATAGACATTGTAGGGGTATATTGCCTATGCCTGATTTAAATGTCAACTGGAAATTATTGAGCTTAGCGCGGAGGTACTTCGCCGATGTCTTCGTTCCATGCCGCAGGGTTGGCCGCGATGTAGTCGGCCAGCAAGTCGATGCAGTCCTGGTTGTCGAGGTCGATCACGTCGACGCCATTTTCGCGAAGCCACTCGATGCCGCCGGAAAAGTTGCGGCTCTCTCCGACAACCAATGCCCGAAAACCGAACTGGCGCACGAGTCCGCTGCAATACCAGCAGGGGGCAAGCGTGGTCACCATCACCATGTCGCGATAAGAGCTCTGCCGGCCTGCACGGCGGAAGGCGTCTGTTTCGCCATGAACAGAGGGGTCGCCTTCCTGAATGCGCCGGTTGTGGCCGCGGCTGATGAGCTTGCCGTCACTGGTGAAAACTGCTGCACCGATGGGGATGCCGCCCTCGGCGTGGCCCAGGCGGGCTTCATCGAGAGCTACGGCCAGCATTTGTTCGTACAGTTCTCGTCTTGTATCCAAGTCAAAATCTCCACTTCTGGAAGGATACGGCAAGGCTTCGCACAGCTATCGATCTGCGGTGCATCCAAGGCAGCATGGCTGGTGTGGAGGGAACGACTTGTACGATGGCCGCCGGCGGACAAATTCGCATCGGTATCTCGGGATGGCGCTACAAGCCCTGGCGCAGCAGCTTCTATCCCCAGGGGCTCGCACAGCGCAAGGAGCTGGAGTTTGCATCGCGCAAGATGAACACAATCGAGATCAACGGCACTTTCTATTCTTTACAGCGGCCGAAGAATTTTGCGGATTGGTATGAGAGCACTCCCGAGGATTTTCAGTTTGCTGTCAAAGGTTCCCAGTACATTACGCATCTTCGCAGACTGACGCAGATCGAGGCTCCTATGGCGAATTTCTTTGCCCAGGGTGTGCTGCGCCTTGGCAAGAAGCTCGGTCCGTTTCTATGGCAGTTTCCTGCCAATTTCAAATTCGATCCGGAGCGAATGGAGTCTTTTTTTGCATTGCTGCCGCGAACTCACGCTGAGGCAGCCCGGCTGGGACGAAGGCACGATGACCGACTGAAGGGTCGAACCTGGTTGAAGGTAACCGCGAACCTGAAACTGCGGCACTCGGTGGAGATTCGCAATGAGACCTTCGTCTGCGAGGAGTTCGCCGCGCTGCTGCGCAGGTACGATATCGCTTTGGTCAAGTCGGACGCGGTCGAGTGGCCCTTGTTGATGGATGTTACATCGGAGTTTGTCTATTGCCGCCTGCACGGAAGTGAAGTGCTCTATACCAGTGGTTACAGTGATGATGCTCTGGCGGAATGGGCCGTGCGCGTAACCAGCTGGTCGCAAGGCAGCGAGGCAGAAAGCGGAAGATTCGCGAGCGCCAGGAAGGCGCGCAAACGAAAGTCCCGGGATGTCTTCGTTTATTTTGATAACGATGCGAAGGTTCGGGCTCCGTTTGATGCGCAGAGTCTTCGGGAACGGATTTCGTCTCAGCCGCCACAATAAGCCTCAAGCCCGGCCCGCAGCCTCCTACGTTCCTCTATCGCGTGGACCATCCTTGAATTACGATTAGCACATCAACTAGTTCCGGAGGTTCCGATGGCGAACGAACCGAAACGCCCAACTGGACTCAGACCGACCGGCCTTAGAGACGACCAGCAACTGGTAGATCTCGAACCGATTTCTGACGACGGCAGCAAGACTTTCAACGGACAACTGAGTCGACGGACTTTTCTCTCCAGTTTGGGGGCCGCGAGTCTTGTCGCAGGAGCTGCGCCGCTCAGCGTGGCTTCACCGGTGAGTCCGAACGCGGCGGTCACTGACGCTCCTGCGGTTGCCAAAGCGGTCCTGATTAATGGCAAGAGCTACGATCTCACCGGACTGGAAACGCGAGTCACGTTGCTCGATCTGCTGCGCGAGCGGCTGTACCTGACAGGAACGAAGAAGGGCTGCGACCACGGGCAATGTGGAGCCTGCACGGTGCATGTCAACGGCCGCCGAGTGAACTCGTGCCTGACCCTGGCAGTGATGACCGCGGGCAAGGAAGTGACGACGATCGAGGGCCTGGGGCAGCCGGAAAATCTGCATCCGATGCAGGCGGCGTTCGTCGAGCATGATGGCTATCAATGCGGCTACTGTACCTCGGGACAAATCATGTCTGCCGTGGCACTTCTCAAGGAGCCGATCGGGCCGACGGATGAGGATGTGAAGCACGCGATGGCGGGCAACATCTGCCGTTGCGGAACATATCCCAATATCGTAGCTGCTGTGAAGCAGGTACGCAGTCAGAGTCGCGTTTCGTAGGAGCGCATTTCTTTCCATTCCAAAGAGGGTCGCGATGCATAACTTTACATACGAACAGCCACAGTCGATTGAGAAAGCGGCCGGCAGCAGCGGACGCTTCATCGCGGGCGGCACGACGCTTGTGGATCTGATGAAGCTGGGAGTTGAGACTCCACCCGTGCTGGTTGATGTTACTGCCCTGCCCTTGGCACAGGTGGAGACGCTACCGACGGGCGCCTTGCTCATTGGAGCCATGGTGCGAAACTCCGACCTGGCGCATCATCCTGTCGTGCTGGAGCAATATCCGGTGCTTTCGCAGGCGCTGCTGTCGGGGGCCTCTCCGCAGTTACGAAATATGGCGACTACTGGAGGAAACCTGCTGCAGCGGACGCGCTGTCCGTACTTTCGCGATCCGACCTCGGGGGGATGCAACAAACGCAATCCCGGCTCGGGCTGCGCGGCAATCGACGGCCACCATCGCATGATGGCAATACTGGGCACGAGTGAGCACTGTATTGCCACGCATCCCTCGGATATGTGCGTGGCGATGATGGCGCTAGAAGCCGTGATTCACATCGAAGGCGCAAAGGGTAAACGAACGATTGCTATTGGCGATTTCTACAAGCTGCCGAGTGATACTCCCCACATTGAAAATGCGCTGGAATCCGGCGACCTGATCACTCACGTGGAATTGCCTCCTGCAAGCGGCACGAAACAGGCGTATCTGAAGCTGCGCGACCGGGCTTCGTACGAGTTTGCGCTGGCGTCTGCGGCGGTAGTGGTGCGAATAGATGGCGGACACATCCGTTTTGCGCGCGTAGCGATGGGTGGCGTCGGGACGCGTCCGTGGCGCTCTCATGAGGCTGAGGCGATGCTGACAGGAAAGGCCGCTAATTCTGCGGCGTTCACGTCAGCCGCCCAAGCGGCTCTGGCTCATGCGAAGCCGCATCCGGAAAACGAATTCAAGGTAGAGCTTGCAAAGCGCTGCGTAGTGCGGGCACTGAAGACGGCAACCGCATAGATTTGCGCCGGTGAGCGAAGAGAAGATTTGAGGGTGACGGCATGAAGCCAATCAGCGGAATCAACATGGTGGGGTTCTCGGGAACGAGCGCCAAGGAAATCATCGGGGCGTCGGTGCCGCGCATCGACGGCGCGTTCAAGACGACCGGCGCTGCGCAGTACACAGCCGATTTTCATTTTGCCAACCTTGCGCACGCGGTCCCGGTTCAGAGCACGATTGCAAGCGGCCGCATCAAGCGGCTCGACGTATCGGCGGCAGAGAAGATGCCGGGCGTGCTGCTGGTGATGCACCATGGCAACGCCGACGCGCTTTATCGCGTGGTTCCGAATGAGTTCAGCGCAACATCGAGTGAGGCGCGGCCGCCCTTCGAAGACGAGAAGATTTACTACTGGGGACAGTATGTGGCCGTAGTCATTGCAGAGACGCTGGAGCAGGCGGTTGCCGGCGCAAACGCAGTGAAAGTGGAATACGAAGCGGCAAACCAATCGCTGAAGCCAAGCCTTAGCGACTACGCGGGAAAACGGAAATCCGGATCGAAGCGCGGCGACGTGGACAAGGCTTTTTCGACGGCGGCGGTTCGTGTCGACCAGACTTATATTACCCCCGTGGAGACGCATAATCCGATCGAGATGCATGCGACGGTTGCGACCTGGGATGGGGAACGGGTCACGCTCTATGAGACATCGCAGGGAGTGGTCAATCATCGCATGGCGATGGCCCAGATCCTCGGAGTACCGCGCGAAAACGTGCAGGTAATTACTCAATTTCTAGGCTCGGGATTTGGCGGCAAGCTATTTCCATGGCCTCACTCAGCGATGGCAGCAGTAGCGGCGCGGCGCTTGCAGAGGCCGGTGAAGTTGAGCCTGTCGCGCAGGATGATGTTTTCGAACGTTGGACATCGGCCGCGATGCGAGCAGCAAATGAAGATCGGCGCGACGGCTGACGGCAAGCTGGTGGCACTGCGACAGGATTACTTGAATCACACTTCGTTCATTGACGAGATTGATGAAGGCTGCGGCGAAGCGACGCCTTACCTGTACAGCGTTCCAAATCTCGAAGTGACGTCAGCGCTGGTGCAACGAAATTTTGGGACCCCGTCGCCGATGCGCGGGCCGGGTGCGGTGCCGGGGTTGTTTGCGATGGAGTCGGCGATGGATGAGCTGGCCATTGCGCTCAAGATGGATCCTGTGGAATTGCGCCTTCGAAATGAGCCGACCAAAGATGAAGGCACCGGGCAGCAGTTTTCATCACGGCATTTGAAGGAATGCCTCGAGACAGGAAGGCAACGATTCGGCTGGGACAAGCGAACGCCGGCGGTGGGTTCAATGCGCCAGGATGGCAAGATCCTTGGCTGGGGTATGGCGGCGGCAAGCTGGGGCGCATATCGATTTCCGGCGACGGCGACTGTAGAGTTCTGCGCAAATGGGCGAGTGTGCGTGCGCTCGGCTACGCAGGACATCGGGACCGGAACCTATACCGTCTTTGCGCAGGTAGTTCACGAGAAGACCGGTGTGCCGTTTGATCGCATCGATGTATTTCTCGGCGATACAAGCCTGCCGGAAGGAGCGATGTCGGGTGGATCGTGGGCGACGGCCTCCTCCGTTCCGTCGATATCGAGTGCGGCAAACAGGGCGAAAAAAACGCTCCTGCAATTGGCGACTTCGACTACGGGGTCAAAGTATTTGAACGCCGATCCAGATAAGCTGGACCTCACAGACGGGCGGATTCATCTGGCGAGCGAGCCTGCGGGCGCGGGGATTCCCTTCGAAGAGATCGTGAATCTCGGCAAGCTCAGCGGAATCACGGCAGAAGGCAAGACGATTGCCACCTTCGAGGATCCCAAGGCGAAGGATCTTTCACTGCATTCTTACGGCTGCCAGTTTATTGAGGTGGAGTGGGAGCCGGATATTGCCCGTTTGCGCGTGAGCCGCGTCGTCACAGTGATTGACGGCGGCAAGATCATTAACCTGAAAGCAGCGACCAATCAGATCATGGGCGCGGTGGTGATGGGTATTGGAATGGGCCTGTTGGAACATACCATCTACGACCAGCGCTCGGGCCAGCCGATCAACGGAAGCATGGCCGATTATCTCGTCGCCACCTGCGCGGACACACCGACCATTGACGTAACCTTCCTGGATCATCCCGACCTGGCGATGAATGAATATGGCTCGCGAGGGGTGGGAGAAATTGGGCTGGCGGGTGTGGCGCCGGCGATAACGGCGGCGGTCTATCATGCTACCGGCGTGCGTGTGCGGGAGCTGCCGGTGCGGATTGAAGATCTGCTCAAGTCCGAAATTCGTGAGGCATAGGCTGGATTTGCAGCTTCCGACATGACCGATCTCAACCAGATATTGCCGCTTTGGAGCGAACTCCGCCAAACCCGGGTGGAGTATGTGCTGGCTACGGTGGTTGCAGTAGAGGGGTCTTCCTATCGCAAGCCGGGAGCCCGCATGGTCGTCGCCGCAGATGGGCGGCACGCGGGAATCGTGAGTGGCGGTTGTCTGGAGAGCGAAGTAGCGCGCAAGGCATTCTGGAATACGGAAAATGGGCCCGTAGTGATGCGCTACTCGACCAGCGCGGACGACGGCGACCTGCCGTTCGGCATGGGGTGTGGCGGAGCGGTTCATCTGCTGCTGGAGCGGAGCGGGAGCGCGAACTCGCTGATGGACCGGCTTGCTCGCAACTTCCGGGAGCGAAAGCCGATGGCGATAGCCACCGTGCTGGATGGAGAGGCAGTTGGGCGTCGTGGTTTCTGGCAGGATGAGACAGATGAGGCAGCCAGGAACCTCGAGTACATCCCTGAGAACGATCCCGTAGCGTTGACGCTCACGACGACGGCTCGCCGAGCGTATGAGGAGCGGCGATCCTTCTCGGATACCGTTCATGCCGGCGATGGGGGTCACCAGAGTATCCGCGCAGAGTGGGTTGCGCCCCGCGCCGGACTCTTTATTTTCGGCGCAGGCAATGACGCGATTCCGCTGGTGAGGCAGGCTGCTCAACTCGGCTGGTATGTTTCGGTCGCTGACGGGCGCGCACATCTTGCGACTCGCGCGCGATTTCCGGAGGCTGACGATGTAATTGTGCTGTCCGCTGGCGGATTCATATCGCCGCCCGTAAAGTCGACGGACGCCGCCGTGATGATGACGCATAGCTTCGAACAGGACGCCCGCGTTCTTGGGGGATTGTTGTCGGAGGATCTGGCTTATATCGGGGTACTGGGTCCGCGCCGGCGAACGCGAGAACTGGTGTCGTCGATCGCAAAGGATTTAAACCTGCACGAGCCGCAAATCGAGGAGCAGGCGGAGGCGTGGTTGGAGCGACTTCATGCCCCGATGGGACTCGATCTCGGAGGCGACACACCTGCGGAAATCGCCCTGGCTGTGATTGCCGAGATTCAAAAGAGCCTGCACCGGGCTACCGGGAAGTCGTTGCGGCAGGTTCGCGCATCCGGCGCGGAGCAAAGCGTGGTCTCGGCCTCGCTGCTGTAGTCAGCCATGGCAATCCCTGGATCGGTGTTCGGGTGACTTATCAGGCTAAGTTACATATTCCCAAGTTATCTTTATCTATTTCGACAAACCTGTTATTGCATCTGCTGTTCGGAAAGAAGCTGCTCAAAAGCTGAGAATCCTCGAAGGCTGGCAAACTCCTTGTCTGCGAGAACTTTCTTACGATCGGTAAATCCCTCGTCGATAGCCATACGAAGGTAGCCGACGGCTCGATCCGCCATGCCGACGTGAGCATAACTTTTGGCAAGATAATAGTTCATTGCACCGCGTTTTTGGGCTGGTGTGGGTTCTCCAATGCGCAGCAGATTATTTCTTTCAAACACTTCGGGATCGATGTTGAGCGCTTCCTGATAACACTCCCATCCTTTCTTGAACTTGTTCTCTGCGAGTAGCGCCGTGCCGAGATTCTTATAGATCAGGGCAGACTTCGGGCTTTCCTTGAGCGCCTTCCGATATAAACGCTCCGCATAACTGTATTCCTTGAGTGAGTAATACACTGTAGCAAGATTGTTAGTAACATCCGAGTTCTTTGGATTCATCTTGAGCGACGTCTCATAGCACTTTTTGGCCTCCGGCAAATTGAACATCTGCTGGTTGGCGATGCCCATCTTATTCCACAACGAAGCCGTCTTAGGCGACACCTGAAGATAAGCCTCTATCGCGGCCTGATAGCGCCTGCGAACCATGTGGAGATCACCCAGTTCTTCAGGAGACAGCGGAGCCAGTTGCGCTTTGGGAGCAGGGGAGTTCGGCTCAGCAGCAAGAAGCGGCGGCTGCGCAGGGGTTGAGTTCTGTGCTGAAAGGGATGGGGTGTTTGCGCTGACAAGAGCGGCCAAAAAGACAGTAACCGCAAATTGGGCGATTCGCCCGGGTTGCCTGATTCCGCGAGCCTTGATTGCCATGTTATTAACCCCGTTAGCGATTGCAATATTCCTGCAGTCGCGATCCAGGGCCCTCTTCTGCATTGCTGACGCCGTGAAAGCGTACTTCGGGGCGCCTCCCTCGAAGTTTCGTGGGAAATTGTGACAGCATTTGTAGACGCTCGTCAAGCGAGGTCGGATGATTCTGAACAAAGTGGTTATGGAGTACACTCCAAACCCTTCAAAGCACACAAAGCCAGGAAGCGTATTGAGCCGCCCGGCTTCAGACAATCCACGTTCGTGCGTCGCGCCGCTGATCGGACGGCCGCGGCCTCCTAGAAGCTGTAGCGCAGGGAAAACTGCATTCTGCGGCCCTGGGTCAACAACGCCGTGTACTCTCCGTAACTGCCGGGGTTTCCGAAGGGATTGTTCGAAACCTTGGCCGGATCGAATCGCACCGTGTTGGTCGTATTGAAGGTCTCCCAGGCAAACTTCAATTGCTGCTTCTCAGTGAAAGCAAAGACTTTGCTCAGCCCCGTATCCACACTGAAGTATCCATCCCCGCGAAAAAAGTTGCGCTCGCCTGTCTCCCCAGCATAGGGAGCGCGAATACCGGCAAGCGCGGCAGCCTGGTTGTGAAACGCATTGGGCTGGCCGCTGCCGTCGCTCTTGTGTCCTCCGGACGGAATGTGTGTTGTGGCCACATTCCAGCTCTGATCCGCCCAATCGGTGCCCCAGCCCAAGCCGTCAATGGATCCGAATGGCAGTCCGCTGGTCCAGTGCGTCAATCCGGTCACAGTCCAGTTCCCGATGAACAGATTGGCAATGTGATTCACATTGGAACCGATCAGCTGGCCTCTCCCAAAGGGCAACTGCGCAATAGCATTACCGGTGATCGCGTGGCGAACGTCAAAATCAGACACGCCGCGGTTCCCCTTCGGGTTGTAAACATTGATGATCTGGCTGAAGTATCCCGAGGTACCGCCCGCACCTCCGATTCCTTCCGTCGACGGCCCCGTTCGTTCGGCATCGGAGCCCAGGTCGATCGATTTAGACAAGGTGTAATAAACGTCAAACTGCAGGTTGTGGCTCTCCCTGTGGTGCATCGCCAGTTGCAAACCGTGATAGCTGTTCGTGCCGGTCGAAGACCAGACATACAGTGACGAATACTGTGGATCAAAATAGCGGTAGAGTTGATCGTTTGGCGTGAGGTAGTCGGGAATGGCGTCGAGAACGAAGAGTGCTGACGACTCATTTCCGCGGAACGGAGCGAAGTTTTCATAAGCGACCTGGGTCGCAGAAAGGCCGCCCCCGGCGATCCACGGAAACATGTTTTCCCAATAGGGGATCTTGGCAACGCTCGAAACGTCTGTACCGGCATCCGCCATTGCCGACAACTTCTGTGCAGCAGCGAAATAATCCATCCCGCCCTTGGGATCTACGAGATCGCTCGGCGTGGCGACGTCCCGCATCTGCATCAGATGACGGCCGAGCCGTCCTGTGTAGTTCGCTTCGAGGGTCGTCGACTTGCCCAACTGACGCTGCACGGAAGCGTTGAAGACATACGAGTAAGGACTGGTCAGGCCCTGATCCACACCCCAGGCCAGCGCCAGATCCGGACCTGGTATGACGGGTGTCGGGCCTGTAACCGTGATTGCAGGAATGATGCTGGTTGGCACACTTGTCTGGTCGACATAACGCGGCGTCGTATCTACATACTGGCCCACGGGGCTGCGATTCGCTGTGACCAGGCCGAATGATCCCTGCTGATCAAAGGAGTCCACAATGCCCTGCCCGAAATGGTCGTAGTAAATTCCCGCGCCCACACGAATGCTGGTATTCGGATTTGGCGCGTACGCCACAGCCAGCCGAGGAGCAAGATCCAGCTTGTCCATGTTCCAGAATCCAGGCCTTGAGTTGGCTTTTCCACCCTGTGTGAATCCAAAGGCCGGTTGCTCGATCTTTCCCGTCGATGCGGCCTTCCAGCGCGCATCAAGCCATTTGTTCAGATTGACGGTCGGTACTATCTCCTGCCCGGTGCGCTCGTAGGGAACCTGAAGCAGCGTATGCCTCAGTCCGTAAGTAATGGTAAGATTCGGCCTCGCCTTCCAGCTATCCTGGGCGTAATACTCCATCTCATTGGTCAGATACTTGTGGCTGACCCACTCGCCGGCAGGCAACGGGCTAAGCGCTCCATTGGAATAGACATTGTTGTAGTAGACGCTTGCGTAAGTAATCAGACCAGTAATGTCTGCGATAGCGGCGTTGTAGGCTGCCGTATAGTTTGCCGAGACGGCTGGATAACCGAACCCTCCCGGGTCGAGGCTGGCAGGCGTCTGTCCCTGCACGGAAGTATTGGCGATCGCTCCCACGGCCAGCAGCTCATAAGTAACTTCGGCATTCGAGAAAAGCGTGGCGTTTGAGGCCCGGTTATTCATAACAAGGCGGTAATTGCCGCCGGCCTGAAATGCGTGCTTACCTTTGCTCCACGTAATATCATCGACAATGTTGTGTGTCGGAACGGAGATAAGTTCTGATTTGTAACTCCCTGATTGGAGTAACTCTGATGAACGAGACCATAGCGAAGGTTGTTAATCAGAGAGTTCGAGATACTCCAGATATCTCCTGCTGCGATACCTCTAGAGTCATCGGTGATCGTGTACGATGGCGGCTGCCCCGGGAATTGTGCCGTGCCAGACAAGCGGTCTTTCTGAAGATCGACTCGAACAAACAACCTGTGTTTGTCGCGAATGCTGTAGTCCACTTTCGCTATGTAGGTATTGAGACTCTGCGGCGCAGGCGACGCAAAGGTATATCCAAATAAGTTATACCCATCGTTGGGAGCCGTTGTATTCGGCAATGGCAGCTGAGCATAATAAGCTTCGGCCGCGGGATTTACACCGGCGCCAAGCGGACAGGTTTCATTTCCTGAGCAGTAAGGATCCATCGAAGCGATTTTCGCCGGATCGAGAGTATAAGTGCTTGAGTCGGTTGCATACGTAAGCGAACCATTGCGAAAGGCAGCGCTTGGAACTTCCTGCGTGACCTGTTGGCTCTCGGCGGTTCTCTGCCCTTCATAGGCGAAAAAGTAAAACAACTTATCCTTTAAGACCGGTGCGCCGAATGATCCTCCAAAGGTATTGCGGAGATACTTGGGAGGAATGTTAGGGGCGCCAGTTACTGCCTCCGCCTGCTTGTTGAACCAGTCGTTCGCCACAGTTGCGGTAGGGCGATGATATTCGTACACGCTTCCGTGGTAAGCGTTGGTGCCACTGCGGGTTACTAGGGAAACCTGAGCTCCTGAAGATCGTCCTGAATCCGCATTAGCATTCGTCGTGACAACACGAAACTCTTCGACCGAATCCCGCGTCGAACGCAACACTCCGGTGAATGCATAGCCCTTCTTCTGGTTGTTGTCGTCGAGGCCGTCGAGTGTTACGTTGCTCTGGTCGGCGCGTGCGCCATCGACCGCTCCACTGCGACTGTCGCTGTCTTGAGTATTCGACGATTGATCACCCAGAAATACCACGCCTGCCTGAAGACTCAGCAGGTCGAGTACGTTATTTCCTTCAAATGGGAGGGCTTGAATCTGCTGGTTGTTAAAGGGCGTGCCGATCGTTGCATCGGAGGTGTTCATCAAACCTGCCGACGCATCTACTTCTATGGTGTTTCCGGTGGAAGTAACAACCATCCTCACGTTAATCGTTCGAGGTTGGTTCACCAGCAGCTCGGCGTTTAGCTTCTCCACCGCAAATCCGTCGGCCTTGACTTCGATTGTGTAGTGTCCGGGTGGAATCTGCTCAAACGCATACTCGCCATGATCATTCGCTATATGCTCCGCCTTGAATCCATTCTGAGTGTCGGTGAGAGTTATGTGAGCTCCCGGTATCAGTGCGCCGCTCGGATCGGCAACCACCCCGTGCACTGAAGTGACAGCTGTTTGAGCATGAAGAGGCAGAGAAATAAGTGTATTCAGGACGATCAAGGATAGCGTGCACTTAAACCACTTCATCCGGTGTTGCCTCCGATGCAAGCCTTACAGCTCACTCTGTGAAATTGAGAAGCCGCTCGTAGCCTTGATTGACAATTCTCTGGCTGGCGATCTTCAGATACACGACGGCTCAATCTCAGTGGAATAAAAATGGGAATTGGTTGCGACTCCACTTGCTGCGTATTTCTTCAGCGATTGAGGTTTTACAGGATTGGACGGAAGAACCTTTTGTGAGCGTGACACAGCATTAAGGTGAAGTCTATAGAGATAAAGAATTACAATTGCTGGCAGAATATTGCTTTATATCGGGTGGATTCGCACGTTTTGTCGAACGATAAGAGCCTAGAAAGCTGATCGCCGCCGGCTTCTCGGTAAACGGATCACGTTCCGCTGCCGCCTCTAATCAGGCTGGTTCCACTTGTTCCTGAGTTGCTGCTCCTGTGTCTGCTTATAGATTTCTTCCATCTTTGTGCCGAGGCCGTTGTCGTTCGGCGAAAGTGGCCAGATCGTGAAATCGCGCATTGCCATTCGATGAGGAGCGCCGTTCATGGATTTGAGCGCGTCGTCGAGTTCAAGCAGTGTGCCAAAGGTCAGATCGAGAACATGCTCGTTCGGATGGTAGATTGAGCCAATCGGATAATCGACGAATGGTGTGCGCGATTGCTCGATGTGATTGCCGAGAATATGTGCGACGGGCTTGCCTTCGATGAAGGTTATAAGCCGTTCTGTACTTGCTTTAAAGGCCGGGAAGTCTCGAACATATAGCCGGCCGGGATAAAGACTATCTCCGGTCAACAGAATACCGGTGCGCCGATCATAGAGTGCGGTGCTCACGATATCGTGCCCGGGCAATGGCACAATGTTCAGTTCCCTTCCGCCTAGGTCTACCCGTCCCAAATCATTTGGCCACGAAGCGATATGAAAGAAGCTCTGAGTGTCCGGGATCTTTGCCGGAACGAATAGGATCGGGATCGCGGGATCGTTGAGAGCCTGCAGTGCGGAGTCACCAAATGTATGATCTTCGTGAGAATGCGAGTGCATCACGATGACTGTGATATTAGTGCGATGATTGCGCTCCAGCCAGTTGTGGACTACGCGCTGAAAGGCCGGCGCGAGATTTCCATTACGGGACCCGGTATCCCAGAGCAATCCACGATCTTTTCCGAAGAAGAGATATAGAAACGGCATCTCCGCATCTGTGCAGCCGGACTGGCGCAGGATATATAGATCCGGGTTATATTCATGAACCTGCCACTCGGGCACCTCCATGCAGCGCGGTCCGCCGGTCATCCATTTCTGAGGCAGTACACCGCGCTCCAGATCACCACCGTTTGGATCTTGAAACTGCGCTTGAACATTTACGCTGAACAGCAGAACCAGCAACGGGAGACCGAGGAGCTTCAGCTTCATGATTGGCCTTTCGAAAACTGATCGGGCTACAGAGATGGCACGTCTCTGACTATGGGCGTTTGATACTAAGTGCCCACTTTAGTCGAAGACAAAACTCACGCAATAAGATCGTGAATCACATTGCCGGAAACGTCGGTGAGACGATAATCGCGGCCACTGTAACGATAAGTGAGTTGAGTGTGATCTATTCCGAGAAGATACAGTATGGTCGCGTGGATGTCGTGTATGTGCACCGGCTTATCGACTGCCTTCCACCCGAAGTCGTCAGTGGCGCCGTAGCTGAAGCCCTTCTTGATGCCGCCGCCAGCGAGCCACATGGTGAATCCATGCGGATTGTGATCGCGGCCGTTATGTGTTTGTCCACCGTTGAAGCCACTGCCCATTTCAACCACGGGAGTGCGGCCAAACTCTGAGCCGGCAACGATGATCGTGTCTTCAAAAAGGCCGCGCGCCTTCAGGTCTTTGATGAGCGCTGCGAAGGGTTGGTCAGAGTCCTTCGCAGTCTTGCGATGCATCTCGATATCAAAATGATGATCCCAGGGATCGCCCTTGGCATAGTAGATCTGCACTACGCGAACTCCGCGTTCAATCAATCGCGCCGCCGTCAGACAGCCTCGCGCAGTGCTGCCCTCGCCGTACATTTTCAATACCGCTTCGCTTTCTTTACGCACGTCAAAAACATCGGGAGCCTCGGTCTGCATGCGATATGCGGTTTCCATCGCGCCGATAGTTGCTTCCAATTGGCCGTCGTTCAGAGCGCCGGGCGCAGATTTCATATTCAGGTGGTCCAACTGCTCGAGAAGGTCGAGTTCCTTCCGCTGCTGCTTTAGATCGAATCCTGGGTTGTGAATGTTGGCGATGAGCTTCTGAGGGTCGAAATCTGTCTTCTCGACTTTGTCGGAAACATAAGTTCCCTGATGAACCGCCGATAGAAATGCGGAGCCCCACAACGGCGGACCGACAGTAGTAGGAACCTCGGGGCAAAGTACAACAAAGCCGGGCAGGTTCGTGTTTTCGGAACCGAGACCATAAGTCAGCCATGAACCCATCGATGGACGGCCTGCGAAGTTTGCGCCAGTATTCATCATGAGCAGGGCAGGTTCATGATTTGGGATCTCCGTGAAGACGGAGTGCACGAAGCACATGTCGTCGACACATTCGCCGAGATGAGGAAATATTTCGCTGACCTCTTTGCCGCTTTGGCCATACTTCTTGAAAGTAAACGGAGATTTCATCAGCGTGCCGGTCTTGCGCTCGTGTTGCAGATCGCCGCCAGGCATGGGTTGGCCGTTATACTTCTCTAGCGCAGGCTTGGGATCGAAGCTATCAATCTGCGAAAGGCCACCGTTCATGAACAAGAAGATGACATGTTTGGCGCGAGGCTTGAAATCCGGATCCTGAATCATCCATGTTGCTTTATTCGCAGGAGCATCGGCGCGGGCAATGGTGTGACCGAGCAGGCTGGCGAGAGATAGCATGCCGAATCCCGCGCCCATCTTGCAGAGGGCTTCCCGGCGAGTTATCGGTTGACTTGCAGGACTGTGTCGCATAACGTCATCCATCCTTACAGTGAAGCTGCGATTCGAGTTAACTTCCCGTGTCAATCCAAAAACTGAAACTCATTCGAACTTAGCATGATTCGCGCATACTGCCGCCACGCGGTGATCGGTTCTCCTTCAACAGCGTAGCCAGCTTTCTCCGGCGTAGTGTTCAGGAACTTCAACCCGAGCTCGAGCTCTTCATCACTCGGCTTTCTCTGAAAGACATACGCATACAGTTTGACGATGCGGTCCTTGTCTGTCGACTCTGAGTGTACGCGTTCAGCAAGGATGCCCGCTTGTTTGTACACGAAGGGATTGTTCATAAAGTAGAGCTGCTGTAGAGGCACATTGCTTGAGAACCGTTGCTCAGAGGTAAAGCTGGGATTTGGAAAGTCGAATACCTGCAGGTAGTTATTCAGCCGATAGCGACTTACCTTGCAGAAAACCGTGGGTTCGGCGTTGTCTTCTGAGAAATCCGACGAAGGTCCTGAAGTCTTCTTGTTATCAAGATCGCCGGCAACGAAAAGCATTGAGTCCCGGATCTCTTCTGCATCAAGGCGTAGACGGTTGAAGTGAGAATAAAGGCGGTTTGCTCCATCTTTCTCATGCGCTTCGGGCAATTCTTCAACGCTGGATTGATACACGGCGGAGAGCATGATCTCTTTCTGCAGCTTCTTGATCGAGTGACCATTCGTGATGAACTCGTGGGAAAGGAACTCGAGTAACTCCGGATCTGTCGGCTCTTCACCGACATAACCGAAGTTATCCGGAGTATTGACGATTCCCGAACCAAAGTGCCATTTCCATACGCGGTTAACGATAACTCGCATGGCCAGGGGACTGGCTGCGATATCATTGGCGAGCTCAAGGCGGCCGCTGCCGTCACTGTAGGGCCGCGTCTCCGGAGAGGTGAGAACAGTAAGAAAACGGCGCGGCACGGTGTCCCCGAGTGAATGAGGGTTGCCGCGGATGTTAAGCTTCACGTCCTGGATCTGTGATTTGTCGGCCATTCCATGGATATAGGGATAGTTCTCCGGCGCGACCTTCTTCTTAAGTCCAGCGATCTCTTTTTGCTGTGCATCGATGTAAGACTGCCATGCCGGACCGAGTCTGCTGCTCAGCTCCCATCCGCTAAACACTAAAACTCCGGGCACAAACTTAGTTTCCTGATCACCCGAGCGAGTTACAAAGATATCAGAGTAGAGCCTGGCTTCATCGATAGGAATAGTCTTCAGTTCCAGGGCGCAGCCGGGACAGAACTGATCATCGGTTTCAAACTCGCTGGGCTTGGCATCATGTACTCGATGCCGCGGAACATCGTTTTTGTCGCGAATGATTTCATTCTGCTCTTCGGTATCACGCGCATGCCGGCGAACCTCGAGCACGAGACGTTGAAAGGCTTCTCCAAGAGCCTTGGCCTCATCTTCCACACCGCCGTCTGCGGCGATCATGGCCTGCCAATCCTTGAGATAGTTATACTGAAGAGGCTTACCCGGAGTGAGATATTCGACCCAGCGACGAAGGACTTCGGGATCGAGTTTTGCCTGTGATGCAGCTTCATCCGCAGTTTTCTTGGGCTTGCCGAGCACATTCCAAGCGGCGACCATATAGTTGGCAGTCTGATAGGACAGTGCGTCGGAGAGCTGGCGCGATGCGGTGCGCGTATATTCCTGGTAATCAATCTGGAGATTCTCGAGTTTGGCTTCGTTAGTCACATAAGCCGCTGCGCGGGCTTCGGAAACTGTCGGATATTCCTTATAAGTAGAGTTGGCAAAGACGCCCACTAACGCATAGTAGTCTTTTTGCGTGATCGGATCGTATTTGTGATTGTGGCACCGGGCGCATGCTACTGTAAGTCCCAGCGTGCCGCGAGTTACTGCGTCGACGCGCTCATTCCGCTCATCGGCGCGGCCCTGAATAGGTTCCGCCTGATCCCAGACCCAGGGCCCTGCGCCGAGATAACTCGTAGCGGTAAGATGGTCCTCCTGTTCCTGCCTGTCTTTCGCCGGAATCTTGTCGCCCGCAAGCTGAAGACGAAGAAACTTATCATACGGCATATCTTCATTGAATGACTTAATCACCCAATCGCGATAGCGGTAAGCGCCCGAGAAAGGCATATAGCCGCGTCCTTTGGGATCGAGCCCTCGCACATCATCTTCAGCATAGCGAGCTACATCGAGCCAGTGACGGCCCCAGCGCTCACCATACTTTGGCGACGCGAGCAGGCGATCGATCAGGCTTTCCCATGCCTGCGGCGACTTATCTTTCACGAACGAATCCACTTCTTCCGGAGTGGGCGGCAACCCCGTCAGATCAAACGTCGCGCGGCGAATGAGGGTACGGCGGTCAGCCTGAGCCGAAGGCTTGATACCGGCGGCTTGCATTTTGGTCAGGACGAATTTGTCGATGGGCGTTTTCGCCCATGTTGAACCATTTATTTGGGGAACCGCGACGGCCTTGATCGGTTGGAAGGACCAGAATGCGCGCTGCTTTTCGGTGATGATGCCCGTCTTCACCGAAGCAGAAAATAAGGTGCCCGGCGCGCTCTTCGGCCAAATGGCGCCTTGCTTCACCCATTGAGTAAGATCGGCAACTTCCTGAGGTGTCAGCTTGCCGCCTTTGGGCATCTTCAACGATGTGGTCTGCCGAACGGCCGTAATGATAAGACTCTTGTCGGGATCGCCAGGAACGAGAACAGGACCGAGATCGCCCCCCTTGAGCATGGCTTCACGAGAATCGAGCTTCAGTCCTCCCGAAATCATGTCAACGTGACAGCTACCGCAGTTGTTCGCGAGAATCGGACGAATATTGTTCTCGAAAAAATCTGCGTCCGACATCGCTGCCCGCGGATGAGGAGCCACACTTACAGATGCTGTAGCCACCGCGGGCTGGCCTGAAGGCTCTGGGTGCTGAGAAGAAGCTGGCGGATTCGACGCTGACTGATCACTTTTGGCAACACCTTCAGAGCCGGTGCCTTTTGCACCCGCTTTGACCCAGGCAACGATGGTCGCGACTTCCTCGTCCTCAAGCGATCTTCGCGGCGGCATCTTCGGCGTACCGACGCGGCGAATAGCCTTAATCAGGATGCTGTTATCCGGATCACCGGGCACTATGGCCGGACCGCGGCCGCCGCCTTTGAGGATCGATGCGTAACTATCGAGACGCAGTCCGCCGGATTGGGATTCCTGATGACAGGAATAGCAATTGTCATCGAGGATCGGCTGAACGCGCTGAACAAAAAATTCAGGTGAACCGGCGGCCGGAGAAGATTGCTGCGCGGAGACGGCTCCGGTAATCGAGACAGCAATTGCTGCTGAAAGAGCTACTGAAGTTCCGGTCAGTACAATTCGGGCCCTCACTTGCATTCTGGCGAATCCCCACGCTCACGAATTTCCTGCACACGCCGATACTCGCCCGACGAAGACGAATTGCCGTATGCATGTCGCTTGACATGTTCGCGGAGTTCCATAAATTCCCGGCTCTGTTTCCTCACCGAGATTGTATCGCCGGACTGTGGCAATGACATATCGAGAATTACGTTACCCCCGGGGCGATTTTCCCGATGCGGCGCCAGAACGATCAATCTAGTTCCAAGGAGTAGTGCTTCTGAGGTGTTGTGCGTGACAAACAAAACTGTCGGCCGGGTTTCCTGCCAGATCTCTCGCAGTTGCTGCTGCAGGCTGGCGCGTGTTGAGGGGTCGAGGGCGCTGAAGGCTTCGTCCATCAGCAGTACAGGCGGCTTCATCATCAGCGCCTGGGCAATCGCCACGCGCTGCTGCATGCCCCCAGACAGCTGATGCGGATATTTGTTCAGGTCAGCGGTGCAAAGACCCATGCATAGAAGCTGCCGCTCAGCTTCTGCCCGCAGCTTTCGTTTGAACGCGCGGAAGGACGGACGCAGCCTCCCAAGCCATCCGCAATGTGCGTTTTCGGGCCCGAACATCGCGTTCTCGATCATGGTGCGATCCGGAAAAAGCGAGTACTTCTGAGGAACATATCCTCGCCGGGAATCGATGCGCGTGACCGGCTTGCCATCCACGATGATTGAGCCTGTGGATGGAAGCTCCTGACCGAGGATCAGGCGGAGCAATGTGCTCTTGCCGCAACCGGTTTCGCCCAATACTGCGACAAATTCACCCGCTTCAATCTCGAGGTTCAACTCAGACAAAACGGTCTTTCTTCCGGAAGGCGAGAGAGGATAGGAAACCGACACTTCTCGCAGAGAGATCTCGACTGGCCGCCGCTTACTCACCTCAACGATTTCTCCATCGAGAACTCCGACTGCTAGAACCATGGATGCAGTCTCCTGTTGGCGACTCGTAAAAGCGCATCCATTCCGAACAGGAGGACCGCGACCCACAGCAGATACGGAATGATGATGTCCATGCCCATGTGGCGGCGCATGATGGCGATGCGATACGCAAGGCCATCGGTCGACGCGATCATTTCACCGGCAAACAGGAACAACGCCAGCGGCTTCAGATTGAGCCGCACGCTATTGATGATCTGCGGCATGATCTGTTTGAGGATAACCCGATAAGCTACATCGAAGTTCGAAGACTTGAGCGTGAATGCCTTCACGATCTGTTCGCGCGGAACAGACCTGGCAATGTTGTAGGTATCCAGCATCAGCGTTGGACCTACGCCAATGACCATCAGCATGATCTTGGACCACTCATCGATGCCAAAGACGATGAACAGTATTGGCAATAGCGAGAGCGCGACGATCTTATCGAAGAAAAGAACAAAACGCAGGAACAATGCTTCGGCATACGGAAAGACCGCCATATGCAAGCCGATCAGGATCGCGGGAATAAGCAGAAGAATCGCGATGAAGAAGCGCCGTGAACTTGAGACCGTGTCCTTCCAGATCATGCTGTGGGTCACGCGTTCGAATGTATTCGCGCTTGGATCGAGTGCGTCGTCCTCTTCGGCTGGTTGCAGAACGGAAGCCTTGATTCCCTGCCAGAGTTGTGTGCCGGAAGGGATCACGCGATCTTCCGGATTTTCCTTATGTCGCGCGACAGAGAATTGCAGGTACGTGAAGATGCCGATGAGGAACAGCACCCAGGAGAGCGACTGTGTCCAGAGTCGACGCGGCTTTGCCTGTATATCTGCAATCTGCGCGGCGCCTGGGATCGCCATCATTCGCTATAGCCTCCCTTGTTCGGCCATGCGCATGTAACTGGAGTCGATACGAAGTCGCACGTGATTCTCTTTGCCCTGAACCGTGCCATCGGGATAACGTATGCCAACATCGTCTACCGAGGCGATGTTCTGTCCCAGCAGCTGATGACGAAAGCAGAACTGACGAACCAGATCCATCTTTTGCTTGAGGGTTGGACTTTCAGAAAATTGCGCAGCGGACTTAGGAGTGGAGAAAAGAAACGTGGTACGCAACTGCTCCTTATACGAGCTTACGCTGTCGCCCGACGCAGCCGCGCTGCCTGAAATTGCCTGTTCAGCACCGGGTCCGCCGGCCAACTGAGCCACCGTTTCGTACCACGCGCCGGTGATCGCCTTGGCGAACTTTGCCCCCGAACCATCAGGCCGCTGAAGAACCTCCGTGCGAACGACGAGAAGGTCGAGAATCTCCCCAGGAATTTTGGAGGAGTCGAAAAGCGGCTTTACATTTCCGCCCTGAGCGAGGATCTGTGAAACCAGAGGCTTCCAGGTTACGGCAACCTGATTGCTCTGGTTGCCGAGGAAGGCTCCGACCAGATCTGAGTCGCTCGTATTCATCAGACGCAGTTGAGATATCTGTCCGTTGAGGCCATTCAGATCCATCGCTCGCTCCAGAAGATATTCGGAAACGGTCTTTTGCACCAGCATGATGCGCTTGCCGGGGAGTTGCGCGAGAGTGAGGTTATTGCGCGCGAGAACGGCGTCGTTACCATTTGAGTAATCGCCCACGATGAGGGCCGTCGAATCAACTCCTGCCGCGGCCGGCATATCCAACGCCTCCATGTTGGTCATGGTGCAGGCATCAATGTTCTTGCCGACGAATGCATCCAGCGAAGCGGCGTAGTCAAATCGCTGAACCTTGATGACAATACCGTACTTGTCTGCCCATCGCTTCAGAATGCCGGACTTGGCCATGTAGAAGTAGGGATTCCAGCCCGCGTAGACCGACCAACCGACGGTGAATGTTGGAGGGGCAGCCACTGCCGGGACTACGATGCACATCAACGCAGCAAATGTAAATCGATTCAGGCACTTGCTGATTGTGCCGGTGCGCGGATATCCGTGTTTAGTCGCAGCTTCACTAACGTTGACGCGTGGCCCATCCGATTCGGGAGGAAACATACAACTAAAGTATCGCAAGGCACTCAGTCAACCGGCGGCCTATCGATTTCATTTATGCAGCCCATAAATCGAAGACTGGCAGACTCATCTCTTGCTCATCAGGCGACGCAATGTCCTGCTACTTTTCCCGCTTGGAATCTGCGCTTCTCGATTCCTCGGCTGATATGAAAAACTTGTGACTACGTGCCAGGCACTTTGAGTCTCCACACCTTCGCTCCCGTAAGAAACGTGAGCCAAAGCGAGCCGTGCGCGAACCGAATGCTGTCTCCCCCATCGCCTGTCCACTGCTGCGTAACTTTGTTGGTTGCCGGATCAATCCGAGTGATTGGAAATCCAAAGACAGTTGCCCAGACGGCTCCCCCGCCGTACGCGATTTCTCCGCCCAAACCGGGAATGCCGGCAGAGATCGTTGCCAGCAGTTTTCCCGTTGTGGCATCAACCCGAGAGACGGAGCCATCGCCCTGATTCAACACCCACACTGACCCTTCCCCTGCAGCAAGAAATCGCGGTTTAGCACCGATAGGCGTGGAGCCAGCGACTTTATTCGTTGTTGGATCGACTCGAACCAGCGCGTTACCGTCATTGCTGCTTACCCATATGCTGTCTCCGGCGAAGATGGGGTTAAAGGAACCTTTGGGAAGTGGGATATTCGCTACGATCTTGTTGCTCTGAGGATTGATACGTACCAAGTCGCCCGCCGGCAAGGTCACCAGCCACACGCTGTCGGCGCCGATAGCGATTCCACCCTCTGAATCCGCTGGGCTCGCAGAGATCGTCGCCTGAATCACACCTGTTTTTGCGTCGGCCCGCAGTAGATTATGGGACCCGCAACTGGGAATCCATAGACTTCCAAAACCAACGGCCAGCCCCGAGCACGGCTTGGCAATATCGATGACGACGTCGGGCTTGTTGGTCGTTGCATCCAGACGGACTACATGGTTGACGTTGGAACTCGCAACCCACAACGCATCGTCCGTCACTCCCAGCCAATCAGGATGACCAGCGACCGGGAACTCCGCATCAGGGTGCAGATCGCTCATCGGATGTTGAGTACCGGGCTCAAGCACGCCTGTCTTCTTGGGGAATCCACCGTTGGCCTGCGCTCTACCCCGCGTTGGAACAGCGATCATCATCGATATGACGGACGCGATGCAGACCATGGATACGATCAGGCCGGTCAAAATACGCGGCAACTGAAATCTCTGACGCAGAGAGAGAAGAGCAATGAAGGGACTCCGCATGGTTGAGCTTTACTCTAAGCGCGACGCGCGGTTCAACGCAATTCGGCTTTTCTGTTCCTCGTTGTCGTCGGTGGCGGCAACGTTTTAGCCCCGTTCGTCGCAACCTCAAGGAACGCATGAGCCGCGCGAGTCAATGTTTTATCTTTTCGAAACACAAGCGCCAGTTCGCGGTGCATCCGCATTCCTTCTACTTTCAGGACCTTTAGCAATCCCGCAGCTTCATCGGCGCGTACGTTGGTGTGAGGTAAAAAACCCATGCCGATCCCCGCGCCAATCAAGCGCTTTAATAACTCACTCGACTCAAGTTCCATTGCTATGCGAGGCTGTACGTCTCTCGTAGTGAAGAAATGATTGATCCGTTCGCGCTGCCTTCCATGCTTCATCATCAGTAATGGATATTGAAGTATCTCATCCAGCTTTACATTCGTGCGATCGGCGAGGGGATGCGAAGGAACAGTTACGAGCACCACCTCATCTTTATGTATGTTGTAGACCAATAATCGGCTGTCTTTTACTGGAAGCGACACTATGCCGAAATCTACTTCGCGGCTGAAGACAGCCTCCAATGTCCGCGATCGCTCTGAGCGGACGATGCTCAGGTGCACTCTGCTGTATAGCTTTTTGAATTGCGCAAATACGGTGGGCAGCACGTACAGACTCGTGGCTTCGCTGGTGCTTACGGAAAGCTCCCCGCGCGGCGACTGGTACAACTCGCTCACGCCGGCGAGAATATGGCTGTGGCACTGAAGGCAGTGCTCTGCAAATGGCTCAAAAAGCCGGCCCGCCGCTGTGAATGTAACCTTGCCGCCCTCGCGGTCGAATAACCGGGCGCCGACTTCGTTTTCCATCGAGCGAATCTGCGCTGAGATCGCCGGCTGCGTAACGCCCAGCTTTTCCGCCGCTCGAGAGAAGCTCTTCAGCCGGCTCACGAGTTGAAAGGTCTTAAGTTGCTCGAAGTCCATAGGAGACAAATCTGTTGCACGCAGAAAATGTTGAAGCAACGGCGCAAAGCAGGTGAATCTGAAGGTGAGAATAAACCATTTTTATTCGTCATACAATCAAAACCGATAGCAGCCATACCTTCGATATCGAAAACTTTCGATCTTGATATTGGTCTTCCGAAAAACAGCGCCCAAAGTCGCTCGCCGGTGAATACTGTTGGGACGATTGCTGTCGCCAAAATGCGAAAATCACTTTGCGTGTGAGGCTTCATCAGTGCAAGAATATGCCAGAGGGAAAGATGCGATTCCGCCGAAACCCGCTCCTGTACATTCTGCTTCTATCGCAAGTTGTTTGGGCATCCGCCAACCCAGCTGCAAAACCGCGGACCGTCTATAACTACTCACTGGTTGGACTGGATGGAAAAGGTGTCTCTCTCTCGACTTATCAGGGCAAGGTTTTACTTATCGTAAACCTGGCGAGCCAATCTATTTACAAGAACCAAATTAGTGCGTTGAAAGAGTTACAGACTGCCTATGCTGACAAGGGGCTCGTATTGTTAGGGATCCCGTCAGGTGACTTCGGTGCCGAGGAACTCACTGATAACACCGCGATTCAGCATTATTACCAGGAAACGGAGCATGTAAATTTCGCAATCTTTTCGAAGGCTTCTCTACGTGGCCAGGCGAGTATCCCTCTGGTCCACTTCCTTACGGATCCAAAGGAAGGATCCGGCGGCGGAGACATTCATTGGAGTTTTACCAAATTCCTCGTAGACCGTCAGGGACGCGCAGTATCTCGCTCCGAAGCTGATCTGAGTCCGATGGATCCGGAATTTCGCGTAACCATCGAGCAACTGCTCGATGGAACTTACAAGCGCAAAGATACGCAGGCTAAAGAAGGAACTTCCCCTGACAGCGATGAGGAGGAGTAAGAAGTTAAGATTGCTTGCCAAATAGATATGAGACTGCGGACAAGATAGCTTTCACTCTTGTCCATGGATATAAGCTCTCCAGCCGCCCAGGTGGGTGATCTCGAGCGCCCCAGTTACTCCTGCAGCTTCACATAGGAAGCCCTTCACGCTACTGCCATCTTCGAGCCGAACCGTTCCCAGGCAGAGTGGGGCAGGAATTCCATTTAGAAAACTTCCTACCGTGTCTTCAGGCATTGCCCATACCTCCAGCTCAATTCCAGTTCCGCCATGTCCTGGCGAATATACAAGCCCAGGTTTCGGAGGAAACGAATTCGGAAGAACATAAAGCCGATAATCGGGATGCGTGCGAATGGTTCGCCAGAGACGCGCTTTCCGAGTGATAAGTTGCCAGTTCAGCGGCTCTCCGGAAAGGTGCGCTCCGACAACCGCCATTAGCACACATCCCTTCGGTGCGGCCTGTACCGGCATCAAAGGAGTCTTTGCCAGCAGACGTTCGGAGCCACCCAACGTGACGGCCAACTTGCGATGCAGTCGATCTGCGACTCTTAACAGACCTTCGTCGGAAAATGCTTTACCGATCAATGAAACTCCGAATGGCAGTCCGTCTTCGCGAATACCTGCGGGCACAGCCACCGCGGCCAGATCCAGAAGATTGACGAAGTTTGTGTAATAGCCGAGGTTACTGTTTAATTCAACGGGAGACTCGAGTAGCTGGTCGATCTTGTATGCCATGGGCACCGTAGGCAACAGAAGAAAATCTACCTTGTCATAGACTACGTCAGTCTTTTGTCGAATCGCTTTCAATTCGTACTCTGCGACGAAGCTGTCGACGGCACTAAATCTGGCGCCTCCGGATATGATCTGCGCGACCGTCGGATCCATATCTTCATGATGCGTCGCAACAAAGTCTTTGAGTGCGACGAGTCTTTCTGCGACCCACGGACCACTGTAGAGAAGATCGGCCGCGGCGCGGAACGGGCTGAAGTCAAAACGAACTACCGTTCCACCCAGACTGGTCAACGCATCGATTGCGTATGCATAACTTGTTCGCGAAAGCTTGTCGCCGAAGAACTCCAGGCTGCTGTCGTCTGGAACGCCAAAGTTAAATGCTGACGTCGCCCAAGCCGTGGCGTCATCCCCGGGCCGAACTGCTCGCGAGTAACAATTTTTTGGATCCAAGCCTCGGATAACATCCAGTACCTTGGCTGCATCTTTACAAGTTTCTGCAAACACCGAGACACAATCGAGAGTACGGCAAGCTGGAAGCACTCCAAATGTACTTACAACGCCGCGCGTTGGTTTAAGCCCTACTAACTGGTTGAACGCGGCTGGAACTCGGCCGGAGCCTGCAGTGTCAGTGCCCAGGGAGAAGCTCACGAGTCCGCGCGCGACAGCCAAGGCGGAGCCCGAACTCGAGCCTCCTGAAATATAGTCAGCATCAAATACGCTGGTACAGATTCCGTATGGTGTACGCGTGCCCGCGAGCCCTGTCGCGAACTGATCCATATTTGTTTTGCCTATAAGGATTGCTCCGGCACTGAGCAGGCGCTCCACCGCCTCTGCGGTGAAAGTAGCAACACGCGTGAATTCTGGACATCCAGCAGTTGTTGGCAATCCCACGACATCGAAGTTATCCTTCACAGCAAAGGGTATGCCGTAAAGAGGAAGAGCGCCGGGATCTGTCACTTTCTCGAACTGTTCTGCGCGACGTAAGTTATCCTCTTCGCTTACGAGTGTTATCCATATTGGACGTTCTCCGTCAAGCCGGATCTGCGCATAGATTCCGCGGACCACTTCTGTTGGTGAAGTAGTTCTTGTCTTGTAAGCCTGATCAAACGAAGATATATCCACTATCCCTTCCCTTCCAACTCATCTGGTACGCAACACCACCAGCGGCTGTCCTGCATTCACAAGCTTTCCGGGCGCGCATCGTATCTCTTCAACCACACCGTCGACCGGGGCGGAGATAACAATTTCGGTCTTCATCGCGTCCAGAACCACCAGTTTTGCGCCGGCTTTTATATACTGACCGACCGCTATAGACACTTGAAACACACTCGCGCTCATCGGCGAATTTACGGACTCACAGCACTCCGCGATGGCATCGGCTACCAGCTCCGGTTCCTCTATGAGCGAAGGAGCGTTGACTTCCAGTAACCCGTTCACTCGCCACCGCTCGCGCTCTTCACGAAAAGCCTCTTGCTGCGTTGAACGAAATGCTTGTGATTCGCGGGAGATAGACGCCAGGAACTCCTCGTAGCGACAAAGATTGAAGCTATCTTCTTCTATCTTCAGCTCGAATCCGCCATGCACAATCTGACGGCGAAGTTCAATCAGCTCTTCACTCGAGACCGGATAGAAACGTATCTGATCGAAGACTTGAAGAGACCATGGCTTACCCGGCGGAAATGTTTTCGTAGAGCGGTAAGTATTCCATACCTGAACGGTTCTTCCCACTAACTGATACCCGCCCGGCCCCTCCATCCCATAGACACAGAGATAAGCTCCACCAATGCCAACTGCATTTTCCGGCGTCCATGTGCGTGCTGGATTGTATTTCGTTGTTACCAGCCGATGCCTCGGATCCACAGGTGTTGCGACGGGAGCTCCAAGATACACATCTCCCAGTCCAAGGACCAGATAACTTGCTGAATAAACGATGTTATAGACTTCATCAATAGACGTCAGCCCGTTGATACGGCGGATAAATTCTATATTGTCGGGACACCAGGGAGCATCCGCTCGTACCGCGTGCATATATTTTGATTGCGCCAGTTGGGTCGCAGAGTCATTCCAAGAAAGCGGCATATAGACCGTGCGCGACGGCACGGTGATATCCGGATTCTCGGGTAGGTGGCTATCAATAGCATCGAGCGCTTCCATAAGGGCCAAGCGAGGCAGCCGCCGATTATCATAGTGAATCTGCAAGGATCGGACGCCTGGCGTTACATCAATAATTCCCGGTAACTGCACGCCGCTTAGCCGCTCTTCGAGCAAGTGCACTCGAAATCGCAGTGCAAGATCCAGAGTCTTTTCGCCGTACTCGATGAGCAAATACTTATCGCCATCAGCTCGATAAGTCGCCCCCGGCTTCCGCGATGTTGTGTTGTACAGAACTGCGTCCTCGTAGATGTTACTGTCGAGCAGTTGCGGCGCCGTTTCACCAGATGCGATGAGCGCTTCAAGCGCTAACTCCCGCTCACGTGCCTGCTCTTCGGTCACGCGGTTAAAGTGAACAGTATCACCCGCCTTCATTTGTCCTAACTTCCATAACTCCGATGCGATGACCACGGCGGGGCAAACAAAACCGCCCAGGCTGGGACCGTCCGGTCCCAGGAGAATAGGCATGTCTCCCGTGAAGTCGATTGAACCGATCGCATAAGCATTGTCGTGGATGTTAGATGGATGTAATCCTGCGTCTCCGCCATCTGTGCGAGCCCACTCCGGCTTCGGACCTATCAGACGAACTCCGGTGCGGTCAGAGTGATAGTGTACCCGCCAATTTGTGCTGAAGATCATTTCAATATCGAAGTCAGTAAAGAACTCCGGCGATCCGTGCGGTCCGTATAGAACCGCGACTTCCCAATGAAGGTCATACTTCGGAATCGCTTCCACCGGGAGACTGAGCGAAGATGTTACGTTGTCTGCCTCAGCAATATGAATTACATCTCCTGCTCGCAAAGCCCGGCCCGCATGACCGCCAAATCCACCTAACATGAAGGTGCTGGCGCTGCCGAGATAGGAGAGAGTTTCAAAGCCTCCGCGAACAGCGAGATATGTTCTGCATCCCGCTCCTGCGACTGATGAGAATTGCAGCACACTGTTCGCTTCAACCGAAACAGTCTGCCACGAAGGAACAGGCGCTCCATCAAGCGTGGCGCTCATATCTGCTCCACACACTGCGATCTGAGCTGCCGAGTCGAAGCGAAGTCGGGCGCCGATGCCCGTCATTTCTATTGCCGGCGCACCTTCGACGTTACCGACCAATCGGTTGGCCAGCCGCAGTGCAAGAGAGTCCATAGGACCTGACGGAGGAACTCCTACGTGCCAGTAGCCCAGCCGGCCTGGATAGTCTTGTATGGTTGTTTGCGTTCCGCCTTCCAGCACCTCCAATGCATGTCTTGTGATTTTGAAGTTACTTAGTGTAGAGGTTGTCACGCTCCCGGCGACAAAAGTTTCTGACGCGGCCACGGCTCTGAGATAACGAAGATTGGTTTCTGTACCAGAGATAGACGTTGCTGCGAGTGCCGCACGCATTTTATTTACTGCATCCGCTCGATCTCGCCCTGTAACAATGATTTTTGCGATCATTGGGTCGTAGTACGGA
>Ga0206962_1060_pt1 | contig 41580 bp, 37 predicted proteins | sample Alteio_BWOrgHeat_27_FD_153241 | JGI IMG/M metagenome (GOLD analysis project Ga0206962, IMG submission 153241) | Enriched cells from forest soil in Barre Woods Harvard Forest LTER site, Petersham, Massachusetts, United States -... | ecosystem: Environmental > Terrestrial > Soil > Temperate forest >...
GCAAATTCGTAATGCTCAATCCTTCAGACTCCGTGGTGGAGTGGGTTCTTAAAACCGTTCCGACAATGGGCGCGGGGTGGTGCCCACCGGGGATGCTGGGAATCGGCATCGGCGGCACGGCCGAGAAGGCTATGCTTCTCGCCAAACAATCCTTGATGGACCCGATCGATATTCAGGATCTCATCGCCCGCGGACCGAAAACGACTGCGGAGAAGCTGCGCGTCGAGCTCTACGACAAAGTGAATCGCCTGGGCATCGGCGCGCAGGGGCTTGGCGGACTGACCACCGTGCTCGACGTAAAAGTGCTGGACACGCCGTGCCACGCGGCCAATCTGCCGGTAGCAATGATTCCCAACTGCGCAGCGACCCGGCATGCGCATGTTGTCCTCGACGGCTCCGGACCGGCGTTCCTCGACCCGCCATCGCTGAAGGATTGGCCGGAGCTGACCTATGACGTCTCTAAGGCGCGGCCCGTCAACCTGAATACGATCACGCGCGAAGAGGCCGACACATGGCGAGCCGGTCAGGTGCTGCTGTTGTCGGGCAAGCTGCTGACTGGCCGCGACGCGGCCCACAAGCGCATGACGGATATCCTGAACCGCGGCGAGAAGCTTCCCGTCGACTTCCAGGACCGCTTCATCTATTACGTCGGCCCCGTCGACCCGGTCCGCGAAGAAGTGGTTGGGCCGGCTGGTCCCACGACGGCCACGCGCATGGACAAGTTCACCCGCCAGATGCTTGCCGAAACCGGCCTGCTCGGCATGATCGGCAAAGCGGAACGCGGCGACGCCGCAATTGAAGCGATTCGCGAATTCGGCGCGGTATACCTGATGGCCGTCGGCGGAGCGGCATACCTTGTTTCAAAGGCGATTCGCAGCTCTCGGCTGATTGCCTTTGAAGACCTCGGGATGGAAGCGATCTATGAGTTCGACATCGTGGATATGCCGGTTACTGTGGCTGTCGATGCAAAAGGCACAAGCATCCATAAGACTGGCCCTGCGGAGTGGCAGCAGCGCATTGCTGAGCTTCCGATTCTGCAATAGGTCCGCGTGAAAGCGAGAAGGCGTGGGCTGATATCCACGCCTCCGTGCTTATTGACCCATTATTAGTAAACGCCGGTTACTGCTTACCCCACCGAACGACGATCGACCCGGTAACTCCCAGGTTGTTCTGAATAGTCGAACCGAAGTTGGTCAGAAAATACTCTGGCGCAGCACGAAGACCTACCTCGGGGGTGAGATTGTATTCAATTGGAATGCTGGCATTGACTGCAAAACCCACGCCATCGGGATAGAGGCCGAGTGAGGCAGGCGTGAAGGATCCGGTGTCGCTGGAGAAGCTGCCGTAAGCGGCGCCCGCCAGGACTCTGCCTGAAACCGAATACTTAGGCTGCAGAATAAAGCGATAGGTGGGGCCGATCATCACCGCATACTGGCTGATCGCCGGATGCGTAATGGCGCTGTTCGTCACCTCGTTTGGACCGACATACGCCGTACCGTACGTACCGCGTCCATCGAGTGTGACGCCGAGCTTTTGATCGAAATAGCGCGTGACGCCCACATCCCAGGCATATTCGTTGACGCGCTGCAGACCGTAGCCTTCGCGCGCGCCGTCGCCTGGGTGAAAGCGTAGATAACCCGCGCCAATATAGGTTTCATAGAGGTGCGTGTATACGTCGTGGATGGCCGCCGCGCGGCGCTGCTCCCGGCGAGCCTTGATGCGCGCCTGCACGCTTAACGATGACTGGGTCGGCGATTGTGCCGGCGCCTGGGCAGTGGGTTGCTGCTCCGCCGGAGCTGACGAGCTGCTGTTTTGGGCCTGCGAAGCGAGTGTTGCAAACACGAAAAGAACGAGCAAAAGAACGGAATGACGAGACGAAAACATCAGGATCGGGATACCTCCGGGGCAATCGAGAACACGCCGCCGTTAGAGCGGCCCCTTCCGTATTAAATCATCTCAGGGGGCGGCTCGTGCGGAGCGATCCGTCCTGAAGAGAAACAGATGGGTGAAAGCTGTGAGACGGCTCAGAGAACCATTCGGTATCCGTACAGTTTTGAAAGCGCTAATGAATCCCCGCCAGGTCTGCCTGCAGCTGGTCGAGATTGAAGCCCGAGGGAGATCCTTTTTCCGCCAGCCAGTCATGGCTCAGGAGCGCGTGAGCCTCGTCGACGTACTTGTTCCAGAAGGCGACCGTCATCGGTTTCAGAGCGCCCCAGGTGATGCAGGTGAAGCCGTCGGCATCGTACTTTGGCACGAAGACAGCGTGTCCACCCCAGCTACCCGGCTCGGCATCCTTGCCGCCATCGGGAACCACGTCCCAGATGTTCTGATTCTGAGCCGTTATCGGCAGAGACACCCCGATGTAGGCTCCGCCGAAGATAGTGATCGCCTGGCGAATCACCGCAAGATTCGAGCAGGTGGCATCGGCAAAAGCAATCAGCTTGTGGCGATTGAAAGAGGTCTTTTGCCAGTTATTGAGCACATCCAGTTCTACGCCGCCAGTATCGGTCTCGGGATGTCCGGGTTTGTAGTTGTCCCACTTCTCGTAGTAATGCAACACCTGTGAATCCGGAATGGTGATCTCGCCCGAAGTGTTGGCCGACCACACCTGGGTTGCATGCGCGGCTGCAGCAATCGTGCAGTCGCCGTATGTGTCGTTGAGCATCATGCCCCAGTCGGTAATGCCCTTCGTCCAGTCCTGGGCCACAGGAGGCGCCGGTAACTCGGCGGTCAGGTATGCTGCGAGACGCAGCGTACGGCTGTCTGTCTTAATCGCCTTGCGGCCCAGCTTCATCTGCGAATGATCTGCCACCAGAGTTCTCCTTTTTAAAAGGCCTGAGAGTGCACGGAAATAGTACCGCGCATCGACCTCCCGGAAGGATCTATTTTCAGACCTGCTTTTGCGAAGACACCAAGACGTCGCCAGATCCGAACGGCTTCGTCTAACTCATAGTGTGACGTGAACAACGAGCGTTTCGCGCTATTTGAGACCTGTGTTGCCAATTCGGAACTAGTTGCTGAGCAGCCCGGCTTTGGAGCGGATCGTATCTCAATTTTTCGGCGCTCGTGAGTATGATAGGGAAACTGAGGCCTCTCGAAATGATCCGGTTCATTTTTGGAATCGTCGTTGGTATTGTGCTGCTCACGGGCGGCGCCTGGCTCTGGTTTCACTACGGCCGCACGCCTGTCGCAGTCGCAGATGAATCTTTGCCTTTTGAACGCGCACTCGCGCATCTCGCCTTGCAGGCTCGCATCGATAGAGAAAAGCAAGCTACGCCGCCCGTGAAGCCCGATGAGACCACCTTTGTGGCTGGCGCTCGCGTCTATCGCGAGCAGTGCGCCTTTTGTCATGGTCTCGCCGGCCACCCCTCGGTCGCAGGGACGCATATGTTTCCAGACGCTACACCGTTGTGGGAGAAGCATGGAGACGTGATTGGCGTAAGCGACGACCCCCCGGGCGAGACCTACTGGAAGGTGACCAACGGTATCCGGCTCACAGGCATGCCGGCTTACAAACAGGTCCTTTCGGAGACTGAGACTTGGCAGGTCAGTGTATTGCTGGCAAACGCCGACAAGCCTTTGCCGCCGGCTGCCCTGACCATGCTCAAGACCCCTCTGGCGCCCGATTCCGGAGCCACTTCTGATCTCCAGGTGTCGAAACTCTTCACCGCTCCGACGACCGCAGCGAAACCCGCTCACTAAGATGTGCTATCGGCTCCCGAAAAGTTTGCAATACTGACGGGATGCGATACATGCAAGTGAAACGAATACTTCCTCTGGCGGCTGCACTCCTGCTGGCGCTGGGACTGGCTCATCACTCATTTCCTGCCCAGAACGTCGCGAGCCCGACTCTGCATGGAGACGCGGCGCATCCTGCACAAACGCAGGGCTGGGTCGATACAAAGCTTTACTTCGGCCTCGGGCCGGCAGATGCGCCGGAAAAGGGCGTGAGCGAACAGGCATGGCGTGATTTTCTTGACAAGGAAGTGACCTCGCGTTTTCCTGCCGGGCTGAGCGTCATGGATGTTTACGGCCAGTGGCAAGGCAAGAACCAGAAGACGCCTGAACGCATCCGCTCCAAAATGCTGGTCATCGACTATCCCGCCACCGCCGAGAATGACCGGCGTATCGAGGCCATTCGCTCGGCCTGGAAACAACGCACTGGAGATCAGTCCGTATTGAGGGTCACGCAATACGCAGACGTCTCTTTTTGAAAAAATAGTGGCTACAATAGATCTATGCCGATTACGCGCCAGCAGGCTCTCGATTACTTCCACTCCGACGATCTGATCGGGCTGGGGATGGAGGCCGATGCTGTACGACGGCGCCTGCATCCCGAGCGCGTGGTCACTTACATCATCGATCGCAATATCAACTACACCAACTTCTGCACGGAGTACTGCACCTTCTGCGCCTTCTACCGGCCTCTGCCGAAACCGGGATTCAAGAATCCACGTGCAGAAGAGGGCTACATTCTCGATTTCGAAAAGATCTACGAGAAGATTGCCGAGACCGAAGAGATGGGCGGGACTGGCGTGTTGATGCAGGGCGGTCTCCATCCGGACCTGAAAATTGACTGGTTCGAGGGGCTCTTTACCGGCATCAAGCAGCGCTTTCCGCGTATATGGCTGCACTGCCTTTCCGCCTCGGAAATTCTTGCGATTGCCGAGTATTCCGAACTCAGCCTGCGCGACACGATCGCCCGGCTTCGCGACGCTGGCCTGGATTCGATTCCGGGTGGCGGCGCTGAGATTCTGGATGACGATGTGCGTCATCGTATCGCGCGGCTCAAGTGCAGGACGCAGGACTGGGTCGATGTGCACCACACCGCGCACCAGCTTGGAATGCGCACAACAGCAACGATGATGTTCGGCGTAGGCGAAACATTTGAACAACGAGTCAACCACTTCGAAGTAGTGCGCAAGTTACAGGAAGAGACCGGCGGATTCACAGCATTTATTCCGTGGAGCTTTCAACCCAATCACACCGCTCTAGGCGGGCGCGGCTGGGAGGAAGCTACTTCGGTTGAATATCTAAAGGTTCTTGCTATCTCCCGCTTATATCTCGATAACATCGAAAACGTGCAGGCTAGCTGGGTAACTCAAGGCCTGAAGGTTCTGGAGTTAGGACTGCACTTCGGCGGCAACGACGTAGGCTCCGTCATGTTAGAAGAGAACGTCGTCAAAGCCGCCGGCACAAGTAACTGCACAACAGAAGAAGAACTGCGCAGAATCATCCGTGACGCCGGCTTCAAACCAGTCCAGCGCGACACCCTGTACCGGACCATGTTCTTGAACTGATTCGCAGATATGCGCAGTTAGTCGCCCGCTAAGGTGCTTCATTTCGGTGCGGATGCTAGCGGTCATTGCGAAGCGCGATCAGCAGATCGATCAGATTTTCGTTGCGCTGATCAGGCTGCCCATGGTAGAGAAAATTGGCGAAGACCCATTTCCCGCCATTGAACTCTAGCTCTGGCACAACAATCTCCCGCGTCGCGCCCGAGTCCATCCCCCAAACTGAAGCTCTGCAAATACTGCCCTTGACGGTCGCGCTCTCAATATAATACTTCCCGTCCCAATCCTGGGCGTTGATGTAGGGATCGAAGTCTAAACCGACGATTTCATCGTGGTTTTTTGACGCCGCTTCCCTATCTTCCTTCAACGTTTGTCGCAATCGAGCGGTCAAGACTTCAGGTTTTAGCCGCAACACGTCATCCACGATCGGATTGTCCACCGCGACCCTGCTGGCATTATTCAACCGATCGAAATACCAGTCATAAAATCCTTGCACAAACACCCGGCAACTCTTCTCCTGATCCGTCTCTACCTGCGCCGGAGCCGGTTGTTGAGCAACAGACTGAACAGCCTTTTGCTGTGCTGGCGTGACCGCAGTATGGCTCTTGCAGGCACTAACTGCCAGCATGGCAAGTAACAAACATCTCAATGCCTGCAAGTTTCGATTTTGAGTCCTCGTAGTTATCAAACGCATGGACCTCTCATCACCGCGCACGCGTCAGCGACTTCACCGGCTTACACTCTCCATCGCCCCCAGTCTTGCTGATGAATTTCGGATCAAGACGGTCCTCCGCACGCCCGAGGTAAGGCGCGACAGAAATGCAGCTACACCCAGCCTCTTTCAGGCTTACGTTCTTCAATACATATTCAGGAGAAATAGACTTCGCCAGTAGTTGCGCAGCATTCATCGGCTCCTTATCGAGGAAGTAGGAATCCTTCACCGAAAATCCGAGCCCGCTGAAGGCAGCGAAGACTCCGTACTTCGTTCGCAGCCATTCGGCGAGTTGCGTGTGCTGGGCATCGAAAGCCTGCGCGGCGTAATCGAAAGTGCCGGCCAGCGTCCGAGGCACGGTCGACCCAGCCGCATCGGTATAGGCGTGCGCAAAGCAGAATGCCTCCAGATCCGGATCGCTGCCGGACGAGTTCGTATGCGCAGAGCACTCAGCCGGATCGCGGTGCAAATCGCGGTCAATGGCATGGAACAGGTTGGGCCATGTCGCGAGCACAGCATCTACAGTTTCTGGACGCGCCGGACGGCAGCGAAGTGCCACCAGCGTCTTGCTGTCGTCGTTGACCAGGCCAGAGTAGAGTGGAAATTCTTTCAGTGGAAGCGGCGGAAGATAGAATCGCGTCGCCGTCGCAAATGCGCGCTGAGCACCGGGCCGGGCCAACGAAGTCACGCTTGTCCCCGCAGAAACGAAGGTGACGCGGAGAAAGTCGTTGGGCGTCTGTTCACGCAACGCCTCCGTGATTGTCGCGGGATCCTTGGCGGATTTGCCGGACTTATGATCAGCTTGCGCGGCCGTGCTTTTGACGGCAAAAGAAAGCAGCAAAGTCGTTAGAGCGAAACCAAAAAGACGAACAGAATTAAACACGAGAAGCTTCGCGAAGAATCTTCGGCCGAACATAGCTCTCCTGGAATACGCAGTGATGGGTTCCATCGATCAGACCATCAGTTGCGCTAGCAGTCAACATGACCCTCGCTTAGTGATCTGCAACTGCAGTCGGGTCGCGCGTGAGCAATCCCTGTGCCCGCAGCCAGTTTTCCAGCAACGCCGGCCACTGATCGAGCGCCGGGTCGCCCATGCCCAGGCCGCTGCCATGCCGGCCCTTGGCGAAGATATGGATCTCCCCTGAGACGCCCGCTTTCAACAATGCGTCATAGAAACTCAAAGCCTGCTCAACCGGCACCGTCGCATCATCAGTGGTGTGATAGATGAAAGTCGGCGGCGTGTCTTTCGTAACAAAGAGATTAGGCGAGTAGGCCTTTTGCAGCGCCTTGCAGCGATCCATTACATCGACGAGCTTGCAGTAACTCAGGTGCGAAGTGTCGGGTGACACACCGCCTATCCATGGATAGCCGAGAATCAGAAAGTCCGGCCGGCTCGAGACTCTGTCGATGGGGTCGGCCGCATCCTCAGACTCCGGCTTGCCCGGTACAAACTGTGTTCCGGAGAGCGCCGCCAGATGGCCGCCAGCTGAAAAACCAATGACCGCAATGCGATTGGGAGCGTAGTGATAATCTCGGGCACGTGTGCGAACCAGTTGGATTGCACGCCGCGCATCCGTCAGCGGTACCGGAAGCAGATATTTCTTGCCAAGCCGGTAGCGAAGGACAAAGGCTGTGAATCCATGGGCCGTAAACCAGTCCGCTATTTCCCTGCCCTCGAGGATGGCGGCCAGTCCCATGTACGCTCCTCCCGGCATCACGACCACTGCGCTGCCGTTTTCGTGGCCGGGCTGCGGGCGCAAAACCGAGAGGGTAGGAATGTCATCGCAAGCCGTCCCCTTGGCTTCGGGAGCGTCCCCCGGCCACAGACGAATGGTCGAGATACCAAGATAGGGATTCGCCAGCGCAGTTTCGGCACATGGCCCGGACGCGGCAGCAGGCTGCGCGAAAGAAGAGACTGCTCCGAAAACAAGCAGAAGGCAGGAACCGAGAGAAGGAAGTCGCACCAAGGCCTCCGGAATGGATTGCCGTTCCACTATAGCCGAATTAGCTTGTGGCCCGGACAGCCATCTCCCGCTTCGGCGACCAGCGTTTCGACCAGCCCGCCGTAACGGGCCAGGAAATACGCTGCGCCAATCTGCCGTTCCTGCAGAGCCCCCTGAGGATGAAGAGCATTGATCACCGCCTCGGCATGACGGCCGAGTGAAGCTTCTTTTTGTAGTTCAAAATTGGCGGCCATTCGACGCAGGCGGTTCATCTGGTAGCGCATCTTGCTCGCAGAGACCTTCGCAGAGCGGCCCAGGCCTTCATCGAGCGTGCTCATGTATTCGGTGAGCGCAGTCAACTCGGCATCGAGAACCTTGCCAGCGGAAGCCAGACGCTGCTTGCCTGCGATAGGAATGGCCCGGGCAGCGAGACGTTGCGCCAGCGATTCCACGTTGGAGTTCAGGGTAATTTCGAAAGAAAGCTCGTGGCGGTCGATCAGTTCTGCGATAGACGGCTCGATGAGCGTGGCCGAGAGCCGCGGCAGCACCGGCGTCAACCGCCTCAGAATGCGCTCGTAGAGCACAGCAGACTGCGCGAAGTAGGCGATCTCCGCCGGCCCGCCAACATAGGCCGAAGTAGGCAGAATCTGATCCTGAAACGCCGGCCGCAAAAGCGCAGAGGGCGAAATACGCTCCGGCTGGCTCGCCAGTATTCCAAGAAGGTCGCTGGTCGAGAAATTCTGTCGGCCGGCATGCCAGAGACCGCCTGGTTCCTGCGCCGTAGCCTGGGTCCGCTTCAAAGCAACCCGAGCGCCCGTTCCTTCGTCGATGAGAAAGAGCAGGCTGCCGCGATCGGCAACCGCAACCTGTGCATGATATCCGGCAGCGATAATCGCCTCGTTGCGTTCCAGCAGAGCTGCGTGCAGTTCATCAGCGCGCTCGATCGCCGCCTGCAGCACTGGCGCTCCGAGTTGATGCACTTCGCGACCCGCAGCATCGAGGACCAGCAAGCCTTGCTCGGCAAAAGCATTGCCGTAGAACTCAGCAAAGGCTGCAGCGAGCGTTTGGCCGGGCCGGTATGCGGCTGCCAGCCACTCCATCGCGTCCGAGTAACCGAGCAGCTCCCATGCACGATCAATAAGCGGAGTAATCGAATCGTCCAGAACCAGCCCACCCACTGGAACCGCATGTGGCGGTGCATTTTCGTATGTCAGCTTGCTGAGCGAGCGCCGTGCCGGAAAGGTGATGTGATTGATTTCCGCAAAGTCGTGGTCTTCAGTCGCGAGCCAGAAGATCGGCACATGCGAATGGCCGGCAGAAGAGGCCTGGCTCGCCAGCGCCACAGCGGTCGCCGCTTTGTGGGCGGAAAACAATGGGCCGCCGAGAACTCCGACCTGCTGGCCTGTAACCACGGCATTGGCGCCGTCCTTTATCTTGATAACCGACGACAGCACAGCCTGGGCCGGATTTTGCGCGGCCAGTACTTGTGCCAGCTGATCACGGTGCAAGGAAGAGTGCAGCGTGGGTGTTTGTTGCCAGCTCCTGTCGCGCGGAGAAGCCCCGCCAAACCAGGCGCCATCCGGCGAGCGCAGCGTGGCAGCACCGTCAATGTAGTCCAGAAATATCCGGGACAGTCCTGGCACGACAGAGATCGGGAAACATTCAGCGTTCAAGTCGGCTTCTCTCGTCTTCCCGGCAGTGGAATTTCTTGTGCTTCTTGATTAAGTCTAGAGCAGAACACCCACGTGTGGGACGCCATCGCCGCCTCTCGGGTAGCGCGCCAGCACGTAGAAATGCCTCTCACTCGGATGCACCCGAGACAATAATGATGCGAAAAGATTGCTGGCATGCGACGAAGCGAGCAACAGTGTCACCTTGTCCAGACAGGTGATACCGTAGTGTCTTGCATTGTTACAGGCACTTCCACACCAGAAAGGGTCGCATTCATGCCAGACGAGCAAGAGACAGACAGTACCGAAACGAGCGAGGCCGAAGCCGTGGCGCTGGTTGAGCAGACTGAGCCAATCGCGGCATCACCGACGATCCGGAAGACCACCAGGAAGCCTCCGGCGAAAAAACGTGCCGCAAAGGTCCGCAAGCCCGTAGCCGCGGCAAAGAAGGCGAAGAACGCCGCGAAGAAAGCTGCGAAAAAAAAGGCGGCTGCGCCAAAGAAGGCCGCGAAGGTAACGCCGAAACCTACGAGCACGCCAAAGAAAGCCAAGAGCGCGGCCAAGCTGAAAAAGCAAAAGCTCTCAGATTCCAAAACGGCGAAGATCCTTAGTTCGCAGCTCGTGTATGAAGGGCCCCTCTTCCGTGTCCTACGCGACCATATTATCGAGCCGGGCGGGCGGGAATCGCATCGCGACGTCATCCGGCACAACGGATCCGTGGTCATTCTCGCGGTCGATCCGGGTAAGCGAAAGAAAGATCCGTGGCTGGTCATCGAGCGCCAATACCGCCACGCCGCCGGCCAATTCCTCTGGGAGCTTCCGGCGGGCAAGATGGACGCCGGAGAAGATGCCCTTGCCGGTGCGGTCCGCGAACTGGCCGAAGAAACCGGTTACCAGGCCAAAAACTGGTCTCTGCTTTTGGACTATTTCGCCAGTCCCGGCTTTCTGGGCGAATCGATGAAGGTCTACCTGGCCGAGGGTCTGATCGCAGGCGACGCTCATCCCGAAGAGGACGAGCACATCGACTTCCGCCTCGTGAAGCTCTCCGACGTCCTCGAAATGGTAGACAAAGGTAAGATCATGGATGGCAAAACGCTCGTGACTGTGCTGTTATATGCCCGGATGATCGGGCTCAAGCGCAAGAAGTAATAAAGGTTTTATAAGGACTCAACACGTTATCTTTGGAAATAGCCCGGATTCTGCCTTTTCCCCCGGAACTCGGCCGGCTTGAGCCCTCAACTTTTCGCGTTCTTCCTACGTCTCTCCAGACAGCGGCCCGTGGCCGCTACTGAAGGCAAAGGAAGGAAGATTCAGTGGCTCAATACAAAGGCACAGTCAAGTGGTTCAACAACGCCAAAGGTTTCGGCTTCATCGGCCGTGAGGATGGACCGGACGTTTTCGTGCATTACTCTGCAATTCAAGTGGATGGATACAAATCTTTGAAGGAAGGGGACGAGGTCGAGTTCGACATCGTCAACGGCCAGAAGGGTCCTCAAGCCGACACAGTAACCCGGCAGAAGGATTCAGCGTCCGCGGCAGCATAACGGAATTATTGATTTGGGAAGCTCAGATGAAACGGGGACGCTGTGTTCGTCTGCCGGACCACAACTGAATTCTTCCGCCAAGGCTTGCTCTGTCCGGCGTGGTGCCTTTTCAAGATGGCTGACTCGTGTGCGCAGCATCAGCGTACCGGCTGGTCACTGGCAGGGTGAGGCCGGAGTAGAAGATACTGTCCACGGAGAGTGCCTTTCCCATGGACAACGCGACCTTGGCTCGCCTGCTCGAAGAGACGGCTGACTTGCTTGAAATCAGCGGCGGCGATCCTTTCCGGGTCCGGAGCTATCGCAACGCCGCCGAAGCCGTACAGCAGAGCACGATCAATCTGGCGGCTGTTGCTCCCGATACGGCAAAGCTTCTGTCTGTCCATGGAATCGGCAAAGGCATGGCGACCAATATTCAGGCTGCTGTTGCTACCGGTTCCATTCCTCTTCGGGACGAGTTGCTTACACGCTACTCGATCACCATGCTCGATCTTCTCAAACTTTCCAACATGGGACCGAAGACAGTCGCACTGCTTTGGGACTCCGCCAAAATCGCAAGCGTCGAGCAGCTTGCCGAGGCCATTGACCAAGGTCGTCTCAGCGGGCTGCCGCGCATGGGCGAAAAGCAAATTGAAAAGCTGAAAAAAGGCATTGAGGATTTTCGCCGGAGCGCAGGCAGATTTCGTCTTGACCAAGCTGAGGAAGCCGCAGAAAAACTCCGGGACTACCTGCTGGCATTCGAAGGAATTGAGCGGGTTACAGCCGCAGGCTCGCTGCGGCGAGGCCGGGAAACCGTCGGCGATCTCGACCTGTTAGCCACCGGGCCCGCGTGCGAGCCCGAATGTGCCGCAGCCGCGGTCGAATATACGGCCGCCTATGGAGGCATTCGCAACCTGATTGCGAAGGGTGAGAATAAGGTGAGCTTCTACCTCGGGCACAGTCTACAGGTGGACGTCCGGCTCTTGCCCTCCCGTTCCTATGGCGCTGCGTTGCAATACTTTACCGGCTCAAAGATGCACAACGTAGCGCTTCGACAACGTGCTTTGAAGATGGGCTACACCCTCAGCGAATGGGCGCTGACACGTCTCGAAGATGAATCGATCGTGGCCGCGGAGACCGAAGAATCCATCTACGAAGCTCTCGGTATGGATTGGATTCCGCCTCAGATACGCGAAAGCCTCGGTGAGATAGAAGCTGCGCAGCGGCATCAGCTTCCGCGCCTCATCGAACAGACCGATATTCGCGGCGATGTGCATATGCATACCTTTGCCACAGACGGACGCAACTCGATCCGCGAGATGGCCGATGCGGCCTTGGAGCGAGGCTACCGCTATATCGCAATCACCGATCACTCCCGCAACCTGGCAATGGTCAACGGCCTCGACCCGGAACGCGCACTCGAGCACGTCCGGCAAATTCGCGAGGTTGATTGTGAACTGAACGCCGAAGCTGAAGGCCGGATCCGCATCTTCACCGGAATCGAAGTCGACATTCTCGCCGACGGAGAGCTTGACCTTCCCGACGATGTGCTGGCTCAGATGGATATCGTCATTGCCAGCGTTCACACTCTTTTCAATCAGCCCCGCGAGCAAATGACAGAGCGTATTCTTCGCGCCATCGAAAATCCCTACGTGCGGATTCTGGGCCATCCCACCGGACGGATGCTTCTGCGCCGGGAACCCTACCTGCTCGACTTGCCCTCGATCCTGCGCCGAGCAGCAGAAATGGGGGTCGCCGTTGAGCACAACGCCTCAGCGGAACGGCTTGACCTGAGCGATCGAGACCTGCGCCTGGCGAAGGAAATGGGCTGCAAAATCGTTGTAAACACTGACGCCCACGACACACGGCAACTGGACAGGATGGGCTATGGAATCCTGCAACTGAAGCGTGCATGGTTCACCTCGCAGGACGTGCTCAACACCCTGGACGCGGACGCATTTCTTGCTGCTTTGCGCCCGCGCCCGTGAATATTTTGTTCGAATCCACAACGTCCGACGCTGCCCGCAGGGTTGCAAATTCCTGCGACTTTCTGACCCGAATCCGAGCCCAATGGGAGTAAGATAAGTTCGCGATGAGCCAGTTGCAGCTTAAGAATGATTCCGGTCAACAGACAGACGCTTCTCATTCTGGAGATGACTACGCCAAGGGAAGCAGCTATCTTCTCTGGACCACCATCGCGGCCTTTGTCCTTGTGTCGGTGGGTATCACGCTATTTGTGCTTTCCAGCCGCAAGCCTCCGCCAGCCGTCGGAGAAGTAACTCAAGTCTGGGCACACGAAGTTCACACCATCAACACGCCTCTGGACGCGAACGGCGTGCCGACTCCCGGCGAGGTGTTTGATCAGGTTCTCGTCTTTGGCCAGATACGCGTCCGCAACCAGAGCGATCAGCCCATCGTTTTGCACGAGATGATGGCCAACGTGACGCTCGAGGATGGTCCGCGCTCAAGCTACGCAGCAACAGCTACCGACTACGAGCGAATCTTCATTGCCTATCGCCAACTTGCAGGCCTGCACTCGAAGACTCTGGTTCGCGACACGGTCATTCAGCCGGGCCAGGTGCTTGATGGCATGATCGTCTCGTCATTTCACATTTCCAAGTCGGACTGGGACAAACGCAAGGACCTGAGCTTCACCCTGCAGTTCAAATTCCACCCTGACCTGCTGCTGGTGGCCAACGGGCCGGTGATTGAGAAATAAGCAAACGACCCAATAAGATCTAGCCATAAGCGAAATAGCCGCGGCCTCAATGGGACTGCGGCTTTGGACTTCGTTCTGGGCTATTGTTGCACCGTCGGTGGCACCGGCGCGTTTTTCGGCGTCGAGAGATAGCCCGAGATCTGATTCTTGGCGCCGATCGAGTTCACCACAATCTCGTACAACATCGGATCTTTTCCGGTATAGAACTGTAGCGGCTCGTTGATGTTGCGGTCTTTCTTCTCGTACTTCTTGTCGTCTGCATAGACCTCAAGCGTAAATCGGCTCTTCTTCGCATCGGACTTTTTCAGTTCGAGGCTTACTGTGGAAACGGGTTTCTTGTCTCCCTTGTTCAGGGTGAACTCGACGTAGTTCCGATCGCCCCTGTGTTTGAGTATCTCCAATTCGTCATGGGTACGGGCGATCAGGGTGCTGTGACCATTGATATCGCCCTTCATCGACGTGAGCTGGCTCACTGCGGAGGCCAGATCGCTCTGAGTCTTGGCGACGTCCGTCTTGACCCCGCCGACGTCGGTTTTCACAGTCGAGACTTCACTCGACACCGCACTCACCTGCTGACTCGTGGCCTTCTGCGCAGACTCAAGTCGTCTGCTGTCTGCCTGTTCGCGGTTGAGTATCTCCTGCGCGCGTGCCTCGAGTTGTTTTTGCGTCAGTCCAAGTGACTGGCCCATCTCCTGCGAAGCCACCTTGAGGCGTGCATTCGTCTCTCTCAGGTCGGCGGCCAGTTGGGCATTCTGCTCGTTAGCATGGGTCAGGGCGGTTTCCTGGCGCGTGAGGCGGCCGGAGAGAACATAGCTCCACACCAATCCTCCCAACCCGATCAGAAGAGCCGCTGCCACAACGCCAATCATCGCCCCGGAAATTGATCTGGATGGAGGTGTATCGAATTCACTCATGTTTCTTACCTTTCGTCGCTCACGCTCCACGTCGCCCGCCCGCTATGGGATGCTCCGTCTATGTGGCGTCTGATTTCTGGTCTCCTGCTGCAGCGACCTGCCGCCGCCCTACTTCGATTAGACGCAGCAGAGTCCTGGTGCGTACAAGCATACTGAAAACGCCCCGCTCCTGCGGAAAATAGCTGCGCTCTGATGTCGAAAGAGTCACCTGAGTCCGCCTGCTGAACTTCTTCATCCCGCAGTAGAAGACAGCGAAGTGACAACCATGGAATCGCTGCGCTATAAAGAATTTTGCTGTCTTTTTGAGATTGTCTGGCCTCCTGACGGCCCGTCTCCGCGCCACGTACATCTAATATTCAAATTGGGAGCACTAAAAAGATATGTCGACTGCAGTAGCTGCAAAGGGACTTGAAGGCGTCGTCGCTGCCAACTCGGGTATTTGCTGGATCGATGGAGAGGCAGGAATTCTCTCCTATCGCGGCATCGATATTCACGAGCTGGCTGTGCACTCGACCTTTGAGGAAACGGCCTTCCTGCTATGGAATGGACGGCTGCCCACGCACGCGGAGCTGGAGCAGTTCACTGCCCGGCTGAGCGAGTCGCGTGTCCTCGACGACAATATTATTAAGCTTCTCAAGAGCTTTCCAGCCGACGCCACGCCGATGGAGGTTTTGCGCACTGCCGTCTCCGCGCTCAGCATGTACGACCCGGATGAGGCCGACAACCAGCACGATGCCAACGTCCGCAAGAGCTTTCGGCTGACGTCACAGGTGGCAATGATCGTGGCAGTCTACGACCGACTGCGCAAAGGAAAAAGCATCGTCGAGCCCGATCCGTCGCTGAGCCATGCCGCCAATTTCCTGTGGATGCTCAATGGCGAAAAGCCCTCAGAAACAGCGACCAAGACGCTGGACGTTGCGCTGATCCTTCACGCCGACCATGAACTGAACGCATCGACTTTTGCCGCGCGCGTCATCGCTGCGACACTCTCCGATATTCACTCAGCGGTGACCGGGGCAATCGGCGCTCTCAAGGGCCCGCTGCACGGCGGAGCCAACGAAGCGGTGATGCGGATGCTCTTCGCTATCAACGATGCCGGAGCCGATCCGGTCGAGTACGTGCGAGAGATGCTGGCCGCGAAAAAGAAAATTTCCGGCTTCGGCCATCGCGTCTACAAGACGGAAGATCCGCGCGCCACGCATCTGCGTCGCATGAGCGAGCAGCTAGCGAAGGATTCAGGCGTAACCAGGTGGTATGACTGGTCACGAAAGATCGAGCTCTTCATCAACTCCGAAAAGCGCCTCAACGCCAATGTGGATTTCTATTCCGCGTCGACCTACACCACCCTCGGAATCGACGTGGATCTCTTTACGCCGATCTTCGCCGTGAGCCGCATCGCCGGCTGGGCAGCGCATGTGATCGAGCAGCTGGATGACAATCGCCTCATCCGTCCCCGCGCAGACTACATCGGGCGCGCGTATCCGGCGCCATATGTTTCGATCGAGGATCGTAAATAGCATCCATCGCAGAAATGAACAAAATGGCGCCGACGGGCGCCATTTTTGTCGGCAGATTGCGTTGCAGGAAACTACATGCCTCCACGGCTCGCCGGAGGCACGATCCCGTTCATGCGCAGATAAACGCACATCTGGCCATAATGGTCCATCATGTGCGCCAGGCCGAAGGCAGCCATGCCGCCTCGCGTGCCGTGCGCGGTCATCACAAAGTCATTCTCGTCTGTGATACCGCTGATGTACTTATGGGCCTGAACGAAGGAGTCCTTGAGGGCCTTGATAATGTCGTCTTTGCTGGTGAGCTTATCGATGGCTTCGCCCTTGGCCTTCATGTCGGCTTCGCTCATATCTCCGCCGAAAAAGTAGTAGTTCGCGTCAGCCACATGCTTTACCTGTGCGCCGAAACTTCGCACGCCTTTGAAGTCGCCGGCAGACACGGGAGGCGCGAAGTTGAATTTATCCGCGGGCATGGCCTCGGCGGCGTCGACAAATTCTTTTTCCATTCCAGAGAGCAGTTTGTCATAGCTGGCAGCGGGAGAAACGTGGGTACCGACGGCGGGTTGGGCCGGCTTGGCATCCTGAGCGATGAGAGGCGCAGAGACTGCAGCGAGCAGACAACAGCCTGCTAAGGATGCCGCAAGAAAACGTGACGACAGACGCATAAGATCAATCCTCCAAAGCGGAACGAACGAAAGAACGCGCCGCGCATTGACTTTAGCAGGAGACGTCAGAGCATGAATAGCGAAATAGGCATGAATCCACAGCAAATGGGACGAAACTACCCCACGCCGGGATCAACGCACACGCCGTTGCCGCTTCAGGAAGCGACCGACGTCTCGGTGGCAGGGTGACGGATCCCCAGCGCACCTTCGATTACATCAGCGGCGATCTCCAGCCCATCGATCTGCCGCATGGCGACGCCAACCGACTGAGCAGCAATACGGTACTTGCTTTCCTCAAGCACTGCTCGCACCGCGGATCGCAGCCTGGCCACATTCAATTTTCTCCGCGGCACAACCAGGCCCGCACCCTTTGCCGCCACGCGCGCAGCCACTCCCGGCTGGTCGTTCCCTAGCGGGAGGCAGACCAGCGGCACGCCCTCGGCAAGCGATTCCAGGGTCGTATTCAGCCCGGCATGGGTGATGACCGCCGCGGCGCGCTTTATGACCTCCAGTTGCGGAGCATAATGTACCACCACCGGATCGCCGGGCAAGTTGCCGAGCCGTCCGGGATCGAGCCCTCCACCCAGAGAGATCACCAGTTGGCAATAGACTCCTGCGCAGGCCTCGGCAATTGTGCGAAAGATATCCTCCGCGCCATTTTGCAGGGTTCCCAGGGAGGCATAGACCAGTGGACGCCCATCCAGCCGCTCCCACTGGAAGTCGATCACTGGGCGCAGTTGCGCATCGACAAATGGGCCTGTGTAGCGCAGTATCGCAGGACGCTCATCCATCTCGAACTCCAGCACCTCCGGCAGCTGAGCAATCTGCGCCAGCGAAGACAAGGCATCCGTCGAACCCTTCAGCCGCCTCAGCCCCCACTCTCTGCGCTGCCTGTTGACCACTGCATAGATGGGGGCGGCCACGCGAGAGAGCAGTTCCATCCCCAAGCGATTGCGTAACCGGCCCAGCAGCCCCTCACCCGCGCCCCAACTGAAGCAGAAGGGCGGAATCCGGCTGTCCCGAATCAGCGGCGGAAAGAAGGCTATCGACACAAACGGCAGGCCAAGGTGTTCCGCCACGCTGCCGCCCATATCCGCCTCATCAACCAGCACAACGTCGACCTTGGCTCGCCCGAGCGCCTCCGGTCCATCGCGCAGCACCATTGTTGCAGTGTTCTTTACCCGCTCCACGGTGAATTTGAATGTCGCCAGCCCCTTCAGTTCGCCCAGCCGCTGGTCGAGCGCCTGTAAAGTCCCGAGCGGGTAGTCCGTCTCGCCGATGAGGCAAAATTCTGTGCCGGTGGCCCTGATACGGGCCTCGGTGTCCGCGATACCCAAGATAACGAACTCATGCCCGCGCTCGCGCAACCGCCGCGCCAGGGCGGTCATCGGGTTGATATGGCCCGTCCCCGGAAAACAAAATGCACCAATCCTTGCCATGCTTCACTCTTCCTGGTCTTGCAAAGACCCGCAAAGGGAACGCGGCGTGAACAGGTTCGGATTTCAGAGCGATGCCGCAATCTGTATGTGAAAGGCAAACAGTGGCAACAGTGTATGACCGCTGCCAGCGCGATGGAAGGAAATTACCCAGTGGATGGAACAATTTCCTACCCAGCCGAGGACGGCATCTTCTGGCCAACCCCGGTTCTCGACAGCACGCCCCGGCGAATCACCCGCTGACAGCACAACACTCCGCGCGAAGTTGACTTTGCCCGTACAATTTACAGAAGGAGAATTCTGCCATGCGCCGAGTCTATATGGATGCCAATGCCACCACACCCCTGCTGCCCGAGGTGATGGAGGCCATGCGTCCGTACTGGATGGAGCACTTCGGCAACGCCTCTTCGATTCACCAGCAGGGCCAGCGCGCCCGAACCGCGGTCGACCAGGCACGCGAGACGCTCGCGGAGTTCCTGGGCTGCCACCCGGCCGAGGTAGTCTTCACCTCCGGCGGTACCGAGGGCGACAATACTGCCGTCTTTGGACTGGTCCACCCCGGCGATCATCTCATTACGACCTCCATCGAGCACTCGGCAGTGCTGGCCGCAGCCGACCGTCTTGCCCATGACGGCATTGCTACAACGAAGATAGATCCCGGCCCCGACGGCCTGATCGATCCAATGGACATCCTCCGCGCGATCCGCCCCGAAACCCGCCTCATCAGCGTCATGCTTGCCAATAACGAAACCGGCGTCATCCAGCCGGTCGAGGAGATTGGCCGCATCGCGGCCCAGACCGGTGTCTTCTTTCACATCGACGCCGTGCAGGGCGCAGGCAAGGTGCCCATCGACGTAAAGCGGATCGGATGCCACGTCCTCTCCATCAGCGGCCACAAGATGCACGCCCCCAAGGGCGTCGGCGCCATGTTTGTACGCCGCGGCACTCCTCTCGACCCAATCTTTGTGGGCGGAAGCCATGAACGCCGGCGCCGCGCCGGCACGGAAAACGTCCCCGCCATTGTAGGACTGGGCAAAGCCGCGGAGCTGGCAATGCATTCTCTCGCCACCGGGGCAATGGACCGCCTCGTCGCCCTTCGCGATCAGCTGGAGACAGGCATTCTGGAGCGGATTCCCGGCACCGGCGTCAACGGTGGAGGTGTGCCGCGTGCAGCCAATACCTCGAACATCTGGTTCGATCAGCTTGAGGGCGAAGCTCTCGTAATCGCACTCGACCTCAAGGGAATCGCTGTATCAGGCGGCTCAGCCTGCCACTCCGGCGCCACCGAGCCTTCGCACGTGCTCATGGCAATGGGTCTGGACAAGGTCCGCGCCCGCGCAAGCCTTCGCTTTAGCCTGCTGAAGACAGCGACTGAGGCGGACGTCGATTACGTGCTGGAAGTTCTACCCGCCGCTGTAGAACGGCTGCGCGAACTGGCCCCGGCAGCGCAGGAAGCCGCGATTGAAGCGGATGAGACCATGGCCGGAGCTGCAGGTTAATCGTGAACACCGCAACAGATATCGAGACGGCTCCCGATCCTGCACTGAATGCCGGGACCATCGCCGTAGCCATGTCCGGCGGCGTCGATTCCTCGACGGTCGCGGCAATGCTGCGCGCCCAGGGAGCCGACGTTATCGGCCTGACGCTACAGCTATGGGATCAGAACCGCCTCGCCGGAAAGCCCGGCGTACCGACGCGCTCCACAGGCCGGTGCTGCTCTCTCGACGACGTGTACGACGCCCGTCGCGTTGCCGAGACGCTCGACATACCGTATTACGTCGTCAATCAGCAGGAGCGGTTCGAGCAGGACGTTGTACGCCCCTTCGTAAACGACTATCTTGCTGGCAGAACGCCAATTCCCTGCTCACTCTGCAACAATCACTTGAAGTTTGACCAGCTCCTCCGAACCGCCCGGCAGATCGGCGCCGACCGCATCGCCACCGGCCACTATGCCCGCAACGAGTACGATCCTGCACGCGGCCGCTGGATCCTGAAGCGCCCGGCAGACCGCGCCAAGGACCAGACGTGGTTCCTCTTCGGCCTCACCCAGGAGCAGCTCGCCCACACGCTTTTCCCCCTCGGCGATTTAACCAAACCAGCCGTGCGCCAGATCGCCCGCGAGAGCCATCTTGTGCTCGCCGATAAGCCCGACTCGCAGGAAATCTGCTTCATCCCCGGCGGCGACTACAAGCAGTTCATCGCCAACTACCTTGAAGAGCAGGGGCGCCCCATGCCCGACAGTTCAGGTGCACTGATCACCACCTCCGGCCAGCCGCTCGGCTCGCACCAGGGAATTCATAACTTCACCATCGGCCAGCGTAAGGGCCTGGGACTCACATCACCCAACCCGCTGTACGTGCTTCAGATCGACCGGGACAGCCGTCGCGTCACAGTCGGACCCGAGTCCGAGCTGAACACAGCGACGTTGAACGTCCATCGCCTCAACTGGATCAGCATTCCCACTCTGACCGAGCCGATGCGCGTCCAGGTCAAGATTCGCCACGTCCACGAGCCCTCTCCCGCGCTGCTGGAACCAACGGGCGCGACCGGACCGGAACAGCAGCTGCGAATCACCTTCGACGAGCCGCAGCGCGCCATCACTCCCGGTCACTCAGCCGTCTTTTACGATGGCGACGAAGTCATAGGCGGCGGCTGGATTGTGTGAAGGCTCTCTCCGCGCGACTGCTTCTCTCTGCCCTTCTGTTGATTCTCTGCTGCCTCGCCGTCCCCAGTCGTGCGCAAACAACGGGCACGCCGCCTGCTCTGAACGCTTCGATCTCGGACTTTGGGACGTCGTTCATCTTCGATCCGCCACCGATCTGTGACAAATGCATCGAAACGGAGCTTGGCTTCCTTTCGCTCGAAGACGGCCGATATTTGCCGGCAGTCGTGACTCTGGCGCCTTTTGCAACGCACACTGATTTCACCGTGCTTGTCAACACCCTGGACTCGCAATCCACGGCCGGCCACCGCGTTACCCACTTTGGCGACCGGTTCGACTTCGTGATCCGTCAGCAGGTGGCGCAGAAAGATGGATTTCTGCTCACCGTGGCTCCGCGCGGAGCGGTATTCGTCCGCGGCGTCTACGGAGGCCGCGCAGGAGCGAGCATAGCTCCGCAATACAGCAAGGGCAGCAATCTCGTCGGCGCCAATTTCACGTGGACCGCGGCCATTGGCGCCTCCGCTGCGAACCCGCGCACAGATTTTGTCGACGGCTACGACTACTTCCGTACTTTGGAGCGTCACGGAACGACCTGCTTCTTCGGAATTCAGCATGAAGACTCAGGTGGCACACAAACCCTCGGGACGGAGATTGGCCTCGAACTTCCCTTTCGCAACGGCCAGGTCGAGCTGTCTACGCAGCAACTCAATCTCAATACCAGCCCGCAATGGCAGTTTCAGGCCCGCGTGATTGTGAACTGGGGCAGGCTCTTTTCGGGCAGATAGATCGGCCGCCGGTTCGGGCAGTTTTCCTCATTCATAAAAATACTTAAGTATCCACTTGACAATTAATTCTTCCGACACAATACTTAAGCGTGTACTTTACTATTTCCCGAAAGGAAGGTCTGACTCGCATGCTCGAACAATCAGTCATTCACAGCACATTCAACCTGGAACGCAATTACCCATGCCCGCCCCAGCGTGTTTTCGCAGCTTTCACCACGCCCGAACAGAAGAGCCGCTGGTATGCAGACGGCCGCATGATGTCAGTCGAAGAGTTTCAGATGGATTTCCGCGTCGGAGGCAATGACTACGCCCGTTTCCGCATGCCGATGGAAAGTCCGCTGAAGGGCGCTCATCTGACCTACAAAACGAACTACATGGACATCGTGCCTGTTCAACGAATCGTGTTTGCCTACACGTTATCCGTGGAAGACCAGCGGGTGTCTGCTTCGCTTGTAACCTTTGAGTTTGTTCCGGCAGAAAACGGCACGACCCTGGTCTTCACCGAACAGGGTTCATTCTTTGAAAATTCAGGCGGCGCAGAGATGCGCAAGGTGGGTTGGGGTGTTCTCCTCGACAAGCTTGGCGCCGCATTAGCACAGTGAATGGAAACCAAACCACGTATCGGAAGGACTCCAGTCCATGGAAAATCGCAACCTGGAGATTCAACGTATCTTCCATGCGCTCGGCGATCCCACCCGCCGGGCGATCGTGGAAAAGCTGAGTGAGGGCCCTATGTCTGTTTCACATCTCGCAATACCCTTGGCAGTCACCCTGGCCGCAGTCGTACAGCACTTGCAGATTCTGGAAGAGAGCGGATTAGTACGGACAGAAAAAATAGGCCGCACTCGCACCTGCCGTGTCGAACCGGCAGGCTTCGCCATTTTGCAGAAATGGCTCGCCGACCGGCGCACTACCTGGGAAAGACGTCTCGACCAGTTGGCCGAATTTCTGGCCGAACCCGCACCCGAGTAACTACTTGCGGATAGCCCAGGCCAGTCCGTCCGGCTCACCACCGGCATCAATGTGACCAGTAACCTCGAACGTCTTCAGATCAAGGACGGCGACGTAGTTGTCCGGTCCGCAGGCAATGTAGGCACGGGAGCCATTCGGGTCCATCAGAATGCCTGCCGCGCCGTGCCCGATCTTGACTCGTTTGAATTCTTTGCGCGAGGCAGTGTCATAGATGACCAGATCGCTGCCGAATAGGATGGAGATGAGCGCCAGTTTTCCATCTAGCGTGAATTTGAGTCGGTTCGCTCCAAAGGTTCCAGCCTGAATGGTAGCGACGTTCTTCTTGCCAGGGAGATCCACCACAGAAAGCGTGCCATCTTGAGCATTGGCTGTCCAAAGCTCCCGGCCGTCCGGGGAAACATCGAAGCCTTCATCTCCCGGTCCAACGGAAACGACCGTCTGGTTCCATTCCATGCGGGGAGGGCCGCCCATGCCCGGCGGCGGTGGTCCCTGCGGCGGACCACCCTGACCACCCTCCCCGCCCGGCCGCATCGGCGGAGGTCGCAGCTCCTGTGGCGTCTTCTCCCAGATGCTCACCGTCGCCGCATTCACATTGGTCGTATAAATCTGCTTCAGGTCAGGCATCACATAGATCATGTGCGTCCGGTTCTGCCCGGTTCCCATGATCCAGTCGATCTTGCCGGCTGCCGGATCGTAGCTGGCAATCGCCTTCGCGCCCTCGGCGGTAAACCAGACCTTGCCGCCCGCGAAAGCCAGCCCATGGGGTCCGTTCAGAGCGCCGGTATCAATATCCGGCAGCGGCTTCTGTCCCACCAGATCGATGACATTGAGCGTGTGATACGCTCCTCCGCCATAAATTGAGACGTAAGCGGTCTTGCCATCGGCAGACGCGATAACCTCATGCGGATCTTGTCCGACTGACGCGCGACCCACCACTTTCAACGTCGCAGGGTCGACAATCGCCAGCGTGTGATCGTGCTTGGAAAGCACCAGCAGCGACTGCTCTGGCGTCGACTGCGCGACTGCCTGTACAGCCGCGTTTAAAACAGTTAAAAACGCACCCGCAAGGACAAAACAGCTCCGCCGTAGACGCATGAGAATCTCCCTGCCTGATTATCAGTCCTGTGCGAGGGAGTGAGCAGAATAATTATCAATCAGCAGAAAACCGATCAGCGCAAGATCACTTCCTCAGAATCCAGGCCGACATCCGGATCCGGGTAGGCCACATGACGGGACCCAAACGAGGAGCGATAAGAGGCTATCGCGGCCTTCACTCCGGCCACAATTCCATTCGCCCGCCGTACCGGTTGAGCGACGGCATGTTCCAATGCGTTTCCTGCATGTTCGATCGTATCGAGACCTGTCGTCACCAGGGCATCGAGTCGTTCACTCTGGCGGTTCACTCGCTCCATGATCTCCGAGACCGATACTCGCACGCTCTGCGATTCGCTCTGAAGCATCTCGGTCAGCTCGGCGATGCCAGTGGAGATAGTCACAATCTGTGGCGCGACTCGCTCTATCAAATCCTTAGTCGTACTTATCAAAGGAAAGTAGTTAGCCTTTAGCTCATCAATCCTCTTGTGAATCGCTTCCGCTGCCTTCCGCACCGTGAAGTACAGCGCCAGAAGAACACAAGCTTGCAGGAGAACGGCCAAGCCCGTCAACCCAACGAAAATGATCAGAAGCGTCTGGCTATCCATTGGACTCTCTCGCCAAAACTACGGAACCAAGTTATATGAATCTGAAAACCACACAAGGAGCCCGAAGCAGGTCGGGCTCCCCGCCGGTCGTTGAGTTTACTCATTAAATCGGGTTACGAGACGGGGCCTTCGCCGGTAGCCGCAGTCGTTTCCTGGTAAGCATGCTTTCCAGCGTCTACCGCCGCAGCGACCTTGACGGTCTGATCGTTCACGAATCCCTTACCGCGATCGACAAAATCTTCCCACTGGGCGCGTCCGCGATCCACGACTTCTTTGCCACGCTGAACGTATTCAGTCGCCTGTGCTTTGCCGCGCTCAACCAGAACACCCGCCTGGTCTGCAACTTCGCGGGCGCGAACACGAACATACTCGGTTCCGTCCTTAGCTGTGGCCACAATATCCTCGCGTGTTTCGCGGCCGCTCTTGGGTGCGTAGAGAATTCCCACCAGTGCGCCAAGACCAAGGCCCGCCAGGAACCATCCGAATGCCTGCTGATTTTCAGTCGCCATAAAAAACTCCTTTCACTTAGCCTGAAGTAAGACCGGGATAATATCCCTTGAGGACAGCGTCCAGATTCGCCGGCATCCCAGCCAGTGTAGACGAAAAGCTCATCCTCGGCTTACCCCATTGGACGCCTGCTGGATACCGCAAGTTGCCTCACTATCCACATCACGGGCAATACAGTACAAAGAATCGCAGGAACTAAGCGGATTAGCGCGAATCCGTATCTTCAGGTTAGTCTTATCCGTCGCTCTGGTACACTTGGACCAGCCTTTCAGAGTGATCGTCGCCGCCCGGTAAGGTCGCGTTCCGCCGGTAGAAGACGAGCCTTCTAGAAACCCACAACAAAGATCCCCGCCACAGCATAATGTTTCGAGCCGCGTTTAGGCTGAGTTCTAACTGAATTCTCAGACAATCCGGAGTAGAGCATACCGATGATAAAAGGCGAACCCGCAGGCTACTTCACTTTTACCTTGCACGCCCACTTGCCCTATGTCGTGAACCACGGCACATGGCCACATGGCATGGAGTGGATTCTCGAAGCGGCTACTGAGACCTACTTGCCGCTCCTTGGCGTTCTCGGACGGCTTCAGGCAGACGGAATACCCCTCAAGGCGAATTTGAATTTGTCGCCGATTTTGCTTGAACAGCTGGCGCATCCCGTCTTCAAAGCCGAACTGCCCGAATACCTGAATCGGAAGATCGCCGCGGCGCTCGCCGACGAAGAGCATTTCAAAGCAGCTGGCGATGAACACCTTGCCTCAACGGCGCGCTGGTGGCTCAACTATTTCACCCAGGCCCTCAATGATTACGAAGCGCTCGGCCGAGACATTATCAAGGGCTTTCGAAAATTCAACGACGCGGGAATGATCGATATCATCACCTGCGCCGCGACCCACGGCTACTTTCCGCTGCTCGGTACGGATGAAAGCATCGTGGCCCAGATCAAGACCGGTGCGGCTACCCACTTCAAACACCTCGGCAAGCATCCCCGCGGCATGTGGGCGCCCGAGTGCGGTTATCGTCCGGCAGGAATGTGGCAGACGCCGGTTATTCCCGAGGGATCGGATCGCCCATGGGATCCCTTCGAGCGCATCGGCGTCGAAGAAGCGATGTACCAGGGCCGGATTGAGTTCTTCTTCGCTGATACCCACCTAATCGAAGAATCGGTGAGCTACACGCCCTACGACCTGATGCATGGAGCCGAGGGTGCGGCTGAAGAACTGGAGTCTTCCCAATACCTCAAGACGGTCTACAAACCGTACATCGTCGACGGCCCCTTGGCCCGTGAACATCAGACCAAGGTTTTCCCGCGAGATCCTCGGACGGGTCTGCAGGTCTGGTCGGGAGACACAGGGTATCCTGGCGATGGCGTGTATCTCGACTTTCACAAGAAACGCTGGCCCGGCGGCCACCGTTACTGGCAGGTCACTCACTCCAAGGCTGATCTGGGCATGAAGACGCCATATTACCCCGAGCGTGCTTCCTCGCGCACAAAAGCCCATGCCGAACATTTTGTCGGCGTCGTCCTCGAAACCCTGAAACCCAACTTCGGTCAGGCCCGTCCTCCGATCCTCACCTCGCCTTTTGACGCCGAGCTCTTCGGTCACTGGTGGCATGAGGGTGCCGAGTGGCTCGAACACGTGGCCCGGACCATCGCCCGCGAAGAAATTCCGGTCGCGATGATCAGTTGCAGCGAGTACTTGGACAAGTATCCGCCGACGGCCTATATCGGCATGAAGGAAGGCTCCTGGGGAGAGAACGGCGACAATTATGTCTGGCTGAATCCCGATACGAGCTGGACCTGGACCCATATCTACCCCGCCGAAGCCAGCGTTCGCGACATAGTCACCGAAGGCGTCTGGCGGCAGAACGGCACCGGCGAGCGAATCGTAAAACAGCTTTGCCGGGAACTCCTGTTGATGGAGTCTTCCGACTGGCAGTTCCTGATCACGACCGGGCCCGCACGCGACTACGCGGAAGCACGCTTCATGACTCACGTCGACCAGTTCAAGGTCGTCGAAAAGGTCTGGTTCGACTTCAAGCGCGACGGAGTGCTCTCCGAGGATGCCAACGCCGCGTTGAAAACCATCGAAGTGCGCGACAGCATATTTGCCGACATTGACCCATCACTCTGGGCCAAAGGAAGCCAATTGAGCCATCGAGTCTGAAGCAAGCCATCAACAAAAAGAACGAGGGCCGCTCCTCAATCTAGGGAAGCGGCCTTTGGGCTTTCGATCTCACATCCGGTACCGGCCTGCATCGAGGAAGTGACGCGCAATGGTGCGGCTGAGAGCAATCGAATCGACTGCGCTAGACACCCGCGTGAACCGCCGTAAAACCCCCAACTGGATCCCCAGCATATCGCCTTCCGCCGACGCAGCAAGCACCCGCCGCGCCGCCTGCTCAACGGTGGCAAGCGCTCCCTCGGCGTAGACCGAGGTCATGGCAGCCGCGACCGAAGCCGCACCGGAGCCGGATCGCGAAGCAGAACTGGCCAGCTTGCGCGCCCGCAACAGCGCCGATTCGAGCCCGTAAATCGCGATGATGCAGTCGGCGAGATCGGCCATCACTTCCTGCTCATCCTGCAAGGTCATCATGTAACGTTGCGAAGCGGTTCCGGCTGCCAGCAGAAAGATCTTGCGCATATTCGCCAGCACTTTGGCTTCGCGCTCCAGCAATTCTCCCGAGTCGCCGCTGCCCGGCTCTGGCGGCTGCATGACCTCATCCATCAGCTTCTTGATCGCCGGCAGCAGGGGCAGTTGTCCTTTCAAAGCTCTCTTCATCAACCAGCCGGTAATGATCATCCGGTTGATTTCATTCGTGCCTTCAAAGATCCGGTTGATGCGAGCGTCGCGGTAAATGCGCTCTGCGGGATAATCCTCTACATAGCCATAACCGCCCATGATCTGCACCAACTCGTCCGAAACATAATCGAGCATCTCCGACCCGCACACCTTCAGGATGGAGCACTCCACCGCATATTCTTCGATTCGCTTCTGGATCTCGCGCGAAGAGTTCGCTGCATCGGCCGGCAGAGCATTCAGCGCCGCATCCATCATCCCCACCGTGCGATAAGCCATGCTCTCGGTCACGTAGAGCTGTGTCGCGCTACCTGCGATCTTGCGCTGGATCAGCCCAAACTCGGCAATGTGCTTACCGAACGCCGTTCGGTCCTTGGCGTATTTGATCCCCAGTTCGATCGCATAACGCGCACCACCTATGCACGCCGCCCCCAACTTGAACCGCCCCATATTGAGAATGTTGAAGGCGATGTGATGCCCTTTACCGGCCTCGCCGAGGAGATTTTCCGCCGGGATACGGCAATCCGAGAACACAAGCGCGCAGGTTGACGAGCCACGAATGCCAAGCTTGTGCTCTTCCTTGCCGATCGAAAACCCAGGCGTCCCGCGCTCCACCAGAAAAGCTGTAAACTTCTCGCCATCGATCTTCGCGAAAACCGTGAACAGGTCAGCAAACCCGGCATTGCTGATCCACATCTTTTCGCCATTGAGAATGTACTGCGTCCCGTCCTCCGTAAGCACAGCCCTCGTGCGGACATTCATCGCATCTGAGCCCGAGGTTGCCTCCGACAGAGCATAAGCTCCCACAATTTCGGCACTCGCGAGCCGTGGCAGATAACGTTCCTTCTGCGCCGGAGTGCCGTACCACACAATCGGCATCGTCCCGATGCCGGCATGAGCGCCGATAGTCGTCGAAAAGCTCGCGCTAACCGCCGTGTAGTCGGCCACGACAGCCGACGTCGCCTTGTCCAGCCCCAGGCCGCCGTACTCCTCGGGAATATCAATAGCCGTGAAACCCAGTTCCGCCGCCTGGCGCAGCAGTCCCCGCATCACGCCTTCCTGCTTCGCCTCAATCTGCGCAGCTGCGGGAAGAAGCTGCTCCTTTGCAAACCGGCTGGCAGTTTCAGCAATCTGCCGCTGCTCCGCGCTCAGATCTTCAGGCGTGAATATCTCTTCCGGAGAGCGATCCTCTAGCAAAAAACTGCCGCCGGCCGCTGCCAGGACCGAAGCAAGGGCCACATCGACTGGCGAAGTAGTGATAGTAGACATGCTGCGTATTCTCCAATTGCCTGAACAGTACGCCATCCGCCGAGGTCAGAGCAAGAGGTCCGGCCAACTGGAGCAGAGCTCCCCACCGAAAGGAATCATTAGCCGGTCTCCGGCCTTCGATATTCTGAACTTCAGAAAATCCACAAATGCGACCCGCCAAAGTCGACGTGCGCGGATGCGCCAATGTGCAGCTCGACTGCGCGCCGAACTTTCGGGCAGAAGCCCGAAGCTACTCGACTAACCGAATACGCATCCAATCGATTGACGCTTAAATTTGCCGTATGCTGAACTAACAGCGGTTATCGGGAGGGAAGTCTGTTCACGGCGATTGCAACCATCTTTAATCTTGGTGTCGGCCTGCTCGCGCGCGTGAACAGCGAGCTGTCCTTGGCTTTCTTCGCCCCTCAAAGCGGCTGGAGCCACTTTCTGAAGACTCATTACGGAGACAAGACCTTCCAGGGCCTCTACACCTGGAACGCCTTTGACGCGACGCTCCTTGTCCCCTATTTCGCTGTCATGATCGTCCTGGCCGTTTATGGCATCCATCGCTATCAGCTGGTGTACCTCTACTACAGGCACCAGAAAAACTACAATCCCAACCCTCCCTCTAAATTCGCCGAACTGCCGCGGATTACTGTCCAGCTTCCCATCTACAACGAGCAGTTCGTAATCGAGCGGCTGGTAGAGTCCATCTGCGCCATGCAGTATCCGAAAGACAAGCTCGAGATCCAGTTGCTCGATGACTCGACCGACGAAACCCAGCAGGTGGCCGCAGATATCGTCGAACGATACGCCGCCATGGGACACCCCATCGTGTACATCCACCGCACCAATCGCCACGGCTTCAAGGCCGGTGCGCTGGATGAAGGGCTAAAGGTGGCCAAGGGTGACTTGATTGCCATTTTTGATGCCGATTTTGTTCCTCCGTCAGACTGGCTGATGCGCGTAGTGCATCACTTCACCGACCCCGGGATCGGCATGGTCCAGACCCGCTGGACTCATCTCAACCGCGACTACAGCCTGCTCACCCAAGTCGAGGCCATCCTGCTCGACGGCCACTTCGTCCTGGAGCATGGCGCCCGGGCGCGGTCCGGCGACTTCTTCAACTTCAATGGCACCGCAGGCATGTGGCGCCGCGAAGCTATCTCCGACGCTGGCGGCTGGCAGCATGACACGCTGACCGAAGACACCGACCTGAGTTATCGCTCACAACTTGCCGGCTGGAAGTTCAAGTACTTGCCGGACGTCGAATGCCCTGCAGAGTTGCCCATCGAAATGACCGCCTTCAAAACTCAGCAGGCACGCTGGGCTAAGGGGCTCATCCAGACTTCCATTAAGATGCTGCCCGTCATCATTCGCTCCAAAGTGCCGCTCCGCATAAAGATTGAAGCCGTCTATCATCTCACCGCGAACATTAGTTATCCGCTTATGGTAATAATGACCGTGCTGTTGATTCCCGCCATGATCGTCCGCTTCTATCAGGGCTGGTTTGAGATGTTGATCATCGACTTTCCGCTCTTTATGGCGTCCAGCCTGTCCATTGCTATCTTCTATCTTGTAAGTCAGCGCGTACTCTTTCCGAAGACATGGCTGAAGACCTTTCTCTATCTACCCTTCCTTATGGCCCTCGGTATCGGACTTACCGTCACTAACACCAAGGCCGTGATGGAAGCGCTTTTCGGCATTAAGAGCGCTTTCGCCCGCACGCCTAAATACAGCGTCGCCAAGAAGGGCGAAAAGTCCAAAGCCGGCAAGTACCGCAAACGCCTGCTGCTGACTCCCTGGATAGAGTTAGCCATCGGTACTTACTTTGCGTTGGCAATCGTCTACACCCTCATCAACCGTAATTTCTTCACAGTGCCTTTTCTTATCTTGTTTGTGGTGGGCTACTGGTACACAGGACTTATGAGCCTGCTGCAGGGCCGCTTCGAGCGCTGGAAAGCCGGCGGCACCAACACTACAGACGAGTCAAGCCCCAAGCCATTCCCCGTCGGTGTGTAACAACAGCACCTGCCAATCCGGGCTGAAAATCTAGGAGTATTGCACCATCACTGGGGGCCGATATCCGAAAGCCTTATCCACGATATCGGCAACCGCCAGCGCAATCTCATCCTCATAGGGCCGCGCAACGATCTGCACGCCTATCGGCAGCCCCTCGGGTAACCGCCCGACCGGAACAACCGCCGCAGGAGCCGCCAGGGCGTTGAACCACTGCGTAAATCGCATCGCATCCAGATAGTCCACCCGCTGGCTATCGATCACCCAACTTCGTTCGCCGTGACGAAACGCCGGAACACTGGCCACCGGACATAACAGGATCGGATAACTCTCCATCTCAATCAGTGTCTTACCGCGCAACAAATCCAACTCAGCCCATGCATCGAGTAACTCGGCGCTGCCAAGCGGCCCATCTTTTTCCGCAATCGAAAGAAACTCCCGAAAGATAGGACTTAGCTGACTTTCCTTTCCCCGGATCGCAGGCTGGTAAAACATCGCCCCGCATTGTACGAAAAACTTCCACCAAAGCTTGCGCAGTAACTCAAGCGTCCGCGGCCGAAACGGTTCCACCCTGAATCCCGCATCGCGCAGCGCAGCCGCCGAATCATGCAACGCGTTGCGCGTTTCCCGAGTTACACCCACGAGGCCATCATCCTCAAAGTAGCCAATCCTCATCTCTTTCAGATCGGCTAACTCGCGCTTGCGAAATGCAACCGGAGTACTGATCGGATCGGTAGCATCGTAGCCACTAATCGCTTCAAACAACAACGTCACATCTGCAATGCTGCGAGCCATAGGCCCAATCGCACCTAGGATTGAAAACGGCCCCACGCATGGCGGCAGATGGCCCCTCCCCGGCACTCGGCCCGGCGTCGGCTTCAGCGCGCAGATTCCCGTGAAATGCGCAGGCAATCGCACCGAGCCGCCGCTGTCACTTCCCAGCCCTCCAGCGGACATGCACGCGGCAATCGCCGCCGCTTCGCCACCGCTCGAGCCTCCAGGAGAACGTTCCAGGTCGTATGGATTATTAGTCCGCCCGTGCAGCAGATTATCTGTCTCATACGCCATCAAAAATTCTGGACAATTCGAGGTCCCCAGGATCACAGCGCCTGCTGCCCGAAGGCTCGCCACCGCAGCCGCATCTTCCGTAGAAACATCTCCTCGATGAATCGTGCTTCCAATCTCGCAAAGATATCCCGCGGTAGAAATAGATGACTTGATCGTCATCGGCAGCCCGTGTAACACCCCCCTCGAATCCTTCCGCGCATCGAGCGCGCGCGCCTGTTCCCGAACCCGCTCAGCATCAAAATCCACCAGCGCATTGATCACAGGATTGAGCCGTTCGATCTGCCGAATATGCGCCTCGGCAAGCTCCAGCACCGATGCCTTTCCTACGCGCACCAGCTCTAACTGCTGCCCAGCCGAAGCCAACACTAACTCGCTCATTCCCGTGATCACCCTAGGCTCCTTAGAACTAATCCACGTGCGAACCGCATAACGACCCACGCCAACAGTCTCTCAAATCATGCGCGCCGTCCCGCCTAACGTCTATACTTAGGCCGTGACCGCTCTTCCCTTCCTAAATTTCAAAGACCATCAGACCGAGTATCAGATCGATTGGTATGCATTCCTCGGCCGCCCAAAGCTTCCCGCCGCCTCGACCGAATCACTACAACTCCTGCGCAATTCCTCAATTTTGGTAACCGGAGCAGGAGGGTCGATCGGCACGGCGCTCAGTCTGCGACTGGCTGGCCTGCGCCCACGTAACCTCGTACTGATCGACGCATCAGAACAAGCGCTCTACCGCCTGCATTCATCGTTTCAGAGTATCGCTCCGGCACCAGCCATCTCCACGATTCTCGCGAACGTCGCAGACTCGACCCACATGGACGAAATTTTCGCTGCGCATAATCCAGACTTCGTCTTCCACGCAGCAGCCTATAAGCATCTGCCGCTAGGTGAAGAGAATCCGTTGGCCGCCATCGCCAACAACGCCCTCGCAACCCACACACTCGTCGAATGCGCCCCGGAGCGGTACCTCGCGCATCGTTCTGCTATCGACCGATAAAGCCGTCGAACCGACGAGCATCCTTGGCGCCACCAAACGCATCGCGGAGCAGATCACTCTCGCAAATGGCGGCGTCGTTGTTCGTCTTGCCAACGTGCTCGGCACGGGAGGGAGTGTGGTCGAAGTTTTCCTTCAACAGATCGCAACCGCAACCCCGCTCACGATCACCAATGGTGATGCCGAAAGGTATTTCCTGACCCGCGATGAATCGATAGATCTCCTGCTGAATGCATCCACTCGTGCACCGGGTTCACTGCTTGTGCCGGAGCTTCACAATGCGCACAGCATCGTCTCTCTGGCCAAATTCCTGCTGGCCACCTGCATGCCCCGCACCACCCTACCCCTCACTTTCGTACCCTCTCGCACAGGCGAGAAAACAAGGGAAGCCCTATGTTCGAACGAAGAATTCTCGCTCGCTATTGCCGATGACGGCGTCTTATGCATTCCGCCACAGCCCATCGACGTCACGCGACTGCATCGTCTGCTAATCGATCTAAAGCACGCCACCCAGGAGCGCGATCTTGCGCGAGCCATCGAACTCGTGTGTGAGTTCGTCCCCGCTTATACTCCCAGCCCTACCGTGCAAAGACTCGCAAACAAATATCAGCCAGCAACCCTGCAGCAATGAAGCGACGTATCGCAGTCATCACAACTTCACGCGCGGACTACAGCCATCTGTACTGGCCCTTGGTCGAGCTCTCCCAGCGCCCTGATATCGATCTCGGCGTAATTGCGCTGGGCGCGCATCTCTCTCCCGAATTCGGCATGACCGTCAGCGAAATCGAAAAAGATGGCTTCCCTCTCATCGCGCGCATCGAATGCCTGCTCAGTTCAGATACAGACGTCGGAATGGCCAAGACAATTGGACTCGCCACGCTCAGCCTCGCCGATGCACTCAGTGCGTGGCGTCCTGATCTGATGCTGCTGATCGCCGACCGCTACGAGATGCTGGCGCCTGCCTCCGTCGCACTTGCCCTGCGCATTCCCGTCGCACATATAGAAGGCGGCGAAGTCAGCCAGGGAGCGATCGACGATGCAGTGCGCAACGCACTCACCAAGCTTGCGCATATCCATTTCACCTCAACAGAAACCGCGCGCCGGCGCGTCATCGCTATGGGTGAAGAGCCGTGGCGAGTGCACCATGCCGGAGCCCCTTCGCTCGATCATCTGCGCCGCAGCAAATTGCTCACACGCGAGGCGCTCGAAGATCGCCTCGCGATTCGCCTGCAATCGCCAACCACGCTCGTGGCCTTTCATCCCGCCACGATTCATCGCCAGACCACCCAGGAAGCGGATGCATTTTTTTCAGCGTTCCAACAGGTCAACGGACAGTTGCTCTTCGTTTATCCCAACTCCGATGCGGGCAGTCGCAGTTTGATCGAGCGCGCGCAGAACTTAACTGCAACCCGACCGGACACGTACATCTTCGTGAATCTCGACGCTGTCACTTACTGGAGCCTGCTGCAATCGGTTGACTTGCTGATCGGCAATTCCTCCAGCGGCATCATGGAATCAGCTTCCTTCGCACTTCCGACAGTGAACGTCGGCATGCGACAGCAAGGCCGCGAACGCGAGCGAAATGTTCTCGACTGCCCTGCCCAACCGGATGCATTGATCGCAGCAATCGAGCGGGCACGCAGTGCCGAATTTCGTGCCACTCTTATCGGCATGACGAATCCTTACGGCGACGGCTGCGCCGCTGAAAAGATCGCTCATGTGCTCGCGACAACACCCCTCGAGAATCTTCTGATCAAAGCGCCTGTCCCCGTCCCGGCCATCCCGAATCCAGAAACATCATGACACAAAGAATCCCGCTCTCCGCCCCGGACATCACTGGCGCTGAGATAGCCGCCGTCACCGCCGTCCTGAACACGAACTCGCTCAGCCTCGGACCAAAGCTTGAGGAATTTGAGAATACATTCGCCGCCTATCATCACATGCCATGCGCAGTGGCCGTGAGTTCGGGAACAGCCGCTCTCCACCTGGCGATGATTGCGCTCGGTATTAGTGAAAATGACGAAGTCATCGTTCCTTCTTTCACCTTCATCGCCGTCGCCAATGCGGTTCGCTACCAGCGTGCAACTCCGATCTTCGTCGACATCGACCCAGTAACGTTGAATCTCGATCCTGTGCAAGTGGAAGCAGCCGTCACCACGCGTACGCGAGCAGTCATCATCGTGCACACCTTTGGAGTGCCGGCAGAGATGGACGCGCTCATGAATCTTGCACGGCGTCACAATCTCGCGGTAGTCGAAGACGCGTGCGAGGCTATCGGCGCCTCGTATCGAGGCCAGACTGTAGGTACATTCGCAGATATCTCCGTATTCGCCTTCTATCCCAACAAGCAGATGACGACAGGAGAAGGTGGCGCAATCCTGGCTCGCGACACAAAGCTGGCTGACCGCATCCGGGCGCTTCGCAATCAGGGCCGCCATCTCTCCGGCGACTGGCTGCAACACACCGAGCTCGGATATAACTATCGGCTCTCTGAACTCGCCTGCGCACTTGGCATCGTGCAGCTCTCACGCCTTCCTTCCATGCTCTCGAGCAGAGCACAAGTCGCAGCCATCTATCATGATTTACTTTCTCCTCTGGAAACAGCGGGCTTCCTCCGTCGCCCCCCGCTGTGTCTCCCCTTTCGAAACGTCAGCTGGTTTGTCTACGTCGTTCAACTTTGTGATCGGTTGCACACTAACGCGCGCGACCGCATTCAGCACATTCTGCAGATGCAAGGTATCGGTTGCGCGCGATACTTTGCGCCCATCCATCTGCAACCAGCGTATGCCGGCTTTCCCGGCGTAGAACAGGCAAACCTTCCCGTGACCGTAGACGTCGCGCAGCGGACTCTTGCATTGCCATTCTTCAACCGTTTAACTGTCGAACAAGCTATAGAGGTAGTCCGCGCTCTCGCAAACGCAATAGAACAAGAACGACCGTAACCTCGGCTACTGCGATTCGAACCAGATAACGATTCGCTTGACAGCAGGGCCCTACTCGACGACGCTTATCCCATGCATCCATTTAATCAAACATGCCGGCCGCGTCGACGCATTCGACAAAGTTCCAGCCTGTGTCTCGCATTGTCTCTTCTGTTCGCCATCATCCTGGCTCCCTTGGCCTACTCACTCGAAAAACAGCCGGCGTCTACATATCGCTCCCGGCGTGTCGCACTGGCTCAAAAACTCAACGGCGGAGCGGCTATCTTGTTTGCCGCCGAAGAGCCTCTTCTCGACTTCATGCCGTATCGACAGGATGAAGACTTCTACTACCTCACCGGTTGGAGTGAGCCTGGTGCGGCCCTTCTCATACTCGCCGATGCACCGGGGCGTAGTTATCGTGAAGTGCTCTTTCTGCCTACTCGTAACTTGCTCATGGAAAAGTACACTGGCGTCAAATTGGACGCAGCCACGCCAGGCGCCGCAAAGGCCGCTAGCGTCAACGAAGTTTTGCCGATGACAGAACTTCCCTTGCAGCTGAACAAACTTGTCTCGGCCGATCGCAGACTTGCTTATAACTTCTGGACGCAGCCCGATGCACCGCAAGGCAAGGCGCTTGTTGGCTGGACAGCCGCCACACTTGGCCAGGGAACGGTTCCAGCCACGCACGATGTAACCACTCTGACTACGCAACTTCGGGTTGTGAAGGATTCCGGCGAACTGGAGTTGCTCAAGAAGGCCAGCGATGCCTCCGTTGCCGCGCAGCGCGTGATGATGCGGTCCGCCAAACCCGGCATAACAGAGCGCGCCATAGCCGGAAAGATGCTGGCTTCCATGATGGAAAATGGCTGTGAACGCCCCTCCTACGCGCCGATTGTAGGCACAGGCGTCAACTCCACAACCTTGCACTATTCCGCGAACTCAGCAACCTTGGCGGACGGCGATGTTATGGTCGTGGACGCTGCGGGCGAATACAGCATGTACGCCTCCGATATCACGCGCACCGTGCCCGTGAATGGTCATTTCACGGCCCGCCAGCGGGAGATTTACGACGTTGTGCTGGGTGCGCAGCGCGCCGCTATCGCCGCCTTCGTGGCAGGCAAGTCTACCATCAACGATCGCGATCACAAAGATCCGAACTCACTCGACACCGTCGCCTGGAACTACATTCACACGCATGGCAAAGGTCTGCACGGAGAACCCCTCAGCGACTACTGGATCCACGGCCTCGGCCACATGGTAGGCATCAACGTGCACGATCCATCAGGCTATCCCGCAGTGCTCAGGCCCGGCATGGTATTCACCATCGAGCCAGGCGTTTACATGCCGCAGGAAAAGATCGGCGTACGCATCGAAGATGTTTTCGTTGTAGGCCAGGACGGCAAGCTCATCAACCTTGTTGCCAATCTGCCCCATACCGTCGATGAAGTTGAAGCCGAAATGCGCGCAGGAAAATAACAGGAATCATGACCTCGCGGAACCAGATTGATTCGGAGCAATTGGACCATCTTGCGCAGGTCTTCCGTGACCAGTTGATCGCCTGTCTCGAAGAGTGCGGGGCTGGTCGCCGAGGCTTGTTTTCGGATTACGAACAGCTTAGTGAAGAGATCGCTCGATACCCCGCATGGCCTGAAGCTGCACGTCTTCGCGAATTGGCAATGAGTCTGCAGGCAATTCTCGCTCAATCCGAAGAACAGGACGCTCTCATCGAACAGTTCCTCGATCTCTGCTCCATTCACGGTGAAAATGATCCTGGTGAACCGAAGCTGGCGCGAGCCTTCCTGGAAAAGATTCGCGCCGAGGAAGCCTGAGTTATGCCCATCGTTCGCGCATTTCTCGCCTTGGTCGCCGGATTTCTCTCCATGGCGATCCTCGTCGGTGTTATCACCGCCGGGCTGATGAAGTTATCCCCGCAATGGGTTGGGGTAACCGGCCACCCGCGTCCCGCATATGTCCTCGTGAATCTCGCCTACTCGCTGTTAGCAGTTATGAGCAGAGGATATGTCACTGCATGGACAGCCGCCGGAAATCCATGGAAATACGTACTCGTGCTTGCGATCATCGTTCTGCTGCTTGGGGCATTAAGCGCTCTGCAGCAACGTGGAATGCGGCCGATCTGGTACCAGCTCTTATTGATGCTCATAACTCCTGCGGGAGTCAGTCATGTTATGGGGCTTATTGCGGCTGCGAGTCATCGGCGGTTGGATGCTAGTGAGCATAGAGAAAGCCCGCGCCGGCTTTCCTAAAACGCGGGCTCTCAAAATACTGAGTTCCCTGATTACCAGCGAACTCCGAGCGTTACGGGGATAAGTCCCGTAGTGCCGAGGCCGTTGAGCGTGCCGACCCGCGGCGTATCAATCCACAGGTAACGCGCTTCAGCAAACGCCTTGAGGCCCTCATCACTGCCAATCTTGTGTGTTAGTCCCAAGCCTATGTTCACCCCGCCCTGGTTACTGGAAAAGTGACTGACCACCACGTCTTCTACACCAATTTCGCAGAAATAGTAGCAATTTTCGACTAACTGAGGGTCGGTGAAGCTCGTAACTTTGCGATAGAATCCCCCTCCACCAGTAACGTACATGTCATTCCTGTGCGCGGGGAAGAAGTCAATGACAGGATCCATAGTAAACGACCAGATATGCGCATACCCTCCCTCGGCTCCAGCGTCGGCAATAAGTCCTCCAGGCAGCTTGTCATGCATGAACTGATACTCGACCAGCATGCTCAGATGACGGCTGAAATGTAATCCGCCACCCAAAGTCAGATTGTAGCCCCATGTTATGAACGGAATATCATTTCCTATTGGCGCATTGGCTCCGGCTCCGGCCTCAAACGCCAGCCTGCTGGTCCAGCTTTGATGGTGCGAACCGTAAGAGGCGTCCGATTGGGCCGCGATAGGACTCGCTGTTGCGACGGGAGCAGGCGAAGCCGGCAAGCCTCCGCCTTCCTCACTGGAGGCCGTCAATGAAATGTCGGGAGATTGAGTCGAGCTTGCAAAATCCTCAGAAGGTTGTGACTGCGCCATCGCTGCCGGAATTGCACCGGCCATAACCGTAAGGACTACGGGGAATACACAGTAAGTCACTCGCCGCAAGAGCGGCATAACTCCGTGCGCAAACATGGATAGACCTCAGATTGAATTAGGCTTACTGGGAATCTTACAGTGCTCCCATGAACGGGTTAGACACCAATAGCTAGGAAAGGTTGTGCGGTGCGCTTTGAAAGCACAATGAGCCGAAGCTTTCGCTTCGGCTCATAAGAGTTATGCGCTGAGTTTTTCGCGCGTTGAATCCAGGTTATCCCTGGATATCAAACTGCTCCGGATGCAGTGTTGCGTCGCTCTTGACCAGTACATTCTTTCCTGTGAGGTCCTCAAGCTCCGTAAGCCAGCGCGCATTATTCAACTTCAGTACCTTCACCGTCTCAGGATTGACCCGGAGCAATACCTCAGGTTGATCGAAATGTTTTCGCATCTTGCGCATCTCGATATAGATTTCGTTGGCCACTGTCGCAGGGCTCTTCACCATGCCAGTTGCCTGACAAATTGGACATGGCACACTCAGTGTGCGTTCCAGCGACTGCTTCACTCGCTTGCGCGTAATCGCTACCAGGCCAAAATCATTGAACTGGAGCACCTTTGTAGGTGCGCGATCCTGTTTGAGCGCTTCTTCCAGGGCCGCCATCACGCGCGTCCGGTTCTTCCGTTCATCCATGTCGATAAAGTCAATAACAATGATGCCGCCAAGATCACGCAATCGGATCTGCCGGACAATCTCTGGAATAGCATCAAGGTTCGTCTTGAGAATAGTGTCCTCAAGTCGCGCCGTCTTGCCCACAAATTTACCCGTGTTGATGTCGATTGCCACCAGCGCTTCCGTCTGGTTGATTACGATCGAACCGCCGCTCTTGAGCCAGACCTTCGAGCGCAGCGCCTTCGAAATCTCATCCTGAATGCCAAAGTGTTCAAAGAGCGGAATCTCCTTCGTGTACAGCTTCACCCGCCGCACCAGCTCAGGCGAAAAGCGATTCAGGAAGCGCACGATACGCTCATAATCCGCTTCGGAATCCACCCAGATGTGAGAGAAATTGTCGCTCACCTGGTCCCGCAAAATGCGCTCGATCAAACTAAGGTCGTGATAGATCAGCGCAGGAGGTTTCGACGAATCCGCGCGTTGCTTGATGTCGTTCCAAAGCGTGATCAGGAACCGCAGATCCGCGCGAAGCTCTTCTTCCGTCGTTCCCTCGGCCGCCGTGCGAACGATGAAGCCGCCCTGGGCGTCTCCCTTTTCGCTTATCAGAATCCGCTTCAACCGCTGACGTTCCTCATCCGAAGCGATCTTCCGGCTCACGCCCACGTGACTTACTGTGGGCATAAAGACCAGAAAGCGTCCCGGCAGCGCGATGTGGCTCGTGATCCGGGCGCCCTTCTTGGCAATCGGCTCCTTGGCAATCTGCACCAGGATCTCCTGCCCCGGCTTCAATAGATCACTGATGATCGGCAGATCAGAGGTCTGCGCTGAACGCCGTGACATTCCGGGTCCGCCGCGACGTCCGTCGCCGGCTCCCGAGCCGCCGTTACGTCCACGCCGGCCACGTCCGCCTCGATCTCCAGAGCGGCCGCCTCCGCTTGATCCGGGTCCGGTTGCGGGCTGTCTCTGCCCTCCGTTTGATACACTCACGCCTTCCGCGTCCTCATCTTCATCCGTATCGGACTCGTCTTCATCTTCCGATTCCAGTTGGATGCGGTGATCCAGATGCGCCTCCTGCAGCATCTCCCCGAGTGCTCCTGAGCGAATCTGTTGCTGAATCGTCTCCTCCTCCAGCTCTTCCAGATCGTGGTCGTCGCCGTGATGCGCCTTCAGCGGAGTAAACTCGTACTCCTCTTCCTCGATAATCTCTTCTTCTACGACACCCGGCCCCGGCGAATAGGCAGAAACCGTAGGCACCGTCTTCGGCTCGGGACTCTCAGCCGGACGCTCCTGCTCTTCCTCTTTCCGGCGGTTGCCAAAAAGATCCTTAAAGCGAAATCCGCTTGGTGGGAGTGGATCGAAGTTGTGGCTGGCGGAAGCCTTATGAATCTCGCCTTCTTCCGGTGTTATCTCAGGTTCCTCTGCGTCTTGCTCCACGTGAACCGCGGCCACCTCCGGCTCATCGGCGTGATGTATACCCTCCACAGTGGCGTGCTCTGCCGCTTCCGGACGCGAATCTTCCCAACTATGCCCGACGCTCTCCGTGTCCTTCTCAGAATGGCCTTCTGAGCTTTCATCCGTCCCTTGTTGCAGGTCACTCTCGACCGGAGCGTCGATGGTATGAACGTCGGTCTCTGCGACTCGCGCCTCTTCAACCTCAGCCGCTGCGTGATGGGGCGCAGACTCAAAAGTCTCTTCTGAGAATTCGAAAACGATCGGTTCGTACGAACTCTTGCCGATCTCCGCTTCAACGCCGTTCGCAAAGACGCCGGTTGGTTCGGCATCTACGGTTACCGACGGTCTGGCTTCCGC
>Ga0206962_1061_pt1 | contig 41503 bp, 41 predicted proteins | sample Alteio_BWOrgHeat_27_FD_153241 | JGI IMG/M metagenome (GOLD analysis project Ga0206962, IMG submission 153241) | Enriched cells from forest soil in Barre Woods Harvard Forest LTER site, Petersham, Massachusetts, United States -... | ecosystem: Environmental > Terrestrial > Soil > Temperate forest >...
ATCTTCCTGTAACTGGATCGGGGGTGGATTCAGAAAACGGATCTCTGGCCTGAGTTAAATCGTCGCGGCGATAGAGGAACGACGTGCCATGGATGTTATTGGTGCCGGACTTGATGGACGTGGTGACGACCGCGGCGCTGGCAGAGCCAAACTCTGCGTCATAATTTGAGCTGGTAATCTTGGCTTCCTCGACGGCGTCAAGATTAGGCACGATTATCATGTTGCCGTACATCATGTCTCGATTGTCTGTGCCGTCAAGCTGCCCGCCAACGCCCACGAACATCTGTCCATTGACATTGACCGCGATGCCGCCCTGAGGATTTTCAGTCGACGTGTCGTTCCAGTTGAACTGAAGGGCACCGGGAGTCTGTAACAGCAGCTCAGTGAAGTTTCGCCCGAATGTCGGAAGATCTTGTACCTGCATTTGACTGAGCGTTGTGGCGACGTCGGTGCGCTCGGTTTTCAACAGTGGCGATTCGGAGGTGACGGTGACGGTCTCACGGACTTCGCCGGGGCTCAGCTTGAAGTTGACGGTGCTCACGGTGTCGATTGCTAGTTCAACGCCTTCGGTCACTGCGGCTTTAAAACCGGGCGCTTCGACACGAACCTGGTAGTGCCCGATGATCAGGTGAGACTGATCGTAATTTCCCGACTCATTGGTGTGAACTTCGGAAGATGTGTTTCTATTCACCTCAATGATTGTCACTGCGGCGTTCGCCACCGGAGCTCCGCTGCTGTCGCTAACGGTGCCTGCGATGCTGCCGTAAACCGCCTGCGCACCGGCTTTCTGGCCCGCGGCTAACAAAAGAAGCAAGCATACAGAAACGGTAAGAAAGAAGCTGTTGCTATAGAGAGAGAGGTTCCTGGGGAGTTTGGTTTTGCGGTTTGGTTTGTGAGTGCGAGAGTAGAAAGGTTGACCCTGGTGAGCGGAGAACTCACGCGCACCGGCCGGGCGAAAACGGCGATCCATCCCCATAAAGTCCTGCAACATTCAGGTCTCCCTATAACAAATCTAACCGCTTAGCTGCCTCTATGATGCATCCCACTCTGTACTCCGTCAAGAGGTTTCTTGAAATATTCTCTGCAGGCTTGCGGAGCACCTTAAGGGCTGCAGGGAAGATGGCCAAAGGGCTTAGACCAAGAGACAAAAACGGACTCGGCGAGTGGCGTAGCGCTTATGAATCTTTCGAATATTTTCTTTCGATTACTGGCTCATCAACTCAGAAGCGAACTGCGTACACAGCTGGACCGTAACGGATGCTAAACTTTCCGATGATGCGGTTTCGGTGAGTAAACCCCCAGGGGATAAGCACGCTATGGCTGGTCGGTTGTCCGATGGAAAGGATGTGAAGCGCAAGCCGCCTAACATCTATGACGTAGCTCGAGAGGCGCGTGCGTCGGTGTTTACCGTCTCGGCGGTAATCAACAAGAAGGAACATGTCGGCGCGTTGTTGAGAAAGCGCGTCGAAGCCGCGATCCTCAAGCTGGGGTACAGGCCGAATTCGCTGGCACAGAGCCTGGCGAATGAGCGCACGCGCACGATCGGCGTGATCGTTCCGGATATTTCTAACCCGTTTTTCCCAATGGTTGTGCGGGGCGCGGAAGATACGGCGCAAAAGCGTGGTTACACGATCCTCCTTTGCAACAGTGATGGTCTTCCTGAAAAAGAAGAGTTGTACCTCGACCTGCTGATTTCGAAGCGGGTCGACGGAATTCTCCTCACAAAATCAGCGGGCGAGTTGAACCCGCGGCTGATCCAGGTGCTGGCTGAGATGCGTCTACCGACGGTTCTGATGATGCGGACTTATCCCAGTCTTACGGAGGATGCGGTGATCACAGACGACCTGCAGGGCAGTTTTGAGGCCGTCTCTCATCTCGCCCGGGTTGGTCACAAGCGGATTGCGATGGTGGGCGGACCGCTCAGCGTGAGCAACGGGCGGGCCCGCCTGCAGGGATTCAAGAAGGCGCTCAAGGCTCACGGACTTGCCTATAATCCTGGACTGGTCTACGAGGGTGACTACCGGATCGACTCCGGGCACAGTGCTGGATTAGCGATATTGCCACACCGCCCGGATGCGGTCTTCGTGGCGAACTTTCTCATGACTGTCGGTTTTCTGCAGGCCGCGCAGGAGATTCAGATGCGCTGTCCGGAGGACTTCGGCTTGGTGACGCTCGATGATTATCCTTGGCTGCAACTGTTCAATCCGCCACTGACCGCTGTGGAACTGCCAAAGTACGAAGTTGGGTGCGCCGCGACAGAACTGCTGCTTGATCGAATCGATGGGAGGACCATGAAGGCGGTTACCCACAAGATCATGCCACAGATTTATGTCAGGGAATCGTGCGGATTTGGGTTGCGCACTCGCAGCCTTGCGCGCGCAAACGCACTGGCTAGCACGAACAAGGACTGATCCAGAGTAACAACTTAGTTGAAAGGCGCGTAGACCGCACCTCTAAGAAGCAACTTTCAGGTGTCGAGGATCTGGCTTCTGTCTAAGCGCTTTGACAAATCCCGATTTTCGGGTGTTTAATTTGGCAGATGAAGGGCGGGTAGCCGTACGAATGGCACGGCGCCGCACCGGGCTGAAGTGGCACACTATCCCTGCGGATTGTGCTTAAGAGAGCTGCTGCCTTTAACGAAAGCATAGGAGAACGAATGTCTGGTGCTGCGTCTGAAGCTGCCTTGAGAAGTCCCTTGTACAGGATGACCTGCGAGACCCCGACCTGTCTTTGGAATGACTCCGCGTCGATTGAGGAGCTGACTTATTCAATCGAGAATGGGGCTGTAGGTGCGACTTGCAATCCTGTAATCGTGGTGGGTGTATTGAAGAAGGAGATCGGCTCGTGGCAGGGCAGGATCAGGTCTCTGATCGAGACGCGTACGACGGCCACGGAAGATGAAATAGGGTGGAAGATCGTGCGGGAGATGTCGGTGAATGCTGCGGCGCTGCTGATGCCCATTTTTCACTCGCACAAAGGACGCAATGGACGGCTATCCATTCAGACGGATCCGCGACTGTATCGGGACAGCGATGCGATGGTGCGACAGGCTGAGGAGTTTAGCCGATTAGCAGAAAATATCATTGTCAAGATTCCCGCGACCAAAGCCGGGATTGTTGCGGTTGAAGAGGCCACTTACCGAGGCATCAGCATCAATGCGACCGTGTGTTTCACGTTGCCGCAGTGTGTTGCCGTTGCGGAGGCAGTGGAGCGCGGATTGCAGCGTAGAAGCATGGCAGGATATCCGATCGATGAGATGGGGCCGGTTTGCACCATCATGGTCGGCAGGCTGGATGATTGGTTAAAGATTCTGGCAGAGCGGGAAGGAATTTCAATCGACCCGGGGTACCTGGAGTGGGCGGGTGTTACGGTCTTCAAGAAGACCTACCAGCTTTTTCGCGAGCGCGGGTACAGGATTCGACTGCTGTCTGCTGCGTTCCGAAATCATATGCATTGGAGCGAGTTCATCGGAGGGGATGTTGTGATATCGCCTCCCCATAGCTGGCAGGTTCGATTCAATGCGAGCGACATAGAGGTAGCTCCGCGGATCGATTGCCCAGTCGATACGAAAATTGTTGATACGCTCAGCAAGTATCTACCGGACTTTCAACGCGCCTATATGGAGGGCGGACTCGCGGTTGAAGATTTCGACCAATTCGGACCGACACGGCGAACACTGCGACAGTTCATTGCTGCGTGCGCTGACCTCAACAGCCTGGTACGCGATCAGATGCTTCCCAACCCTGATGTCGGCTAAATAGCGTAGCTTATGGAGCATGCGTGAGCGAGCCGCCTGTGGGTTTGCGCAAAGGTGGGATCAGCGTTGACGGCCGCCTTAAAGCGAGCATCGGCAATCTGGCCACGCTGCAGGAGCTGGTTTCCCGTGTTCAAAGCGAACTCAGCCTCTTGGCGATTGACTGCGCCACGCACCAGATCGGCGGCTCGATGGCGATAGTCGGCGGCCTGACTGCGGAGCTCGGCGGCATGTGCGCGCAACGACTCCAGGGCGAGCCTGCGAATTCATAGATTTTGCATTCTCGGGCCGCGCCGGAAGTTACAGAAAGTGTCTCTCTTTTTGCTTCGCCTGCGCATATTTCTCGTAGGCTGACTGGACGGACTTCACCTCAGAGACCTCCGCGATGGGTACATCCCACCAAGAGCCATAGCCGGGAACGTGCTGGCCGTAGTCTGTCTCAACGACAACGACCGAAGTACGATCGTGGTGGTGCATAGCTTGGACCGCTTCGCGCAATTGCTCGCGAGTAGAAACCTTGCACGCGTGCGCCCCCAGGCTAATTGCGTTGGCGACAAAGTCAACGGAGACGACTGCCCCACTCAGACTCCCCTCTTTGCGGTAACGGTACTCGGTGCCCATGCCTTCATTGCCGCAGGAGCGGCTCAATGCTCCGATGCTGGAGAAGCCGTGATTGTCAATCAAGATAATGTTGAGCTTATAGCCCTCTTGCACTGAGGTCGTGATTTCCTGGGCCAACATGAGGTAAGAGGCGTCGCCCACCATGACGTACACTTCGCGATCGGGCGCAGCCATCTTCACACCAAGACCACCGGCAATTTCATATCCCATGCAGGAGAAACCGTATTCGAGGTGGTAGCCTTTGGGGTCGCGTGTGCGCCAGAGCTTATGCAAGTCTCCCGGAAGGCTGCCGGCTGCGCATAGCACGACGTCCCTGGGACCCGACAGGTCATTCACTACTCCGATGACCTCACCCTGGCTAATCGGCGTCCCATGCTGGAGGTGGTAGATGCGGTCGACTTCCTGCTCCCACGCTGCCCGAAGCCGGGTCGTGGTGGCCTGGTAAGCGGACTCAGCCTGATAGTTGCTGAGAGCCTGCTGTAACTCCTCGAGTATTACGCGTGCGTCTCCGACAAGGGGCAGAGCTGAATGCTTGAAGGCGTCGAGTTCCGCGACATTGATGTTGATGAAGCGTACGCCGGGGTTTTGGAACCCGGTTCGTGATGCAGTGGTGAAGTCGCTGTAGCGCGTGCCGATGCCGAGGACCAGATCTGCCTCCTCAGCGGCGCGAATGGAGCCTGGAGTACCGGTGACGCCCGCGGCACCAAGGGCCTGCGGGTGATCGAAGGGCAAAGAGCCTTTACCCGCCTGGGTTTCGACGACGGGAATTTTGAACTGCGACGCGAATTTTGACAGCGCTTCTGTAGCCGCGGAGAAGATGACGCCGCCGCCGGCGACGATCAGTGGCTTGGTTGACTGCCTGATCCAGGCTGCGGCTTTTTGCAAGAGGTCACGGTCGCACCGCTGGCGAGGGATGAACCAGACGCGCTTATGGAGGAACTCATCCGGACAGGAGAAGGCCTCGGCCTGCACATCCTGCGGGAGGCTGATGACAACAGCGCCGGTATCGGCCGGCGAGGTCAGCACGCGCATGGCTTCGGTCATTGCGGCGAATATCTGTTCGGGACGCTGGATACGATCCCAGTATCGGGCGACGGGGCGGAAACAGTCGTTGACCGAGACGTCTTGAGTGCTGGAAGACTCAAGTTGCTGCAATACCGGAACCGCGTTTCGACTGGCGAAGATGTCGCCGGGAAGAAGCAAAACAGGAAGCCGATTGACGGTGGCGACGGCCGCCCCAGTAATCATGTTCGTTGCACCGGGGCCAATGGAGGTGGTGCAAGCCAGGGTGCGCAGGCGATTGCTCATCTTGGCGAAAGCGGTAGCCGTATGAACCATGGCCTGCTCGTTGCGGGCCAGGTAGTACGGGAAAGAACGAGTTTGCTCCAGCGCCTGGCCCATGCCAGCGATATTGCCATGGCCGAAGATGCCGAAGCAGCCTTCGAAAAACCGATGCTCTTCGCCATCGCGGGAGACATACTGACATTCTAAGAACTGCACGATGGCCTGAGCCGTTGTTAAACGCTTTGCCACTGCTCCCCCATCTCGCATGCCTTCTTCATCACGTGTTAGTCGCGGACCAGCGGCAGGCGAACGTCCGGCTGCTTCCAGGTCGATCGCAGCCAGACATGGTCAGGGTCATCCGTAACCGTCATCGCGCGAGAACTGCCAGCGAGGAAATTCAGGTAATACGTATCGTATCCCGGACCGGCGACCACGGGATGATATCCATCGCGGACCAGCACTGTGTCGCCATCGTGTACTTTGATTACTTCATCCTGGGGGGACGGCTGATGGTTGTACAGATTTTGCAAGGCGTAGCCCTGAGGATCTTTCATTCGATAATAGTAGATTTCATCGAGGTCGACCTCGAGCGGGGGATTGTCGACGTCGTGCTTGTGGGGGGGATAGCTCGACCAGTTGCCGCCTGGAGTGTAGACCTCAAACACGACTAATTTATCCGCAGGGAAATCACTGCCAATGACGTCCAGCACCTGTCGCGATGCATTCTCCCCGCCGCGGAGAGCGCTGAAAACGTCCGGTGGAGCGACGAGGCGAGGCTCCAATCGCGCATGCGACGGCGCCCTGCATTCTGCGATTTCACAAACCGTTTCCGCCGTCATGCGGACATGGTTGGCTGTCGGCAGGTAGAGTGCATATGGAAGTCCATCGAAGACATTGCCGCGTTTGCCAATTAGCTGCTCCTGTTGACCCCAATCCGCCAGGCAGCGGCCGCCCAGGATGACTAAAACCAACTCTTCGCCGTCCGTCATCAACTCTATCTTCTGGCCAGGCAGAAGCCTATGAACGGCGAAGCTCATCCAATTCCATCCTGCCTGCTCACGTGTGAATCTGACGAGTTCTCCGGCTTGGTCTGGTCTTAAAACGTTGGAGCGTACCACGTTTGCATCTGCCAGCATTTCTTGACTCCGGAGGATGATACGAGATAGCGACTAAGATTTTTGCTAACCGGTTAGAAGTTAGCATAGATTTGTGGAGTTTTCTAGTTTTTTATTCACACTTTCGCAGACTGGGCGGTCGCATTTGAGTCATACGTGGCAGAGGTCACAGTGGGCCAGTCATCATTGCGTCTGGGCACATCGCGTGTTGCGATTGACGATCCGAGACTCAACGGCGAGTCGACAAGTGTGCAAGCAATAAGTGCTTAGAAATTTGCTGACACGCCGCCCGGAATCGTTTAGATTGAAGCTCAACTCGTAATCAAATGAATTTGCCTGATCAAACCGCCCGGCCGCATCTCTCGAAAAAATTCGGGATGCTGGACGCAATTTCGATCAACATGTCGAACATGGTGGGTACGGGCCCCTTCATTACTGTTCCGGCGATTTTAGCCACGATGGGCGGACCCCAGGCTCTCGTATGCTGGCTACTCGGGGCGGTCATTGCAATCGCCGACGGACTTGTCTTTGCTGAGCTGGGGACGACATTCCCTGCATCGGGCGGCACCTACAACTACCTTCGTGAATGCTTTGGACGCGACGGGTTGGGACGGTTGATGGGTTGGCTATTTGTCTGGCAGTTCCTCTTTAGTGGAACGCTGGAAATCGCTACGAGCACGGTCGGAATGGCGGCCTACACCAGTTTTCTATTTAAAGATCTGACGGCTCATCCGTGGGCGATTCGCTTCCTGGCGGCCAGTTTTTCGACGGCTGCGATCATCCTGCTCTATCGCAAGACTCGCGACATTACGCGCATCATGATGGCGCTGTGGATAGGCCTGCTGATTACAAGTGGGTGGGTCATCACCGAGGGCGTTCTGCATTCACAAAAGGCGCTGCTCTTCGATTTCCCGCCGAATGCGTTTAGTCCGAGCCTGGCGCTCCTCCTGGGCCTGGGAAATGGGACGATGCTGGTGATGTTTAACTATCTCGGCTATTACAACATCTGTCATCTTGCCGACGAGGTGAAGCGGCCGGAGCGCGTGATTCCTCGGGCGATTCTTCTTTCGATCGTTGTGGTGTTGCTTCTCGACTTCGGTGTCTCGGCGGCGTTTACCGGGGTTTTGCCTTGGCGAGAGATGATCCGACCAGACACCGTGATGTACAACGCCGTTGGCTCTGTGTTTATGGGGCTTATCGGCGGGGCCTGGGCGTCAACGGTGATGACAATCATGATCTTCATCACTGCCTTTGCGTCTACCTACTCGATGATGCTTGGCTATTCGCGCATTCCTTATGCTGCAGCCCTGGACGGTACATTCTTTAAATTCTTTGCCAAGACGCACGCCAAGAAAGACTTCCCACATCGATCGTTGTTACTGGTGGGTGCGCTGTCGACGATTGCAAGTCTTTTTGACCTGGTTCAGATCATCACGGCACTGGTGCTTGTGCGCATTTTGGTGATGTTCGTGGCGCAAATTGTGGGGTTGTTGTTGTTGCGGAAGCAGCACCCGGAGGCGCGGCGACCTTTTCGGATGTGGCTCTATCCGCTTCCTGCACTGTTTGCGATGGTGTGCTGGCTGGCAATTTTCTCAGTGCAGGCCATCGATCCACAGGGTTGGCTTTACATGCTGTATGTCGTCGGCGTGATTGGCACGGGAACGGCGCTTTTCCTTTTTCTTGCCAAGCGTCACAGCCATTGGCCGTTCGCTGTCGACCTGCCAGTGGAATCAGCCGTGGTGGAACGGCTATGAATGGGAGCATTGAAAACGGGAGCATTGAAGAGGTCACACACGTGGACAGGTGGATGCAGATGATCATGCGGAAAGCAGGCCCTCTACTCTGTGCCGGTATTCTTGCTATCTACTCAGGTAATGCCGTAGCGGATGATCCGACTCCTGTAGAGGCTGCGCTCCAGGCGCCTGTTCAGACCCCGGCGGTGACGGCATACCAGATTCAGCATTACCTAATGAAGCGCATTCCCAAGGCGAAGCTACCGTCGACTGCAGCCGAGTGGAGGGAAGAGCAACGCACACTACGCACACATATTCTCAACGACATCATCTATCACGGCTGGCCCAAGGAATGGGTGGAGAAGCCAACTCGCTTTGAACAAGTAGGGGTGATCGAGACGGGATTTGGCTATCGCTTGAGGAAGTTTCGTTATGAGATCGTGCCGGGATTTTTTTCGACGGCTATTCTTTACGAGCCTGAAAAGCTTGACGCACCGGCGCCTGGCATTCTGAATGTGATTGGCCATGAGCACATGGGCAACGCGGCAGAGTATGAACAGAAGCGCTGTATCAATTTTGCCAAACGTGGTATGTATGCACTCAGCTTGAGTTGGATGGGATTTGGCGAGTTGGCGCAGCCTGAGAACGATCATGATGAGACGGCGCGGCTTGACCTGGCGGGCACGAGTGCTGTTGGACTATTTTATCTTTCCATGCGGCGTGGATTGGACTATCTGGCTTCACTGAAGACGGTGGATGCAAAACGACTGGGAGTAACCGGGCTTTCCGGCGGCGGATGGCAGACGACTTTATTGAGTGCTCTGGACGAACGAGTTGCGGTCTCGGTGGAGGTGGCTGGGTTTGGCTCGCAGGAGTCCAACCTGATTCGACCAGGCGATACCAACGAGGTTGAAGAGAGCGCAACGGATCTTACAGCCAACGAGGACTATCCGTTCCTGGTGGCAATGCGGGCGCCGCGACCGACGCTGCTGGTGCACAACGGAGAGGACGACTGCTGCTTCAGAGCTGAGTTGGTGAAGCCTTACATTTACGAGCAGATCAAGCCGTTTTTCAAGCTCATGGGCGACGAAAGTGCACTTGCCTGGCACGAGAACCGCGATCCCGGAACCCATAACTATCAGCTCGATAACCGGGAACAGGCATATGCGTTTTTCACGCGTAACTTCGGACTGCCACTCACTCCCAATGAAATACCCAGCGATGGTGAGATTCGGGCACCCGAGGAACTCGCAGCCGGCCTGCCTGCCGGAGAACTGACGATCGCTGCACAGGCGCGGAAACTAGCCGGAGATATTGTCCGGGCCGAGGCTCCTTCTGCGGCTAGTGAGCGGGCCGCGTGGGTCAAGTCTCAGAAAGAACAGCTTGCATCAGTGCTTCATTTCAAGAAGGTTTCGGTCGACCATGCGTGGAGGATGGCCAATACGAAGCACCTGGGTCTGCAGACTTTGGCATACCGTTTCGATTTCAGCAATGAGCTAAGCGCAAGTGCAATCTGGCTGGCGGCAACCTCTACGTCGCCTTATGCTCCAGCTACGATTGTGCTGAATGACGGTGGCTACAAGGCCTCCGGCAAGACAGTGACGGAACGCGTGGACCGAGGAGAGCAGGTGTTGGCGTTGGACACTGTTTTGAATGGCGCAATGATGCCACAGGAGGATGATCCGGCAGCCTGGGCGATGATGCTGACGGCCGACGGAGATCGTCCTCTCGGGATCGAAGTGGGACAGTTACTGGCTGCCGCGGAATGGCTTAGAAGCACGACGGGACAGCGTCATCTGCGTATGGAGACACAGGGGATACGCAGCCAGATGGTCGCCCTGGTGGCAGCAGCGATTGAGCCAGATATGTTCAACGTAGTTGTCAGCATCGATGCAATGGATAGTCTTTCATTCTTGATGGAAGGACCGTTGCTCTTTCGCACCGCGCCGGAACTCTTTTGCCAGGACCTCTACAAGTATTTTGATGTAGACCGACTGGAAGCTATCGCCGCGCCGACGAAGATTGAGCGGCGGCGTAAGATTACTGGGGTGAGTGCCAAGTAGGAATCAGAGTTGTTGATGATCGGTGTGACTGATGGCAGTGTCGAGAATCGGCTTGCTTTGCATGATGGAGAAGTCTCTTACGTTCTCCAGACGAATGGCCGGCGAACTGCCATCGCGCGGAAGCTTCATCTGCGTGAAGGTCACATCTTCCACATCGTTAAGGATGAAGCAAGGGCGGCCTTCCGGTTGATTGACCTTGATCTTGATCTGATTCATCTCCACTCCTTTCGCGTGACGAATGAAAAAGCCATGCGCTGGCGTGGTTCCGAACATCGTCGGTTCCGGATACTCTTCTTCCTTCTCAGCGAGTTCTATCGTCGAATCCTTCAGCGTTCCAGCGCCGGGATGCATGACGACAAAGTTGGCCAGCTGGATATCCTCAAGGGGATGGCCTGGCACACCGATGAGAAGGGAGGATGCCTGCGAGTTCGTCTCTGAACATACGATCCCACTGACGCTGACCCTGCGGATTGTTCCAACCGGCGTGCCTGCTGGCGCCCGCATTCTTGAGCCTAGCCGCACAAAGAGCGGCGCGCCGATGATATTGCGCATGGCGAGGTTTGAGACTGTGACATCTTCGATGGCTGCTCCGTCGACCGAGATGAGGGCGAGCCCGAAGCAGCCGTCGAAGACGCAGTTGGAGATGGCGATATTCTTGAAGCCGCCGTTGGATTCGGTGCCGAGCTTGATGCGACCGTTTCGGTCTACATCGGCGCTGTCGGGGAATTTCTTGTAAGTGCCGTCCAGCAGGCTGCCTTCCTCGTAGATGCCGGTGACATAGCAATTGGTGATGGTGACCATTTCGGTTGAGCGCGGGTATCCGAGTGCGAAGGAACTCTTGAGACAAATGGCATCGTCCCATGGAGAGTTGACACTGCAATTGGAGATGTGGACGTTACGACAGCAGTCGATATCCATTCCATCTCGCTGCGTATCGATGAGCAGATTGTCGATGGTGAGGTTATCGACTCCCGTAGCGAGAATAGCGAAATGGCCGCCGTGGAGAATCGAAAAGTCGCGGAGCAGTACGTTATGGCAATTCTTCAGCGATATGGCTTTGTTCGCGACACCGGGCTGTTCGGCGACCGGACCAATGCCTTCTCCTCTGCTGAGACCTTTGCCCCAGATCAACCCAGGGCCGTAAATAGAGATGTTGTTGAGATTTTCGCCCCAGATGAGGCTGTTATGAAAATGGCTATGGCCATAGTCTTGGTATTTATCCCATTGCTCATTGGGTTCTGCCAAATCGTAGGCGGCGACGCCGGATTGGAGCGTGTCCGCGGCGAGCAGCACGGAACCGTCGGATAACACAAGAGAGACATGACTTTTCAAATGGATGGAATAGGAAAGAAATGTGCCAGCGGGAAAGATTACCTTTCCACCACCCGCGGCCGCAGCCGCGTCAATAGCACGGTTGATGGCGGCGGTGTCGAGGGTTTTTCCGTCACCCCTGGCGCCAAATGCGAACACGTTGAAGCTATGCTCCTGGTTGGTTGAGCCTGCACTTTCGGCTGACCACGCGCTCTCTGCCGCGCCGACGGCGACACCGGTTAACACTGCCGCTTGCCTGATGAAGCTGCGCCGCGAATCTGACTGCTTGAACACGTATTTTCCTCAAAATGTATAAGATTGACAGTTGTCAAGGATAGAGCTCAGTTGTCGAGCCTCGCGATGTAAAACGTGAATGGGTCCATCGTAATTTGCAGGTCCGCTCCGGATCTTGAAGTTGGATGGGGCTGGGCGGCGATGTCGGACAGAAGCGTATGAAGGTGTGCTCTCGATAGTCCTTGTTGCTCGAGATTAATGTCGACGGTATGAGCTGTGCCAGACATATTCAAAACGACCAGCACAGTCTCGTTAGCGTAGTGCCGAAGATAGGAGAAGGTGCTGGTGTCAGCCGAGTTGAGTGCGACGTAATCCCCCTCTAAGAGGGCGGCGTCTTTGTGGCGCAGAGAGAGCAGGTTTCGATACAGGTTGAGGATCGAGTTTGGATCTTTGGATTCGGTGGCAACGTTGTGGGTTAGGTGGCTGGGTGGAATGGGCAGCCAGGGCTTGCCTTGAGTGAAGCCCGCGTTGGGAGAACTGTCCCATTGCATGGGGGTTCGCTCGCCGTCCCGGCCCTTGACAGTGGGCCAACCGCCCATCTTGCCTGCAGGATCTTTCACGTCTTCTAGGCGTACGGGGTCATTGTTTTCCATACCCAGTTCCTCACCGTAGTAGAGCACCGGTGTGCCGCGAAGCGTGAGATACATGGCTGCCATCAGCTTGGCTATCTGGTCATTGTGCAAGCCATCTCCGTATCGCACTGACGATCGCGGCATGTCATGGTTGCTGATGACGTACACCGGCCACTCGCCCGTGGACTCGGCTGCCGCGACCTGCTTACGAAAGTCTGCGACGGAGAGCTTGTCTATGGTGCAGAAGACGAAGTTCATCGGCAGTTGAATCTCGTCTTCGTGCTCTCCGTAATATGCTTTCAATTGTTTTGCATCGTCGGTATACGTTTCTCCTACCAAGACGGCGTTAGATTGATCGGCGACAGCTCTCAGCCTGCGCATCAGATCATGAATCTCAGGAAGCTTGCTGTTGTAGGTGTCGAGCATATTGGGCTCGCCACGCTCATTGTTGCCGGCGACGATCGGGTTGTCGTGCAAGGCGGGATCTTCAAAGAGATAGTCCACGGCATCAAGCCGTAGGCCTGCTACGCCACGCTTGTACCAGAAGCGGGTGACGTCGAACATGGCGGAGGCAACTTCGGGATTACGCCAATTGAGGTCGGGTTGCTGCGGAGCGAAATTGTGATAGTAGTACTGCCCCGTTTCCGGGCGAAGCTTCCAGGCGGGGCCGCCAAAATCGGAGCGCCAATTATTTGGAGGCTGGCCGTCGACTTTGCCATCGCGCCATATGTACCAGTCCCGATGGAGGCTTGTTCTCGAGGATGCAGAGTCTATGAACCATGGGTTTTGATCGGAAGTATGGTTGATCACGAAGTCCATGATGAGGCGGATTCCACGATGGCTGGCCTCTCGTTGCAAGCGATCGAAGTCGGCAAGCGTTCCATACATGGGGTCGATGTCTTCAAAGTTGGAGACGTCGTAGCCGAAGTCAATCTGCGGGGACGGATAGCATGGCGTAATCCAGATCGCGTCTACTCCGAGGCGCTGCAGATAGTCTAATTTCGATGTGATTCCTGGAAGGTCTCCGGTGCCGTCGTTGTTGCTGTCAGCGAAACTCCGGGGGTAGATCTCGTAGAAGACTGCATGCCTCCACCAGGGGTGTCCATGACTGTCAGACGACTTGCCGGGCGACTGAGCACCGCCGTACGCGGCGATACACCAGTAACTCGACAGCACGGCGACGACAAGGAATCGGCTGCGTAGCATGCGAAGGAATACTCCCTGAAAACGCCCGACAATGTGATGAAAGATGATTCTTGCTAAGCGCTTATATTTGTCTATAATGCCGACTATGGTTCAGGCAGTCAAGCAATTTCGCGGCTATCGGTTACGGCGGCGTTTGGCCGTGCGGCGTCGCATTCGCGCAGCAGGCAGCAAGAAGGCAGGACAACAGATAGATCGCGCGTCCGCCTTGGGATTAAGCAAGGTCGGCGTTCGTTTAAGCCGACTTTTACTGACGTGTCTGATGCTGGTTTCGATTGTCCTGCTTAGTGATTTACAACCATGCGTTGCCCAGACACAGCAGACAGACGCGCACAATGTTCTCGGTTCAACGCGATCTATCCAATCACGCGTGGATGAACTCGTGGCGGGGATGACACTCAAAGAGAAGGTATCGCAGTTGGTGAATCAATCGCGAGCCGTACCGCGATTGCATGTCCCGGCCTATGACTGGTGGAGCGAGGCACTGCACGGTGTAGCGGGTCCGGGTATTGCGACGGTATTCCCGGAGCCGATTGGGCTGGCGGCAACTTTCGATGCGCCTCTGGTTCACGATGTGGCTGCGGCAATCGGGACGGAGGGAAGGGCGAAGCATAACATCGCTGTGCGGGCGGGCAGACGAGACATGCTGGAAGGGCTTGATTTCTGGGCTCCCAATGTCAACATCTTTCGCGACCCACGATGGGGCCGTGGCCAGGAAACTTACGGCGAAGACCCTTTCCTTACAGCTCGCATGGCGGTCGCTTATGTGACTGGCATGCAAGGCGACGACCCCAGATTCTATCGGGCGATCGCGACCCCCAAGCATTTCGCGGTGCACAGCGGACCGGAACCGGTACGGCACACGATCGATGTTGCGGTTTCGAAGCATGATTTGCAGGATACGTATCTGCCTGCGTTCCGGGCTGCTGTTGTGGAAGGCAAAGCGGGATCGGTAATGTGCTCTTACAATAGCGTCAACGGGATTCCGGCCTGTGCCAACGCTTATCTGCTGCATGATTTGCTACGCACAGCGTGGGGATTTCAGGGGTACGTGGTGTCTGATTGCGATGCGATAGACGAGATTCTCAGCCAACATCATTTCACCAAAACTATTGCTGAGGCCGCTGCGCTTTCGCTCAAGGCCGGAGTGGAGAATGAGTGTGTTGACTCTTACGCTCCGGCTTTGGACAGTTCCGATTACACCAAGTACATGGATGCATTGAAAGCGAAGCTAATCACAACGAACGACATCGATGTTGCGGTGGGCCGGCTACTGGCGGCACGTTTCCGGCTGGGTGAGTTCGACACGCCGGAACAGGTGCAGTACACGCAACTTGCGGAGAAAGATGTCGATAGCGACGCGCACAGAAAGCTGGCGCTGCGCTCTTCCGAAGAGTCGATGGTGTTGCTGAAGAACGATGGGGTTTTGCCGCTGGCGAAGGCGAATAAACGAGTACTGGTGGTTGGATCGCTGGCGAACTCGGTTCGCGTGCTGAAGGGGAATTACAACGGAACTCCATCGAGCGTGGTGACGGCAATTGACGGGATTCGTAAGGAGTTTGGCGCGGCCAACGTCGCTTACGAGACCGGAGTCAACTTCATGGGGGAAGAGACTCTTGTCCCTGCCTCGGTGTTTACGACTGCGGCGGGCAATGCGGGGCTTGATGCCGAGTACTTCAGCAACGAGGAATTCCAAGGTAAGCCGATGTTAGCGCGCAGAGACAATCGTGCGGATCTGGATTCACTACCGGCGGGAAAGGAGTCACTTGTTCAGCCGGCTGGATTGAAAGAGTATTCGGTGCGATGGAGCGGATTTCTGACACCTGAGAGTTCAGGGCAGTATCAGCTGGAAGCGACCGGTTATACCAATCGCCTATGGCTTGATGGGAGGGTGATTATCGACAATTCGAAAGCACATATCGATGGAGATCGCGTTGCAACCGTGGACCTGGAACAGGGGCATCGCTACTCGTTCAAGCTGGAATGTGCCGTTCAGGATGATTTAGGCGCTACGCTGCTCTGGGCGCGCTTGCTCGACAATCCGCTGGCAAAGGCCGTCGCGGCGGCTCGCCGGGCCGATGTCGTCATTGCGGTGGTTGGCATCACCTCTCAGTTGGAGGGCGAGGAGCTGCGGGTTAGCCGGCCGGGATTCAAGGGAGGAGACCGAACCACGCTTGATCTACCCCAGGAGGAAGAGGAACTACTGGAGGCGATTCATGCCACAGGCAAACCATTGGTCGTCGTGCTGATGAATGGGAGTGCGTTGGCTGTTAAATGGGCACAGGAACATGCGAACGCGATTGTCGACGCGTGGTATTCGGGGGAAGAAGGTGGCACGGCGATAGCGGAAACGCTTTCGGGAACGAATAATCCGGCGGGCCGCTTACCTGTAACTTTTTATAAGGGCATCGAGCAACTGCCTGCCTTTGAAGAGTATTCGATGAAGAACAGAACTTACCGCTATTTTGCCGGCGAACCGCTGTATCGCTTTGGATTTGGACTAAGTTATTCAAGCTTTGAATATGACAACCTGAAGCTTTCTTCATATGGGATTGAGGCAGGTGAAAGCCTGGGCGTCGACGTGGATGTACGCAACACGAGTGCACGGGACGGGAATGAAGTGGCGCAGGTTTACTTGAGCTTTCCGAGCATGTCCGGTGCACCGCGCCTTGCACTGCGCGGAATGACGAGAGTACATCTGAGTGCTGGAGAGACGCGTCATCTACATTTTGATTTGAATAGCCGCGACTTGAGCCTGGTGAACGAGGTGGGAGAACGGATCGTGCCTCCGGGGAGTTTCAGGGTGAGCGTAGGCGGAGGGCAGCCGAATACGGGCTTGCGTACCTTGACGGAAACATTCAAGGTACAGGGGACAAGAACTTTGCCTGAGTAGCGGGGAGTCAGTGAGCGATCAGCACGGAAGAAGATTTCTCGAGATACGACTTTTGTGCCGCGGCCGCTATTTCTACTGCACGCAGCCCGTCAATTCCGGTCACGAATGGCTCACGATCTTCCAGGATCATGCTCACGAAATCACGCATCTCGGTTAGATATGCGTCGGCAAAGCGCGATAGGAAGTGGTCGGACAAGGAGATTGATCCACCTTGTGGCTTGAGAAATGTTGCCGAGTTTTGACGCAGATTTCCGATGAGGATGGAGCCTTTGGAACCTACGATTTCGGTGCGCACGTCATAGCCATACATACATTGCGCATAGGACTCGATGTTGCCGATGGCGCCGTTGTGGAAACGGAGATTTACGGTGGCGGCGACCACATCATCGTATTCTTCGAGTTCGGGACGAATCGCGCTGGTGGTGAAGCACTGCACTTCCGAAACTTCGTCGTTCATCAACCAGCGTGCCGAATCGAAGTCGTGGATGGAACTGGTGAAGAACAGCATGCCGTTCATTCTGGATTTGTAGTAGGCCAGCGGCGGTGCGTCTTTGTCGCGACCGATCGACTTTACGATAACCGGCACTCCGATTTCGCCTGCCTCTATCTGCTGTTTGGCGACAACATGCGCTGGATCGTAGCGGCGCATGAAGCCGACCTGAAGCCGCACTCCCGCTTTGGCCACGGCATCCAGGGCTGATACGGCATCCTCACGATTCAAGGCCAATGGTTTTTCGCAAAGAATGTCGACGCCTGCTGCTGCAGCCTTTTCAACTGCGGCAGCATGGAACTTATCTGGAGTGGCGATAACGACAGCCTGGATGTCTTTGTTCTCCAACATGGCATCGAAGCTTCCGTAAGCGTGTTCGATCTCGAGATCGTTAGCCATCTGCTTTGCGCGATCGATGTTGACGTCTGCGACCGCAATCAGCTTTGCGTTCGGCACCAGCCGCCGCATATTTTCAGCATGACGGCTGCCCATTTCACCGACGCCGAGGACGCCCACTCCCAACTTAAGCATTTTTGTTTCTCCTTGTGATTCCACGCGTTAGAAGCAGGTGGCCCGACTCGATGGTAGAATTGTAAGGTGTAATAAGCGCTTAGTGCAAGTGAATTTGAACGCCTTTACATCACCCAAGAATGCAGTTGTAGGCGTGCATGAGCTTGCAGAGGGTGGCCGTCGTCAACGGTCTTCTGTTGAATCGGGTTTGGCTGCTGCATTGTTGCCATTAACGTTGGCGACCGAGAGCTTGGCAATGATTTATTTTCACAGTAGCCTTGACGACCTGGGCCGCGAACGGCATCATGTTTGATAAGCGCTTAGACCAAAGCTCTGCTTTCGCTTTTTGTGAGCCGGGCACAAATCGTTTCGACTTGGAGTTTATGCAATGGCCCTGGATTCATCGACCTCAGTTTTGCCGACGCCACTCTCATTCCGATTTAAGTTCGCCTCCGCTCCTGACAGCTGGGGAGTGCTGGACTTCCCCGGCCCGTCGTGGGAGCAGAGCTTCGAACAGATGCTTGATGAGATGGTAATTGCCGGTTACACGGGCACGGAGCTTGGACCGTACGGGTTTCTTCCGACTGAGCCTCAACTGTTGGCGAGCGAATTAGGGAAACGCCAATTGACGCTGCTTGGCTCATTTGTTCCCGTGCCGTTGAGCGACCCTGCGTCGGCCAAGTTGGTGGTCGAGCAGATTCGGAAGGTGGGTAGTTTGCTCGCAGCAGTTGGAGCTCCTTTTCTGGTGCTTGCCGATGCACAGTCTGCAGAACGCGATTTGATCGCGGGACGCGTGCCTGCCGATGGCAGCGCGGGGCTTAACGCCGACCAGTGGAAACAGGTGGCGAAGGTGGTCTCTGAAGCCGCAGCGGTGACACAAGAGTTTGGCCTGGACCTGGTATTTCATCCGCACATCTCAACATATGTTGAAACGCCAGAAGAGACCGAGCGCTTCTTTGACGTTACTTCGGCCTCGGGGATCGGATTGTGCTTGGATACCGGGCATTGCGCATACGCAGGTGGCGACTCGATCGCAGAGGCTGAGAAGTATCGGAATATCCTGCGATTCGTTCATTTGAAGGATGTCGATGTGGCCGTACTGGACGAGGTCAGGCGTAAGAAACTCAACTTCGAAGAAGCCGTCGAGGCGAACACATTTACTGTGATCGGAAAAGGGTCCATTGACTTCCCTGGATTTCTTCGCGTGCTTGAAAAGAACAAGTATTCGGGATGGATGGTGGTGGAACAGGATGTGAAGTTTGGCGCGACCTTGATTCCTCCTTTGGAGAGCGTCGCAGCGAGTTTGCGCTACCTGAACGACGTTGTCGCAGACCTCGAAGGGACGGAGGTTAAGTCTTGATACTCTCCGCCCGACCCGGGCCGTCGAAAATCTCTCTCTGGAAGTGTACGAACGTATGCGGCCTCAAGCTCCGCATGATTTCAAGCAAGACAAATCGGTCAGTTTCGGCGAACTGATGTGACGGCAGCGGTGTAACGGTCACCCCTAAGTGGTGAAACGCTGTGCTATGAGCGCCGGAGCAAAACTAGGCACAGAGCGTCGTTTGAGCGATGCTTTGCGGCGGAGTAAAAGTAGTCCACCGCCGGATTTCGGTTTCGTGCGCCAGGTTACTACCGGATCAAGATAAAGCGACCGATTGTGGCGGCCATCTGTTAGCCTCAGGCACTCCGCTGCGGAGTTCCAGATGGCGTATGCCCTCTGCCTTTGGTCTAGTTTGAGAAGCAGAATCGCGAATGAGTTCATCAGCTCGGGATTCGCAGGCCGCTCAGCAATCGCGGCCTCCAACAGTTCCAGAGATTCCTGTGTCCGTCCAGTTTCCCTGAGAAAGCTTGCTCTGGTTATCACATCTCGAATACCTTCGCCATGAGCATCCTGAACTGATGCATTTTCCTGACCGATTAGCTGATACAGCGCACGATAAGAATTCGGCCGCATTTGGGGATCGATCTGCACTGCTGCAGTGATTAAGGAGACAAGCCTCGCTACATCGTTCCCTCGTTTCTGGAGAAACAGCTCAAGTGACCGCATTCTTAATGCCGGCCGTAACCGGTGACGGGTTTCCGGGCCGCAGTAAGGATGCTCTCCGGTAGCAATCTGATATAGCGTGACGCCAAGGGAAAAGATGTCCGTTTGGACCGACGGAAGCTGCCCTGCAAACAGCTCTGGAGCCATGTACATCGGTGTCCCTCCGACCGGTCCTAATGTTACGGAGTGCATCATCGATGCGTTTATATCTTCCGGCTTGTCGATACTCTCCCCACGAGTCGCAAATCTTGCCATTCCAAAGTCCGTGAGTCGTGGCTGATCATCCGTGTCCAGAAGGATGTTTGCGGGCTTTACATCCTGATGAATGATGCCGCCAACTCTATGCGCGTACTCCAAGCCATCGAGCAGCCCTAACGTAAAATGGATGAGTTTAGCGGTGGGCCAATTCTCAGCTGTGGGGTTGTCTATGGTTTGCTTGTACCACTCTCCAATGATGCTCGGTCGCGATTGCCACTCCAAATAAACCAGCGCGCGGGCGATATGCGCGTGATTTCCAAGCGAGATCCAGTGGTCCACTCCACGAATAAACTGCTCGCGTGTGGCTGTTTGTTGGTACGTCTTTAACGCAAAGGTTGGGCCGAATGGCATGACTGGTATTAGCTGATAAACCTCTCCCATGCCGCCGCGCAGAATCTTACCGATGACGTACTTTTCATTGCTAAGCTCCTTGACGGTAACGACTGAACCAACTACGCGATTCTCCGGCATTTGTTCCACCACCCCATCTCTACCAGCTTCGCCTTGGCCTTTGAAGGGTTTCCCGAGCTCCTCACCTATCAAAGTTGCAGAGAAGGTGGACCAGAAGAATCCACGACCCTGGCACTGGCAGCTTGTTCCTGGCTTATCCGCCTGATGAGCTCTGCATGGACTCGCGCAGTATTCCTCGCATCGCCCAGCGCGGTGCGAGCAATGCCGTCTAATGGGATCCCTGCCATCTCGAGGACCCGGCGTAAGCTCGGCTGCTCCCTCAGAAGGAAGCTGTGCCAGAACAGGTGGCCGCGCAGCGGACACCCGCTGAAACCCCGAGGATCCAAGCACGCACATGGTTTACCGTGCTAACTTCTCCCTTTGGTCTCCAGCCGAAGTAGGACTTATGAGCGGCCAAGTCGCAGGAATGCTGCATGCTAAATCACCAATGCACGTTTCCTACTTTTACCAGCCTGGAAACGTGCAATGCCCTGTTGTCAATAATAAGATTCTCATGTTCGGTTTGCCCCCACAGAGCAGCGATTCAGAAGACGATGATGTCGATGTCCTAATTTCGTGGCGGCACATCCGAGTTGCAGTGCCTCACTTTGTATCGGGAGAGAGAAAGACGCGAAGACAACCCAGTCCGTCACCCGTAAATTTTGTGAGGCTGGTCTACCTGTCGGCAGATCTAATTCTCTGAGGTGCGACATGCAATTGAAACCCTTCCTACTCGATATGTGGCTGGACGCCCACGAACACCATACCGAATTCAATCTGGCTGCAAGCACCGGCCCGTCATGGACCTTAAACGAAGTCTTGAGTCTCGCCACCGACGAGGAGCGCCAGCTCTTCTTTAATCACAGCTTGTCTACGGCCACCCGGCAGGCGCACAGGGTCTGCGCGCCGCAATCGCCGAAATGCAAGGGGTGGATGTAGACGCTGTGCAGGTCGTTACTGGCGCCTCTGAAGCACTGCTGGTTCTCATGTGGATGGCGGCAGAGCCAGGCGCTAATGTAATCCTGCCTCAGCCGGCCTTCGCAACCTTCTCGGCGCTGCCCGAGTCTCTTGGGATCGAGATCCGCTATTACACCTTTCGCAAGGAGAATGGGTTTGCCTTCGATATAGAAGAGATCAAGAAACTCACCGACCGAAACACAAAGCTGGTCCTGATCAATACTCCGCACAACCCAACCGGCGCCACCATAAGCGATGCGGACTTGGACATTCTGCATGACCACACGTCCTCGCGCGGAATTCAACTCATCAGCGACGAAGTCTACCATCCCATCTACCATGGGCAACCGACACGCTCGGCCGCTCGCCTGCCCCACACAACTGTCATCCATGACTTCTCCAAGGCTTTCCCTCTATCCGGCGTCCGGACGGGATGGATGATCGAGAATGACCCCGAGCGCCGTAAGCGCTACTGGACTTCGCGCTGCTATTTCTCCATTACAAACAACAGCGCTGGAGAGATGCTGGCGGAGATCGCAATGCGCCATCGTGACACTGTGCTCGGAAAGACGCAGCAAATCGCTACTGAAAATCTTCGCCAGCTTACCGCCTTTATGTCCGAGCACCGCGACACTATTGGTTGGATTTCTCCACGAGGCGGAATGACCGCTTTTCCATGGCTGCTCAACGGAGAAAACAGCCGCGCCTTTTGCCAGGCCGCGGCAGAGCGGGGCGTCCTGCTCGCACCTGGAGACTGCTTCGACGCGCCTTCGCATTTCCGCCTCGGCTTCGCAGCAGTCGGCGAGAAATTTCCCGACGCCCTGAACCGGCTCGGGGAACTCATCAGGCGTTGGTCGGTATCGAAGATGACAATGGCGTAACCTGATGGGAACTTTGAATCGTGATGAGCCCCGTTGCGTTTGACCAGCCTGAATCAAAAGAGAAACGCTCGATGAACGCGTCTGGCCTCAATTGTTCTCGGCTTCTCATGAGGATCCATTCTCCAGACAGTTGCTGAATGATTTCAGGTTTGCGCCCTCATGCCCAGCCTTGAACAGAACGTGTGCGGTGATCGTGAAACTTCTGACCCTACCAGTTTTGAAGGACGTCGTCTTCGCAGTCAGGCCTTGGCAGAAGAGGGTGGGGTGGCCATGGGCTCTCGATTCTAGCAAAGAAAATTATTTTCTGGCGGTGATCTAACGAACAGCCACCAAAACAGCCACTCGATGAAAATGAAAAATTGCAGCCGATTTGGCTGCCGCGCATCTTCTTGATTTTATTGATTTATTGGCTCCTCAGGTAGGACTCGAAGCTACAACCCTTCGGTTAACAGTTGCGAGGGCGCTCTTATGGCCAATTGCCGCCTATTGCGGTTGATTCTGATAACACAAGGTTTAATTAGGACCAATCAGCGGTTGATTGCTATCAATCTTGAAGGAGACTCGCTCAAAAAGTCCCCAATGTTTTTTGATCTCCTCCAAACTCCAGAACCTTTGCCTGTGGGTTATTTGACGTGATACCAAGCTGCGACAATGCCGCCCTACTAACGTCACCAACAGGACTAGCCGAATCGGCCACTCTTCGAAGAGGATCTGACCTTTGGATACGAGGTAAACCTCGACCAATACAGAGCAATACGGTCAAGTTGACCGAACAGAATGCGGGCAAATCCTCACGCTCCATCAGTTCGTTTTCGGGGGTGTTTTTGCTGTCGCTCGTTCACAGAAGAATGACCAAGCCGCGCTGGCAAATCCGAACGACGTCTCAGCCTTTGTTCGATTCTCACTCTCGGACTTCTGGCAGCGTCTGATTCGTGGATGCGAAACCTAAACTGATGGCGATTCGCGTCCTCATACTCAATCTGTTCGCGGCAGCTTCCAAAGGGCCGTTGACGGACGAATCCCTCCGCAAGATGCAGACATACGCCGACTCCATTAAACAGCAAAAGGCCGACGAATTTCTGACCAAACTGCGGGCCGGAACCGGGGCCAAACCGCCAGAAGGTACTCCATGAGATCGCTGCGTTTCACAGGTAGTTTCCGGTGGTGGATCGTCGCTGTACTGGCGGTGATCTTCGGCTTTCCGCTATTCCCATTGGCTGCGTGGTTGGCATGGGAGATGCCTCGACTGCAACGCTACTATTTGCTCAATTACCTTGAGAGCACGGAGCGGGCAAAGCAGCCCGGTACAACGACCGAAGTTAAATGGGTGTACAAGACAGCTTCCGGGCGGGAAAACGCCCTGGCAACGAATCCCGATGTAGTCTCGGAAAACAGCGCCTATCCGCCTGTCCGGATTTCCGCAGCCGCCATCGCGGATGGCTGGATCGAGATTGAGAAACACGCTCCCGTTAAGGTCGATTCGGCTCAGCTTGAGCAGTACTTGCAGGCGGACATTTATGACGGCCGCGGATACTAGACATTGATGCTGGAGCCGATTCTCATTGGCTTCGTATTGATGCTGTTTCTGATTGCGGGCGGGCTTCAATTGAAAGAGTGGCTGGGTGGTACCGGATCGCGACACGAACAGCGGCACGGACGCCGCACCCGAGGGCCGTAACTGCTGTCCTCCTGGCGATGGAATTGGAAGCTGAAGCCCGAGGGCATTCGCTGGCAATTGCGCTGGCAGAACTTCCTGCTCGACTGGTGCAGCAAGCAGTTGCCCAGTAGGGCCACCCAACTTTTCGTATGTGGCGCAATCTCGAAGCTAACCACATCCTATTAATGGGCGACTCGGGCAGCGGCAAGTCTTCGGCCATCCGGCAAATCCTCCGCCAGATTGCCCAGCGGGGAGAGACGGCCATCGTCTACGACCCGGCGCTGGAGTTCACGCCGGAGTTCTACTCGCCCGAGCGCGGCGATCTGATTCTCAACCCACTCGACACGCGGTGCCCTTATTGGGACATCGCCGATGAGGTATCGACCGGTTGAGACCGCCACCACGAAAAGGAATTCCTTACCGACGCGCCACGGCGCATCTTCGCCCGTCTAATGTGCCGGCGGCCTACCTCGCAGCAGCTTGTGCAATGGATGAGCGATCCGGCGGAGATCGCACGCATGGTGCAAGGAACTCCGTATGCCGCTTTTCTCGATTCCAGCGCGCCTGCCCAGAGCGCCGGAATCATCTCCAGTTTCAACATGATTGCGGACAGCTTCGAGCTGTTGCCCAGGGAGGATGACAACCGGCAACGGTTCTCCACTTCGCGCTGGGAATTCGAGCGCAATAAGTGAGTCTTTCTTATCTACAGGCCGACCTTCCGTGAGAAGCTATTGCCGCTGCATAGCGTTTGGCTTGATATGCTGATTCTCCGCATGTTGGCGCCCTGTGTGAATCCGACGAAGCCGGTGTGGTTTGTTCTGGATGAATTGGCCAGTTTGAACAAGCTGCCACAGCTCCATACTGTCGTCACGGAGAGCCGCAAATCCGCCAACCCGGTTGTGCTCGGATTCCAGGGCCGAAGCCAGCTTGAAAAGCGTTATGGCAAGGACGCCGAAGTCATCCTCTCGCAGCCCGCGACAAAGATATTCCTCAAGACCTCCGAGCCGCACTCGGCAGTGTGGGTTTCCGATGCGATCGGCGAGGTGGAACTTGAGCGTTTGAAAGAGTCGCGCAGTGCGGGCTTGATGGGAGGGAAAAATCAGTACACCCTTGAGATCACAACTCAGCCGCCTGTCATGGTCTCGGAGATTGCAGGACTGGAACCATTGCACGGCTACATCAAGCAGGAGAACTATTTTGTTCGTGTACGCTCTCCTTATGTTGCGCCGATAGGAAAGCAACCGCGATTCATCGAACGAGCCGTATCGGTATCGCCACGTTCTGTTGCCGTGCAGCAGGTAGCGTCCAACGCTCAACAGGCAGCGAGTACAGCCCAGGATGAGCCGCCAAAGAAGCCGGTCAAGAAGCAGATGTATTCCCTGGGTCTGCCCGACAAAAGGCTGGAAATGAAAAGCCGAGTGACTGGGATGAATCGGAGTGGATCGACTGAAGCCTTTAAAGAGGCCTCCAGAACGGTACGACTCCACGCAAACCAAGTTTCCAGAACACATGTTGCTCGAAACGCGCATTGGCGATAATGTGTCATTTCATGTTGAACAGAACCTCGCTTGGTTCCGCAGTTTCAAAGTACCGGCGCTGGAAAAACAGCGCCAAATTAACCAAGGCGATCATTACAGGTACTTCGACCAAGGGACCGATCACTGCGGCAAACGCCGCGCCGGAGTTGATTCCGAACACCGAGACGGCAACAGCGATTGCCAGTTCGAAGTTGTTTGAGGCAGATGTAAAAGCGAGCGTTGTTGTCTTCGAGTAATCGGCGCCAAGTCTCCGACCCATGTAAAACGACACCAGGAACATCACCACGAAGTAGATCAGCAGCGGGATGGCGATCCTGAGAACGTCCAGGGGCAGACGCACGATATAGCTACCTTTGAGAGAAAACATTACAGCGATGGTGAACAGCAGAGCGATCAGCGTCATCGGTGCGACTCGCGGCACGAAGTTTCGGTCGTACCATTCGCGTCCCTTCGCCCGAGTCAGAACGGTACGCGTCAGATAGCCGGCGATCAAGGGAATGCCCAGGTAGACGAAGACACTCTTTGCGATTTCACCGATGGAGACGTTGACCTGGGTTCCGCGAAGACCGAACCAACCGGGGAGAACAGTGATGAACACCCAGGCATAGACCGAGTAGAAGAAGAGCTGGAACAGCGAGTTGAATGCAACGAGCCCGGCCGCATATTGTGTATTGCCCTTTGCCAACTCGTTCCATACGATGACCATGGCGATGCATCGCGCGAGCCCGATCATGATGACCCCGGCCATGTACTCCGGATACCCTCGCAGGAATACGATGGCCAGCACGAACATGAGGACTGGGCCAATGAGCCAGTTCTGCACTAGAGACAGGCCCAGCACGCGCTTGTTGCGGAAAACCTTGTGGAGTTCTTCGTAGCGGACTCGCGTGAACGGTGGGTACATCATAAGAATCAGCCCTGCCGCGATAGGCACCGACGTTGTGCCGATGCTGAAACGATTCAGGAACGGCACAACTCCGGGAACAAGCCAGCCAAGAGCGACGCCGAACACCATGGCAGCGAAGATCCATCCCGTGAGGTAGCGATCCAGAAAAGACAACCGGCTCTTTGTCACTTTAGCTCCTACGCATTACCAATCCGGTCGATTTCGCGCTTGATGGCCATATCCTCAAGCGTTGCCAAAGGCAACGAGAGGAATAACCCGATCCTGCGATCAAGCACAGCAAAAGCGTCGCGGAACGCGCGGGCAATCTCCTCTGGAGTTCCTCTGACCGCCGCGGGATCGGCAATACCCCAGTGCGCCGTCATCGGCTGCCCCGGCCAGAACGGACACTGCTCCTTTGCCGCGTTGTCGCAAACAGTAAAAACGAAGTCGAGCTTCGGCGCATCCGGAACCGAGAACTCGTCCCAGGACTTGCTGCGCAGTCCGGCCGTCGAGAGCGCGGCCGATTCGATCTGCTGAAGTGCCTCCGGTCTTGGCTGTCCGGTCGGATGACTGCCGGCGCTGTAAGCCGAAAACTTGCCCTTACCTCTGTGGTTCAGGATTGCTTCGGCCATGATCGAGCGCGCAGAGTTGCCTGTGCAGAGGAACAGAACGTTGTAATGATCGGCCATGATTTCTATTCCTTCGCTCCTGCGACAGCAGGTGCGCAGCAACCAGGTTGGCAGCAGGCGGTTTTTGGTTTGTTTGCCCGGACGAAAGCGCCGAAGAACTTGTTATTCACCTGGGGAGCGATCGCGTCCACGTCAACGCCCGCCTCCGTGAGGAACTGCCGGGCATCCTCTACGCTGTAAAGGCGCGTCGGCTCGACCGTTGCATCTTCGAATCCAGCGCCGGTCAGCTTGGCAATGTACTCGCACTCTTCGAGCGCGCCGGCGATACAGCCCACCCAGAGCAACATGCTCTTGCGGACAGCTTCCGGCACGCTGCCGCGCACTATCACATCGGAGACTGCGAACCGTCCGCCGGGCTTTAGCACTCGGAAAGCTTCACGGAGAACGCGATCTTTGTCGACTGAGAGATTGATGACGCAGTTCGAGATGATGACATCAACAGAGTTGTCAGGCAGAGGAATATTCTCAATTTTGCCTTTCAGGAACTCAACATTCGTTACTCCCGCCTGCTTCTGGTTTTCGCGGGCAAGCGCGAGCATATCGTCCGTCATGTCCAGGCCGTATGCTTTGCCGGTTGGACCGACACGCTTCACCGAGAGCAGCACATCGATGCCGCCGCCCGAGCCAAGATCGAGAACGATCTCTCCAGGTTGAAGATCGATTAGCGCGGTCGGGTTTCCGCATCCAAGCGAAGCCAGGACGGCTTTCTCTGGAATAAACCCCGTTTGATCGGCACTGTAGAGGTTTGTGGTGATCGGATCGCAACACCGAAGTCCCCGATCGCAACATGTCTGCACGCTGCCGGATTCCGCCACGGCGCGGGCGGCACTTCCGTACTTTTCCTTTACCTGTTCCTGAACGCTTGTCGTCGATTCCATAAGGGCGTCTCCTCGCATACGCTAAGGCGAATGTATTCGGGATTGGACGTATCTGTCAAGGCGTATATAATGTAAGTGTGAGCATTTCCCCGAAGAGCTACGATTTGGCGCTGCTGTTTGCGGCGCTCGCCGATCGCACCCGTCTCAGGCTGTTGAACCTGGTGAACGGCAAGGAAGTCTGCGTTTGCTATTTCGTCGAGATCCTCGGGCAAAGCCAGCCCAAGATTTCACGGCATCTTGCTTATCTGCGGCGCGCCGGTATCGTCACTGCTCGTCGGGAGGGGAAATGGATGCATTACAGCATCGTAGCGCCGAAGCACGCTGGAGCCGCGCGCATCCTCAGCGAAACGCTGTCCGTGCTCAACGATGATAAGGCGATGCAAGCTGACGCAACTAAATTGAACAAGGCGTGCTGCGCCCCACAGAGGGTATCCGCACTTGAGGGTGCTCCGCTTCCCCATTCTTGTCGAAGCGGTGAGTCCCTGCGCCTGTTGAACTGACGAAATCAATCTAGTTGCCGCGTTCAGTACTTTCTCTCAGATTCGAGTTCTGAACGCCCGCTAATCACGCTTCACAAGGTTTGCAATCTCTCTAGGTTTCTCCTCGTGAAGCTCTTGGTGCAGTTCATCGACCTTAACTCTTGCTTTGTCCAAAGCCTTCTTGCCGGCAGACGTGATCTTGTAAACCCGTCGACTGTGCCCTCTAACATTCTGGAGGACAGACTTCAAAAGTCCGCCGCGCTCCAGGCCATGCAAAAGAGGGTAAAGAGTACCCGGCCCGATGCGATATCCGTGGTGGGATAACTCCTCCATCATCGCCTGCCCAAAAATGGGTTCATGGGACGCATGGACGAGTACATGAATCCGGATCAGGCCGAAGAAGAGTTCCCGCTGGTGATTGGACACAGATCAAATATACCTTCAATTCAACCCGAATCGAATACCGATAGTGTAATATCGAAATTCGATAAAGCTGGCTCTAGCACACCTTAATTCGATGGAGGCTTGAAACGCCGATGAATGGGTGGAGTCACTGCCTGAAACTGATGCCGTTAATTCTGCTGATGCTGGCCGGCTCACGCCTGTGGGCGCAGGGCCCTCCGTATCAAACCGACGATCCGGTACCGGTAGACTTGCATCACTACGAGTTCTACATCTTTGGCGGCGTGGATGGCACACCGGCTGAGATTGACTCGACTGGACCAGCCTTCGAGTTCAACTGGGGGGCCATTCCCAGAGTGCAACTACACGCCATCCTGCCTTGGGGAGGCGTCTTTCCGTCAAACAATCCTGTTTACCTGCCCGGAGGAACCGGGCCGAGCGCATTCGGTCTCACGGACATGGAACTTGGCGTAAAGCTCGCTATTATCAAGGAGAGCAAGCACGTTCCGCAAATCGGCACCTTTACCATGTTTGAAATGCCGACTGGAAGCTATGACAAGGGACTTGGCGTAGGCAAGGTTTGGTACAAGCTACCCGTCTGGTTGCAAAAGAACTATGGCAAATGGCTGTTCGATGGCGGCGGAGGCTACCAGGTAGTCCCGCAGGCCAACTATCGAGATTTCCCGTATACCGGATGGCTGGTGAAACGGGAACTGAACGAGCGGTGGGAACTGGGCGCGGAACTGTTTGCACACGGGCGCGAAGGCTTTGCCGCCGCTCAAACGGAACGCTCGGCGATGATCGATGTTGGCGGCTATTACCACCTCAAGCACAACCCCAATGAACAGTTCTTGTTCTGCTACGGCCATTCCATCGCCGGGCAGACGGAGAACTATGCCTACGCAGGCATGTATTGGACCTGGGGCGGAAGAGACGACAAGTCAAGAGATGACGACAAGAAGGACTCGGCCCGAAACAACTGGATGCAAGGGCTGATGCGCGGCACGGCATTTAAATGACCTGCAGAACCCGGCCAGCTTCAAGTCCGCCAGAGACGGAGGATACGACATATGGAAATTACGGCACGCGCTCTTTGGACATTGGTACATGGCTTGGGATTCGGTGCGCTTTATCTCCTGGCGTGTTCAGGAGCACTGGTGCAGATCTATCGCCTTACCACCTCGGCCGCGCCGCTTGAATCCACTCCCGGCCAGGAACGCTTTCTGAAGTTTTACCTCTGTGCAATGTGTGTCCTCGCATGGGTCGCGGTGCTTACCGGAGCATATGTTATCTATCCTTGGTATCGCGCGACGCCACCGCCTGGGACGACCGACCTTTCAATTTTCCCTCAACGCTTGCTGATGTCGAGTCCCGCAACTGTGGGCTGGCACTCCCTTGGCATGGAATGGAAGGAGCATGTTGCCTGGTTCGCTCCCATCTCAATCACGATGGTCACGTTCGTCTTGATCCGGTATGGCCGCGACCTTAGGAATCATCAGCAGCTTCGCTCTGCGGTGCTTTCCTTCGCGGTGATCTCGTTTGTATCTGCGGGGAGCGCGGGTTTCTTCGGAGCGATGATTAACAAGTACGCGCCGGTTCAGGGCGGACCCACGATTCAACTGATTCAGGGAGAAGAAAAATGAACCCGCTGAATAACGCCGCTTCACCAGATGCTTCGGTCCTGACAAACGGTTCCGGCGCTGCCGCCATTCTTTCCGCCGGCATCGGGTCCTTCGCTCTTGCGGTACTGGCTTGCGCCGGCGACAAGTTGGAAGCGGTCAAGAACAGTCTAATTTTCTACAAGCCGACTGGTCCACTCTCCGGCGTCACCACGACCGCCATCCTTATCTGGCTCGTCGCTTGGGGGATTTTGGAATGGCGTTGGCGAAACAGGACCGTCGGCGTGGGGCTCATCTCTGTCATTGCTCTCGGGCTGCTGGGCCTGAGCCTCATGCTGACATTTCCGCCTGTCGTCGATCTTTTTTGAGAGAACGCTTTTTCTGAATTCGCTTGGAGTTTCAGGATGGCGATGCTTCCGCAAGATTCTTCACGCCGCCCCTCCTGGAGCGTCCTGCTAGTCCACATCCGAAGGGAAGATTATGCGGCACCACTAAATCATTGCTGCACTGATTTATGCAAGGTTCGCAATGTGCCTACCCGTTGACTAGTGTCAGAGAGTGAGAAGCATCGATCTTCTCTTCTATATCACGAGGCCAAGTGATCGACAGCGAAGCCCCTCCGTTTGGACGGTTCGATGCCGTCACACTTCCTCCGTGAGCGCGGACTACGGCTTCAACAAATGCAAGCCCAAGGCCATGCCCCTTGGAGTCTCTTCCTTTCACTCTCTGCTTGAACACCTGCAGTCCGATCTCCGAAGAAAATCCCGGGCCGTCGTCCTCCAAAACCAGGGTCGCAGCATCCTCGGTTGCGGCAAGTGTTATGGAAACCGTGCATGATGCGGGGACGTGATTGAGTTCATTATCGAGAAGGTTTGCGATTACTCGGTGAAGAAGCGCAGCGTCTGCCAGTACGATGACAGGACCTGCGCTGCGCAGATTCACTCGAAGTCCTTTCTCCGACAAGGAAGGTTCGTAAAGGTCAATCATGATTCGAACCAATTCGTCGAGATCGACGTTAGTACGTGAGAGTCTAAGCGCGTCAGCATTCCCTTCGGCAACATCGAGCGACGTATTCAGGAACTCCGACAATCGATCCAGTTCATCGATGACTGAAACGATCTGCTCACTCGGCTCAACTTTAAGATCGCCCGACAGAAGGATCTCCAGCTTTCCTCGAATTGCCGTTAACGGGCTACGAAGATCGTGGGCGAGAGACTCAGTGGTGGTGTGCAGTTGATGCACGGAGCTTTCTATTCGGTCCAGCATGTGGTTGAGCGTTAGCGCGAGGTGCTCCACCTCGTCGTTCCGTTTGCTGGTCGGAACCCTGCTACTCAAATCAGATTGCCCAATCCTGGATGCAGCTTCGGTGATCTCGCGAACATGACCAAGCATACGCCTGGTCACAAAGAAGACAATTGCAGACCCGAGCAGCACGATGAGCAGCCAGAAGCAGAAAAAACGGAAGCGCAGATTGTTAAGTACACGTAATTCATCTCGTTCTGAAAGACCAAGATAGATGTGGCTCCCATCATCGAGCCGCACCGATGCCACTCGAAAAGGATGATTGAAGCCTTGGACATTCAAGTCGTACGGAACATCGGAAATGAACTTGCGCGCGCGAATCGAGGCTAAGTTCGGCAACCCGTCACCAGCACCTACCCAGAGCTTCAGAGTCCCATCGTCGCCAGCCTGCAGAAAAAAGACGGAGTCGTTCTCATTGCTGTTGGAGCGGAGTTTGTTTGGCACCTCTCTGCTTGCAAGTTCCGCGACTTCTCTCACTACCCGACCGTAGAGGTGGTCCTTTGGTGTTCGCCCCGCCACATCACCGAGAACCGCAACCTCTCCAGTTAGCCACGCGTCACTCCTGCGCTGAATGTCGTTCGCTACGAAGCGATGAAGCATGACAAAAACCAGCATTATCCCAATGGCAAATGCCAGAGTTGCCCAAAGAGAAATGCGCCATGCGGCGCTACGCATGACGGGTTTAACGGTCTTTGAGGACATAACCAATACCTCGTAAAGTCCTAATCAGCGGCTCGCGGCCTTCTGTGTCCACCTTGCCGCGCAGGCGGTAGATATGTACATCAACAACATTGGTGTTGGGTTGAATTCGCATGCCCCATACTTCGGAGAGGAGCATCGATCGAGTAACAACACGCCCAGCGTGTCGGCAGAGATACGTCAGCAGCACGAACTCTTGCGGACTTAGATTCAAGACCTCTTCACCGCGAGAAGCTCTACGGCTGATGAAATCCAACTCCAGGTCGAGTACACGGAGGCGGGTCGCCTCCTCACTCGTAGCAAGATTACGTCGTAAGAGGTTACGCAGTCTTGCCAGCAGCTCTGCGAGTGCGAAGGGTTTGGTCAGGTAATCGTCACCACCCTGTTCTAGACCTTTGACCCTATCGTCGACCGATCTTCTGGCTGAAAGTATCAACACAGGGCTGCTCATGCCAGAACGTCGAAGCTGAAGAATCAGGTCAATGCCATCTTGATCTGGAAGTCCAAGGTCAACAATCAGAACGTCATATTTCTTTCCAAACGCTAGTTGGATAGCGGTTCGCCCATCCTTGGCGACATCGACCTCGTAACCTGCGCTGGCAAGGGGTTGCTGCAGGAAACTCTGAATCTCGGATTCATCCTCGACCAGCAGAAGTTGCATGATTCATGGTAAGACATTTCGATTCACGATTCGTATGGCCCCTGGAGACCGCAAGATGACGATTCGGTCATCTGCGCCCGCTCCCGCCCGGCGGTAGACGAATCGCGAAAGGCTAGACAAGGAGCAGAATTGCCGGAACAACGACTCCAGCCGCAAGGGTGAGCAGGACGACCGATTTCCGTCGCGCATACTTCCAACCCATTATGAGGCCCGTGCAGGTCGATACCGCAAGTGCAAGGGCTGTGGCGGCAAAGAAAATCTTTACGGGAAGCGAGTTGGGTGACGCCGCGGCTTGCGCTGGCTTTGGAGCGTCAAGTTTTGGAACATCCAGGTTTCCTCCATCAGACTTTGCCAAGTTGGGTGGAGCAGCCTTTCGCGGAGAAACGTAAAGCGTCCCCTTTTTGTGCGGTTGTGAAAGATGCACGAGGATGTTGGGAGGAACGTAGGAGCTGCCATGAGCTGTCTCGTGCAGCCCGAACATCTGCAGACCACCCGTGATCGCGAGAAAGAGAATCGTTGGCGAAGAACAGCCCAAGATAGCGATGGATGATGCGGATGGATTTGAGCGACGTTGCAAATGTCATTTCGGTGTATCGACCTCTTGAATGTTAAGACCTGACAGAGCGCCGAATGCCGATTCCAAAGAACACTCGTTGTCGTGCCTCTTGCCTTCCTGTTCCATAACTTAGCATGTGGACGGACAAAATTCGGGGCGCTCCGGTGATTGCGTCCTCCATGAACAAATCGTCATCCTATTAGCCTCTGCAAAGTGCTATCAAAAAAACATCGGTCTCGTCTCAAAGAGTAGCTGTGGTATTGAGAATACGGAGCCTGTTCTCTCAAGTAGTCGACTCTCGCTGGATCGTCGTCTCTTCTTGGTCCAGCTTCCCCAAGACACACACGCGAAATCTAATTCCGATAATCCGGGCGAAGGGCTCACTACGCATGACTACGGCTTACCTGAACCGCATTGCTACTGCCGTACCAGAGCACGATGTACATGCCCCCTTCGTCGTCTTTGCAGAGATGATGCTTGCCGACCCGCGGCTGCGCGCGGTCTTTCGCCGCATGGCGAGCCGCGCCAATATCGCGCATCGTTATTCATTCCTCGATCCGCAAAAGAAGTCCGGCCAATTCTCGTCGCATGACGCGCATGACTTTTATCAGCCGGGCAACTTTCCCAATACTACGCGGCGCATGGAGCTGTTTGAGCAAAGCGCTCCGGTACTGATGAAGAAGGCCGTGGACCAGCTTGCGCTCAATGAGAAGGAACGCTCGGGTATCGCGCATGTGCTGGTGACCTGCTGCACGGGGCTCTATGCGCCGGGATTGGACTTTGAAATCGTCGACCATCTCGGGCTTTCGGCAGGCGTCGAGCGCACGATGGTTGGCTTCATGGGCTGCTATGCCGCGATCAATGCGCTAAAGCTGGCGCGGCACATTGTGCGCTCAGAACCAAAGGCGGGTGTTCTGATGGTCAACCTGGAGCTTTGTACCCTGCACTTACAGGAGACGCAGGAGTTGGAGCAGGTGCTCTCATTCCTAGTCTTTGCCGATGGCGCGTCGGCGAGCCTGATTACCGCGCAGGAGCAGGGCTTTGCACTCGACAGCTTCAAGGCGGTGATGGTGCCCGAGACGAGGGGGCTAATTACGTGGAAGATCCGCGGGCTCGGTTTCGACATGCTGCTCTCCGGGCAGGTGCCGGGAGAGCTGGGCCGCGCTCTACATGAGGGCGAGCTGATGGCCGACCGCGAATGCATCGACTTGTGGGCGGTGCATCCCGGTGGGCGGTCGATTCTGGATGCGGTGGAGAAGGGATTGGAACTGCCGGTCAACGCGCTAGAGGCGTCGCGCGAAGTGCTGTCATGCTTCGGCAACATGTCTTCGGCGACAGTGATGTTTGTGCTTGAGCGGATGATGCAGCAGGGGCAGCCGGGGCTGCGCGGGTGCGCGATGTCGTTCGGCCCGGGGTTGACTGCGGAGACAATGCGATTTCATGTGGTCTAGTGCGGATATGGAATTCGAACTGCGCATCGCTCCACGCGACCTACCGGAGCTGATGGATGGCGACTGTAGCTATGAAGATTTCCGTGGCTGCTTGGGCAGTCTGGAACAGATCAACCGCTGGCTGCTCGGATATCGACCGACTCTGGCCTGGCTCAAGCGGCTACCGCCTGGATTGAGTGATCCGGTGCATATTGTCGATGTGGGCTGCGGCGGCGGCGATCTGCTGCGGCAGATTTCAGCCTGTGCGCGAAGGCGCGGCATTGCTGTCGAGTTAACGGGAATCGACTTGAATCCCTTTGCGGCGCGTGCGGCAACGGAGTCCACCCCGAAGGAACTCGGAATTATGTGGCTGACTGGCGATGCCCTGGAATATCGGCCGGAGAAGCCGGTAGATATTGTCGTGAGTTCGCTGATGGCACATCATCTGGAGGATGAGGGGGTCGTTGCGCTGTTGCGTTGGATGGAAGCGATTGCTCAAGTCGGCTGGTTCATCAATGATTTGGAGCGGTCGGAGTGGAGCTGCCGGCTGTTTGGGTGGGTGGAGAGGATTGCAGGGTGGCACCCGTTTGTGCGGCATGATGGGCCAGTGTCGTTCCGGCGGGCCTTCCGGGAAGAGGACTGGGTACGGTTGCTGACGGCGGCTGATGTTCCGCAAAATGCAGTGTCGGTGGAGCACTGGCGGCCGGGACGGCTATGTGTGGGGCGGTCGAAGTGAGGTCGGTGATTCTGAAGCGTCTCGTTAGACTAAGAGATATGAAGCCTGCCGCCCCCGTCGCCCTAGTGCCGCACCTTATCACGTCTAACCATCTGAGAGACGAATCATGCCATCTTCCACGCTGCTAGCCGGCAAAACCTCGGGTTCCAGATTCAAGACTATTCTCTGGATCTCGCTCGGTCTCACCACGCTTTTCGTCTTCATTACTTCAGAAGTTCTCCTTGTAACCGATTACCCCATGTACCATGCCTACCGTCTCCAGGTCATCGCCGACCGCGGAATCCTCATCCCCCATACGCTCGCCGGTATCTTCGCTCTCTTGATCGGCCCCATCAATTTCTCCTCGCGGATCCGTCAGCGTCATCTCACGCTCCATCGCGCTCTCGGCCGCATCTACGTGGTTTCCGTTTTTGTCGGTTCGTTCACTGGGATCGCTCTCGCCTGGGGACGACCGGGCCTTCCCGGAACTTCCATGCAGGCCGCGGCGTGGATGGTCTGCACCACCGCCGCCTTCCTCACCGCACGCAACCGCCAAATCGTCCAGCATCGCCAATGGATGGCCCGCTCCTACGCCGTCACCTTTACCTTCGTCTCCAGCCGCGTTCTGAACCTCGTGCCCGCGTACTGGAGCCATCTAGGCGACATCCTGTCCGCAGTCGGCGTCATCGCCTTCACCCTCGCATCCCTGCTGATCATTGACCTCGGCCTCAACTGGCACGAACTCACCACGCGCCGCGACTGATCACCGGCCAGCGGTTATGAGAGTTTAAGATGTGGGTTTGCAAAATGTCCTATTTCTCGAAGCTGATCCCCACCAGGTCCGAGCTGACTACAGGCCCGTAACCGCCGAGCTGTCCAACAACTACCGCCACCGCAGGCTCCTCACTCTCCAGTACCCACACCATCACATCTTTCGGCTGAAGACCAAGCAGCTTCGCAATCACTCCCAGGATGCCACCTAGTTCCGGATGAATGCGAAACACTGCCGCCTTGAGGGTCTGTCCTGCGAAGTGAGCCGTCTGCTCTCCCTCCGGCGAGATCAGGAGCCGAATCAACCGTCCGCTGCCGACTGGTGCCAGCATCCCCACCCGAAACGGCGTCGTATTGTGCGGCACGTTCAGCAGCAATGTCCCAACGAAGCCATTCGCCACGTCATCCGGCAGGTCCATGTGCTTGCTCTCGACGTGTATCCTGCCATTCTTGTCTATTGTGCGGCTGGTCACTATGCCGGTAGCGGCTTCTACCGTGAAGTCGATGGGCCTTGCAAAGAAAGGCCCTTGCTCTATGTGATGGTTCCGTACTAACCGAAATGTGCGCTGTTGCCTGTATGTCGTCGTCTCATCATCAATCGATCCATCCACAAATTTATAGGTTAAGCGCATCGTCACTTCATCGCCCTGCACAACCTGCGAAAACTCGCCACTGGCAATGGCTCTTCCATCCTCGGAGCGGGCCACCATAAACCTGTACATTGGCCGTTGAATATGTCTCACTGCGATCGGTTCAGCAAGCGCCGCGGTGCCTACCGTCATCGTCCATACAACGACGACCAAGAAATCGCTTCGCCTCATCAAATTCCTCGTTCTAAAACCTTAGACGTCTTCCGATTCCAGCTTTACCTCCTTCAAAATGACGATTTGTACAGAATGACGCGCCAAACCGCTCTTTGGGCGTCTACTAGGAGTATGGAATCCCGCTGCAAGTAGTCTAAACATTCAGTGAATCATGAGCAGATCTTTGCAAGACGAAGTTCTCATTCTCGGTGGTGGAGCGGCAGGCTGTGCCGCTTCAATCGTGCTCGCCCGAAAGGGGCGCAGCGTCACGCTGATTGAGCGCGAGCCCACGCCGCGCCATAAGGTCTGCGGAGAGTTCCTAAGCGGTGAGGCCCTTGAAGACCTGCATGTACTTGGCATCGACGTGGCCTCGCTTGGCGCCGTGCCAATCAACTATGTTCGCCTTGCCGCAGCCAGGCGCGCCGCGACGGCTCCCTTGCCGTTTCCCGCCAAGTCGCTTACGCGCAAGGCGCTGGATACAGCGCTCGTCGCCACTGCCATCGCCGCGGGAGTTCGTGTTGAGCGCGGTCGCAGTGTGCAGTCGCTCAGCCGCGCGACCGCGAACCTCTGGCAGGCTACGCTCGACGACGGCACCACATACGAAGCTCCAGCCGTCTTTCTCGCCACGGGAAAACACGATCTGCGCGGTTACGGTCGCCCGAAAGACCCGCAGCAATGGATCGGCTTCAAGATGTATTACCGCCTGTCTACCGCCCAGATGGCAGACTTGGGGGACGCCTCAGAGTTGACGCTCTATTCCGGAGGCTACGGCGGCATTCAACCGGTGGAAGACGGCATTACGAATTTCTGCTGTGTGGTCCAACGGCGGTATTTTGCACGTACGGGCCTGCGCTGGGAAGGCCTCCTTGCGAAGATGCAGCAGGACTGTCCCCACCTCGCGATGCGGCTTGGTGGTGCGGAACTGCTGCTCGACAAACCGATCACCGTCACTCATATCCCATACGGTTACATCCGTCGCTCAACCGAGGAAGGGCTCTACTGCATCGGCGATCAGGCAGCCGTGATCCCCTCGTTCACCGGCGATGGCATATCGATCGCACTGCATACTGCCCGCCGCGCCGCCGCTGCTTATCTTGCCGCGGAGCCGGCGCCAGTCTTTCAGTCAGAACTCCGCTCCGCAATGCTGCCCCAGATGCGTCTTGCAGAGCTCGCCGCAGACGGCTTGAACAACGCACTCGCGCGCGCTGTACTGCCGTTCTGCCTCAGGGTCTGGCCCGGCGCGATGCGCGTGACGGCCAGGCTTACACGCGTCACGCAGCCCGCCGCTGTTGCTTCACAGGCGGTCGCCAACTGAAATCGAGCCACGCCAGAACGAACTCTCGGGAGTCAAGACCTTCTAGAAGGGAAATGCAATGAAGTCCTTCGCAGTCTTAGCTCTCGCGGTCACACTCGCTCCAGCCGTACTCGCCCAGCATCAGACCTTCGCCGCCAACTCCGATGCCAGCGAGGTCAAGATGACGCTCAACACCACCCACGAGGTCGTCAACGGCACTTTTCACATCCAATCCGGATCGATTGAATTTGACCGCAGTGCTTCTAAAATTTCGGGTTCGGTCGTCGTACTGGCCGGCAGCGGGAAGACAGGTAACGACAGCCGCGATAAGAAGATGAATAAGGACATTCTCAAGGTGGATCAGCACACGACTGTCTCCTTTGCGCCCAAAACCTACACCGGGACAATCGCGCCATCTGGCGATTCAACTATTCAGGTGAGCGGAGTGTTCACCCTACTCGGCAATCCTCACGACTTGACGATTCCGATGCAAATTCACATGGATGGATCGAAGGCAACAGCGAGGGCGCATTTCATCATTCCCTATGTTCAATGGGGTCTCAAGAATCCAAGTTTCCTGATCTGGAAGGCCGAAAACGACGTTGCGATAGACCTAAGCCTCGTGGGGAATATCGCAAATTGAAGCTGGTGCACGACTAGCTCGTCTTTTGCAGACATGGTTGTGACCCCTTTCGCGGGCATGGTTGTGACACGAAGTAAGAGCAGGCTGTGAGTTGATTGGGCATACAATCTTCAGGAGAATCGATTCCAATTACGAATGAATATTCGTGCGACTGTATTGGCCAGTTTCTGTCTCTTCGCAATGCCGGTGCTGATGCTTGCGCAAACCGACGAGATCCAGGTGTACGACGGAGAGATCGCACCGCCTGAAATATTCAATCTGATGATCCACAACAATTTCACGCCCAAGGGACGCACGGCGCCCGCCTATCCTGGCGCGATCATAGCCAACCATTCTTATCAAATCACTGCCGAGTGGGCGTATGGTGTAACGCCGTGGTTTGAGCAAGGACTCTACATGCCCGTAACGTCGCCCTATTCCGAGAACGATGGTTCGACGATCAACGGCTTCAAGATTCGCGAACTGTTCACGCGACCCAACGCCCATGACCACACCTTCTTTTATGCCGCCAATTTTGAGTTCAGCGTCAATCACCACTACTGGGAGTCCCGAACGATTACCTCTGAGATCAGACCGATCGTGGGGCTGCACTTGCATCCATGGGATTTTATCTACAACCCGATCGTCGACACGGACTATACCGGCGGCCTTGGAAACCTACAGTACAACCCCTCCGGCAGAGCGGCCTACAATTTCAATGACAGATGGGCCCTTGCTGCGGAAGAATATGACGGCTTCGGACCGCTGCATGGGTTCTTGCCACTTTCGAGGCAGTTTCACGAGGTCTGGGCGACTATGGATTATTCAGGCAGCAAGTTTCTCGGCCTGAGCGTTGAAACTGGTGTGGGGTATGGTTTGACTGCGGCTTCGGATAAATGGACGCTTAAGTTGATGCTGTCACGTAACCTCAACGTCCACCCATGGCGTCCCTGAGTGAAGAAAGCCCGCAAAATGACAATGTTGTTTTGGAGGGATGGGCCGATTCTTCGCAGGCGTCTCGCTGATCGCGCACTTTGCTGCGGGATAAGCGGCAGCTTCTCTTTCTTCAGAAATGCCCTAGTGAAATCTGCGTGAACTTCTGGATAACGCGACGGAAGGGCCTTTAGCTGGCTAGTCGACGCACCCTTGAGATACACGTCGAAAAAAGTATGCACACAATCGCCAGCGATCGTAACACCGCGACGCTTTTCCAACCGCCCCATCACACCAATCGTTTGCAACGCCATGATCATGACCGGACTTTTTGTGAACATCTGATCGCTGAATGTGAAATGGTTCGCGCCGTCGATCATCGCTTGCCAGCGCGTCTCTGCCGGCAATTTGCTGAAAATCGATTCCATCTTGCTCTTCACAAGAGGAGGCTCGGACCCAGACTCCCTTCGGTGATCGCTCAGAATAAAGAAGAAGGGCTGGTGCATGCTCTCCTGTACAACGCTTCCGAAGGGTATGCCGTCGATGTCGATTCCAGCTTTGCATTGTGCGTCGTCGCAGCAGAACTGTGCAGCTGTGGCGCCTCCGAGAGAGTGTCCGACAATACCGACTCTATGCAAATCAAGCTTGCCCTTGAATCGGCCGGAAGGGTCTTTTGCATTCAGCTTCCCCAACTGCAGAAGAACGAACTTCACGTCCTCGATCCAGACTCCCATCGCCTGGATCGCTGCCTTCTCCCCGGCCGCGTAGGGCAGCTGTCAAGTCGCTCTGTGTGTTTCTCGTGAAAACGCGCCCATCGGGAAACGCGGTAATGACTGTCGGATAGGGGCGTCGAGGCTCACGACGACATAGCCGTGGCTGGCAAGGTCCTCCGCGAGTGACGTGTAATCCGTACTCAGAGCCCGGCCCCCTGCCCGAAGGATTACCACGGGATACATCGGCTCCCGCGGTGAAACATCCGCGTCGCTCCAGCTGTGGGATCTCACTCGGCTCAGGTCTCTGCTGAGCGGTCGTCCCAGGACGAAACCCTCACGCTGCTCAAGCGCTCTTTTCCAATACGCTGGTAGATACTCCGCAGCATGACTCGACGGCGTTGCTGTTGCGGGATACCAAATCCA
>Ga0206962_1062_pt1 | contig 41468 bp, 42 predicted proteins | sample Alteio_BWOrgHeat_27_FD_153241 | JGI IMG/M metagenome (GOLD analysis project Ga0206962, IMG submission 153241) | Enriched cells from forest soil in Barre Woods Harvard Forest LTER site, Petersham, Massachusetts, United States -... | ecosystem: Environmental > Terrestrial > Soil > Temperate forest >...
CTCGTGCTGGCAATGCTCAACCTATCTCGCTGGCAGAAACCGCCGGACCTCCACCAAAGAAGAAAGCCTGTCGAAGGCCAAGGAATTTGCCGAAGACTGGTATCTCCAGTTACGCGGCAAAGCGCGCAGTGGCGAGTTGAAGACCGGCAAGACTTTTCGCGAAGCCGCTGTCCAATACCTGAAAGAATTCGACATCATCACGCAAGGCCAGCGCAGCAAGACCTACGCCCGAGGACAGCATGCGCGCGCGAATGGACACCTGGTTCCATTCTTCGGCCGCATGGTGCTTCCAGAGATTACAGCCGGAAAGGTCCAGGACTACCGCATCCAACGGCTCGAAGAGACGATAGCGCGCCGTAACAAGCCGCCCGCGCACAACACCATGCATCAGGAAATCGTGACGTTGCGGCAGATCTTTAAAACCGCTATCCGGCATGGATGGATCGATCACCTGCCGGACCTGTCCGAACCCTACCGCTCGTCCCCCAAAATCTCGCACAGGGCATGGTTCTCGCCCGACGAATACAAAACACTCTACGAAGCGACAAGAAAACGGGCGCACGAACCGAAGCAGCCGCGCTTCCGATGGGAATCAGAACAGCTTCACGACTACGTTCTGTTCTCGGCCAACACAGGACTTCGCCCGGATGAGGCGAGACGCCTGCAATTCCGGGACGTGACCATCGTCGAAGACGAAGGCAGCGGCCAGACGATCCTTGAGATCGAGGTGCGCGGCAAGCGCGGCGTCGGTTATTGCAAGAGCACAACCGGCGCTGTGCGGCCGTTCGAGAGGCTCAAGGCGAGGCTACGTCCGACCGGCGGTCCGGGCAGGGCAGGGAGCCGTGTCGAGTCGATGGCGAGCGGCGAATGGCACCCACCCGCACCATCCGATCTGCTCTTTCCGAAATGGCAGCGTGAACTATTCAACACGATCCTGGATGAGCAAAATCTCCGCGTCGACCGTGATGGCAGGCCGCGAACGGCGTACAGTCTGCGGCACACTTACATCTGCCTGCGCCTGCTCGAAGGCGCCGACATCTATCAAATCGCAAAGAACTGCCGCACCAGCGTTGAAATGATCGAGAAATACTATGCCGCGCATCTCAAAACCCAGCTGGATGCTTCTGCGATTAATGTCATGCGGGCCAGACCAAAGAAGAAACCGATTCCGCCAAAGGGCCGCAAGCAGGCTGCAGCAGGCGATCAGCACCTCGACATGTAAATCCGCCGCGGCTGCTTTATCATGAAGCTTGCCGGCCATGTTTCATGCGGGCGTGGCGAAATCGGCAGACGCAGCGGACTTAAACGAAAATTGAGTGCCCGCCGGGAAACCGGCGGCGTAGAACTGCCCAAAGTCGGGGAAACCTTGAATGGCAATCCCGAGCCAAGCCCGGAAATTTTGCGGGAAGGTGTAGAGACTAGACGGGCAGCACCTAAACCCCGCAAGGGAATGGTGAAGGGATAGTCCAGACCACGAACCCGCCGCGCGGGGCGGCGAAAGCCGAAGTGGTAAGAAAATCCGCAGGCCGCAAGGCCGTGAGGGTTCAAGTCCCTCCGCCCGCACCATTCATTATCGGGAGCCCATTGTCCATGGCGTTCTCCGCGTAGACATGAACTCTCCACTCGACAAGAGAACTTGAGCGGCGCGCTCTTTCGTTTTTTTGCATACGCCGATATGCAGGCAGCGCCTTATTGCGCGAATCTCTGTTTTCAAGGCATCTCTTTTATCGAAATTTAAGTTTTCGCCGACAGAATAAATCAAAGTGGCAGCAACGCATCGGCGGGAAACGAAAATGACTTCGCAGGATGACGACATACCAGATGACAAGCTTCTGACTCTTCCCGGCGAAACGATCTCGGGAAGCGGTGCGTCCAGCCTGTGGTCCAGGCGCACGAACGTTCAACATGAACGCGAACTCGAAGAGTTCAATCGCGAACTGGCGGGTGATGCTCCGCCGCGCCTGTTGTTTCCCTGGACCGAGCTGCGCGAGAAAAAACGCCTCGAAGAAAAGCACCGGCTTGAGCAACTGCAAATCGAGCAGGAGATGCGCGAGATTGCCGAACGTCAGAACCGGCTGGTGATTCAGATTGAGGAAGAACAAGCTGACATCGAGAGACGCCGCAAGGAAATCGAAGACAACGCGCTACGCATGCAGGATGGCCGTCGGGTTTATGTCGATGGCGACCGGTTTCGTGATGAGCAGGGCAGGGTGCTCATCGGGGCTGATGAAGCAGAGGCCGCGCAGCAGCATGAGTACCGCCCCGATGCATCAACCTGGGCCGACAAACAGGAGAATGAGCGCAGGGCGGAAGAGGCTGAGAAACTGAAGCAGAAAATTCTCAAGGAAAAAGAGAGCGGTGAGGGGACACCCGAACAGCAAAGCACTCAGCTCGACGCCAACGAAGAGGAGTTTGCAGAAAAAGTGCAGGCGCGGCAGAGTGAGATGAATGCTGCACCGGCGAGGGTCAGAACCGCAAGCTCCAGTCCCGATTACGGCGATGGCGACTATATGGCGGAGTACCAGCTTTCATCCGCACCGGCTTTTAACGAGGCCTCGGGCAGTGCAAGGACAGCGCTGGACAAAATACCGAAAGAAGATGACGGCGGTGCCGCAACCCAAGAAGTAAGAAAGCCTGCCCAGCCTTCCGGCCAGGTCCCACTGAAACTCTGACAGAAGCGACACCATCTCCAACACGCATTCCCTTCCCAAAGAACGATACAGGCCGCCCTCCGCGTGTAAAGGGTCGAGATGAACGGCTACGCCGCCCTTGACTGCGCTGCGGTGCGCCCTGTTGAAGAGCCTTGCTGTTTAAGAAGGGAATGTCGGGTTGAAGATGTTTTTTAAGAAAGGAAAATAATCCGCAACTGATTCAAAGGAATCGGGTTACGATCAATACCATGAGAAATCTAGTGATGTTTCTCGTACTTCTCATCAGCGCCGGCGCCGCCGAGGCCACCAGCCTGAAAGACTTCAACGCCAAACCTGACAAAGATCAAGCTATCTGCGTGTCGGACTTCATCGACAAGATGACAACGGACATCCGCGCAAAGAACCCGCAGCTCGCGCAGGACATCCGCGGCTGGTTCGCGGTGAAGCCGGTGGGTAAGGCTACCTCCGATGGAATGGAGCGGCTCTACGTCGAATTGGCTGCCATTGAACTACAGGCGAAAGACGGCAAGGCCGATCTGTCGAAGATCCAACTGGAATCGGTCATCGTCTGGGTTGTGAAGCAGAAGTTTCCGCCACCGCAGAAGTAAGATCGCCAGGCAGAGCGACCGGAGAGCTGGTTCTGCAGCGTCAGTCCGCGCTCTTCTGTTAATCAAAAACCATTTGCGGTCAAAGGCAATTCACCCTACTGTTCAGGGGTGATCGGCTTCGTGTCGGTCCGGGGCATAGAAACCCTTAACAGCAGCGGCAGACATCGGCCGCAACGATGTCGCTTCTCGGCCAGGGCCGGGGGGCGGCACTGTATGTCCAAGCCCTTGCGGCCAAAGAGTGCCGCGCTGTACTGCTGTACGGTTTCTAACCTCCGGCCACCAGGGCGATCCTTGGTGGTTTTTTATTGCAATGGAGAAACAGAATGCAGGGCAGTGAAGAAAAATACCTTACTTCAATAGAAACCCGTTCTGGAATCGCCGCCGTATTCGAGAGTCAAGAATGGCTCGATTTTGTTGCAGACAAGAGTCCTGATTTTTCTAATAAGGATATTGACCGCAATTTTAAATCGCGCTAAATGTGCAACTACTCATTCAAACTTAGCGGGGGCTACTTATGAGTTCATGCAGGCACGGAGCTCATAAAGCTCTTTTTAGATTAGTACTCACCGGCATTTTTGTCGCGAGTATTTTTCTTTTGTCCCGGCTCTCATTTGCGCAGACATATACCTACACAGGCCCCGCGTTTGATGCCACCGAATGCGCCTCATATTTCGGGGGCACCGCGAATTGCGTCGCTGGAAGCGCAAGTGCTACGGCTACTGTCACGGTGGGGTCCAGCTACACAGGCTCAGCGACTGGAGCTCAACTTCCCGCTTATAGCCTGACATTGAATGGCGTTGGAGCAAGTGTGGATCTGACCGGCTGCATCAGCCTAACCCCTGAGATCAGTTTCAACAATGGCCAGGTCACGCAATGGCAGTTCGGCGCTTTTGACAGTTGTTCTTCCGCCCATTCATATGCAGAGCAAGGAAGCGGAGCTTTTGCTGTTGACGACGGCTTTACCCAAAATCCAGCCACCGGTACATATATCACCAACGGGTATATCATGGGTTCCGGTTTCTGGACCAACGGAAAGGCATTGGGCAAACCTTGCCCCAATAAAGGCACGCCGCATTGCGGCGATCCCATCGATATTGGTTCCGGCAACGTCTTTGAGCAAGTCACTGATTACGAAACCGCCGGCCAGAACAAGCTCAGCTTCATTCGCTATTACAACAGCATGTCTGGCACCGATACCTTCGCCACGACCATAGGCCGAAACTGGCGGTCCAACTATGACCGCTATTTGCACATCGTCTCCGCGTCCCAAGTCGAGGTGGAACGTCCTGACGGCCAGATAATAAATTTCGCGTTGGTTGGCGCGACATGGACACCGGACACCGACATCGACATGACGCTGACGAACTCGGGTGCGACATGGACGTTGAAGGATCACGACGACACAATTGAGACCTATAGCGTTGGCGGCACTAAAGGCATCCTGAATTCAATTGCTCTCCCGAACGGTTACACGCAGACGCTCACCTACACTGGCGGCGTTCTAACGTCGGTCGCGGACTCGTACAGCCGCTCTCTGACATTCACCTACACCAGCGGCTTATTAACCGGGCTAACTACGCCTGACAGCCTGATCCTGAGCTTTGGTCATACGGCCTCTGGAACGCAGTACCTGCTGACCTCTGTCGGCTACAACACCAGTCCCGCGACCAGTCAGACCTACGTCTACGGAAATACCAGTTTTCCTTTTATGCTCACCGGCATCACGGATGAGAACAGCAATGCTTATGCCAGCTGGTCATATGACGGTTTCGGGCGTGCCACGATGTCCGAGCATGCCGGCGGTGCCGACGAAATACAGGTCTCTTACGACGACGTTACAGGCAACCGTACCGTTACCGGGCCGCTCGGCATCCAGGACACGTATCAATTCACCTATCAGCAAGGCGTTCCTAAAGTAAGCGAGATTGACCGCACCGCCAACGGCACCATCGCCGCTGCCAGCCGTTATTTCACTTATGACACGAATGGCTACCTCGCCACCGCTACCGACTGGAACGGCAACACGACGTCATACACCAACGACGCGCACGGCGATCCGACAACCATCGTCGAAGCGTCCGGCTCCGGTGTAGCAAGAACGACCACGATCCTTTATGACACGACGTGGGTCCACAAGCCGTACACGACGACCAAGACCGGCGTCACTATCGATGACCGCTACGACGCCACCAAGGGCAACCTGCTGACGCACAAACTGACCGACACGACCATCACAACCGTCCCTTATACGACCGCCGGCCAGACGCGGACCTGGACCTACACCTATACGACGACAGGCCAGCTCCACACCGTCACGACGCCGCGTACCGACCTGACGCTGACAACGACCTATGCCTATACAGGCGGTACGCTGACCAGCATCACAGATCCGCTCTCGCATGTCACCACGATCAACACCTATACGGGCGGCGGTCTGCCAACGAAGATCACCGATGCCAACAGCGTCGAAACTGATCTTGCCTACAATCAGCGCAACTGGCTGACGAGCAAGACCGTCGTCAAAACCGGTGGCAACGAAGTAACGACCTACACCTACACAGGCTCGGGCCAGCCGCATGTCGTCACGCTTCCCGATTCCGCTTCGGATACTTTGACGTACGCCTATGACAACGCGCAGCGCCTGAAGACCATCACGAACGGCGCAAGTGAGACGACAAACTACACGCTCGACGCCATGGGCGATGTCACGCTGAAGACAATCAAGAACGCATCCGCAGTTACGGTCGCAACGCATTCAGCCACATTCGATGCCTTGGGACATATGCTGACCTCCGTCGGCGCTACAGCGCCAGAATCAACATCCTTCGCCTGGGACGGGCAGGGCAACCGCATCACCGTGACCGATGCCAACAGCCATGCGACCGGCACGGCGTGGGACGCGCTCAACCGCGCCTCGACTGTCACCGACGCGCTGACGCATACTGCCACGCCGACTTATGACGCACGCGACAACGTGACCGCGCAGACGGACTTCAATGGTTATTCAACGGCGTTCGTGTTTGATGGCTTTCCCGATGCCGCGATCCAGAAGGCGAGCCCAGACACCGGCACAGCTGTATATCACTACGATCTGGACGGCAACCAGACGCAGCGCACCGACGCACGGAGCGTAGTAACCAACCGCACCTTCGACAAGCTGGAGCGCCCCCTCACAGAAGCTTTCCCGGCCTATACCGCCGAGAACATTGCTTACGCCTATGATTCCGTCACAGGCGGCAACAAGGGCATCGGCCGCCTGACCTCAGTGACCGATGAATCCGGCAGCACAGCTATTACCTACGACACCTTCGGCAACATCATCACGGAAGTGCGCGTCATCGGCGGCAAGACCTACACCACGTCCTACAGCTACGATCTCGCCAACCGCCTCAAGGAAATCATCTATCCGTCGGGCCGCTACGTCGACTACACCTACGACACGCACGGCTACCTGACGACCGTGACCACCAAGCCGACCTCCGGCGGCACAGTGACGACTCTTGCGTCGTCAATCGTGCATGAGCCGTTCGGTCCCATTGCCTCGTTCACCTACGGCAACGCGCTGGCGCAGACACGGTCCTATGACGCCAACTACTGGCTGACAGGTATCGTCACGTCGAACGGCGCGACGCACATCCAGAACCTCACCTTCGGTTACGACAACGCCGGCAACCTGCACACCATCACCGACAGCCTCGACACCACCAGGAACCAGACCCTCGGCGTCGATGCCCTGAACCGCCTGCACACCGCCAGCGGCAAATACGGCAGCCGCACCTACACCTACGACAGCAACTCCAACCGCGCCACCTGGTACAACGGCACCATCACGCGCACGACGACGAACACCGCCAGCAAGAACACGATGGCGTCGATCACCGACGGCACCAACACACGCCACTTCACCTGGACCAACTCCGGCAACATGGCGAGCGACGACCGCGTCATGGATGGCGGGCTTGCCGTGGCTTATACCTACGGGGGCAGGGACCGTCTTGAATCCCTGACCGTCAGCAGCCAGCCTGTGACGTTCAAGATCAACGCATTGGGCGAGCGCGTCAGCAAGGCTACCGTCTCGGCGACAACCCACTTCCACTACGACCTCGCCGGCCACATCATCGGCGAAGCGAACGGCAGCACCGGCGCCAACCTGCGCGAATACGTTTGGATGGAGAACATCCCTCTGGCGCAGATCGACAGCTCCGGCAACATCGTCTACATCCACACGGACCAGGTCAACGCCCCGCAGAAGATCACGAACCCGAGCAAAACGATTGTCTGGGACTACGAGATCGAGCCGTTCGGCGAAACCTATGCCACGCCGACAAATACGACGCCGACAAATCACAGGTTTCCGGGACAGTACGCCGACACGGAAGACAGCCTCAGCTACAACTACATGCGAGATTACGACACGACTTTAGGACGGTATGTTCAGTCCGATCCGTTGGGACTTATCGCCGGAATGAATCTCTACGCATATGCGGGTAGCAATCCTTCACAGTGGACAGACCGAAAAGGAGAGTTTTGGCCGGAGATCGTCGGGATCACTATCGTGGGCGGTCTTATTACGTTTGAGACCTATGCGGATCTTAGCCATCCTCCACCTATGCCATTTTCGTCTAATCTCACGGCGTCATCTTTGCCGCTGATGTCCTTGTCCCTCCCGCCGTTGCCGGCCGCACGGAACCCTTTAAATGCGTGTCCGGCACCTGATACAGCGCCGCCCTTCTCGACGCCTGCGTGGAGTCAGGCGCCTGGTTGGACGGGACCTGTTTTGATGAATTCCGCGCCTCCGCAAAAAGAGACGCCAGAGTTCCCGGAGGCCCCGGAAGCGCCCGATTGGCCAGATAATCCTGCGGACAAAGCCATGGACTAGAAGCCTGTTTCGCTAAGAGGCCAGTAAGCAGACCAAGACTTGTCTACCCTTCGATTTATCGAGGTCCAAATGACTAAGCATAGAAAGTTTCCTCAAGTTATTCTATGGTGCGGATATCTCGTATCCGGATGGGGAGTGCTTGGTTTAATCGTGGATGATTTGGCGAGGAGTCGATCTCTATACCCGTTCAATCATGGAATTATTCTCGGGCTCGGAGCCCACGTACTTATCGGAGTGTTTGCAGTAATGACCGGACGAAGTCTGATAAATATTGAAGATCGATTGAATCGAATTGAGAGCGCGGAAAACAAAACGAGGAAAGCGTCGTAGCTTAATTCATGAATAACCAGCAAGCCCGTGAACTGTTGCTCATCAGTGAGAATAGGCTGCTTCGAAAGGACGGCGATCTGGTGGCGACAGTGCCTCTCGCCCTGGGACCGACGAAGGTGTTCGCTTATACTCACCTTTTCGCCACAGCACCACAGCTGCTTTCGTATCTAGAAGAAAAATTGTCGTCGACTTTGAAAATAGCAAAAGAACAATTGGAACCACGACCGACACTCACGGGCTATCGCGGATATTTCGGTGGTCATAGCTTTCCCGATATTCCAAGTTGGGTTGAAGAGGTCATGCAGGTTCTCGCAACAGCATACGGGGAAAACTCCACACTCGGTGACGAAGATACCGAGTTGTCGATCTCGAAGACGGAGGCGAATTGTCTTGAGGATGAGGAAGGAAATCTGGTGGTCCGTCTTTCAGAGAAGAACAAGGAATCGTCAACCTTTCGGGGTCTTTTTTTAGCAGCTCCGGGCCTCCTAGAGAAAGCTGAGGCCATGGCCAAAGAGGGGATGGAAGAAATTGACAGAGAATACGAGTCCGGCAAGACATTCGATCCTCTTGGGGCGAATGAATCTCGTTTTATAGTGCCTGATCAACTCCGATATTTATGTGATCTGGTAGCAAAGGCAAGGGGTGCATCGCCTCTAAACAAAATAACAACCTAAACAAAATGGAGATTCTCTATGCGTGACACGTCAATTGTGATTTCAACTTCACTTCTCGTTGCTTCTGTCGTGACGGAAATCTCACGCGAATGACCTATCAAAAAAAACCCAAAATCCACCAAGAGGAGCACTCAATCATGCAAAACACGACCACCTTGTTCTCAATGTTCTCACTTGCCCTGTTTCTCTTGCTGGCCACGCCGCAGGCGCGAGCGGCGACAGCGAACACTTGTCAGGATGGTAGCGCTGCAACCATCGACGGAAAAGTCGTGGGCGTATCTAGTGTGAAAACCGGGTTCTGGTTATTCATTCAGTCGCCCTCATGGGACTGCGATCATTTTTTTGTTTTCGTCAAGGACAAGAGCACCTGTATTCGCGGCAGTAGTATCCACGTCAGCGGTGTTCTGGTGAAGCACGACCATGAGCTTCCGAGAGGATGGACGGTAAGCGACACCAAACCTGCAAGCGGTCTCGCGTACGACTCTTCAGTTTCGTGTAATTGACAGAACTGCTCAGTTGATGGGCGCTACAAAACACTGATCTTTCATCGAATTTCAACTTTGTTTTCCGTAATACCTATTATCACCTTGGAAAAAATCACTCAGTAATCTCCACCCCGTTCGCGGTCAATGGGGCTGTCAGAAGCCAGTTACCTTCATTGATCATGCTTTCGAAGAAAGCGATTCTATTAACCTCGAATTGCAATCTTTGGGGATTATTAGCAGATGACTAGCTTCCTCATACTCCTAAGTAAAGATTCCAATCAGTGCGATCCCAATCGCTTTTCGCTGCAGGCGACTGAGGAATAGTACAATTCTCGGATTATCAGTCAACCGACCGCGCCTGTGCCTCTCGGAGTCCTGTTCTTTGTCGGTCGACAGGAGCGAAATGAATGAGCGCTGCAGTCGAATCTAAACGTTCTGGCAAACCGTCACGCCGACGCAAATGGATTAACGTTCTTATTACCGTTCTCGGAGCGCTGATTGTCTTCTTCACATTCGTAGTGAAAGAGTCCAAAGTCGATAAGCTCAAAGAGCTTGCGGGATTGATCGATCGATCCCAGGACGCCTATCTCATAAGGAGCGACGTGATTGCGGCCAACAATCGCATTCAAGATCTCCGTGAAGAGTTGGAAGCTCTGCGGATAAGGTTCGATAATCCCGGCTATGCCAAACACGGATTCGTTATTCGGAATCAAGACGACATCGACATGATGGACGATGAGGTCAATTCCAAAGAAAGGCTCGTTCTTGAGTCAGCGCGTGTGTCGCTTGAGAGTATAGATCGCCTAGTCGAAAAACTGCCACAGGATGCACAGCAGAATGCTTCGGCTGCCAAGCTCAGAGCCTATCTTGACGATGCGGATCAAGAGACTAAAAATTACCAACAGTTCAGCCTCTTACGCGATACCGGTAAGAAAAAGGAAGCGGCAGTATTAAAGAAGACGATTGACTCGGAAGTGAACGAAATTAAAAAGAAGAAGGCTCAATTTCAATTGCCAATTGAGAACGAAATCGAGAACTTCCGTTCTAATGTAGTCAAGCGGGCAGACGCGGTGCGAAAGTCCGATGAAGAATCACTCAGGAACTGGCAATTCTGGGGCTACTTCCTTTATGGGCTCGGCTGGACGATCGGACTGGCCGGTCATTGGTTCGGCGTCGAGGGAGCTCGCGAATCCGAATAGGCCAGCTAAACAGAGTGATAATAGAACTTACGGAAAATAGCGTTTAGGTTTTAGGGTGACGCCACAGACGGACGCGTGATGCGGCTGTCGGTAATGCAATGGACGCGGTGACTGTGACGTTGCTCGGCTTATTGCTGGCCCGCGCAAAGCCTTGACACGCCATTATGCAACGGGCAAAAAGAGCGGATGTTCGACACTGTCCGCAATCGTTTTTACGTCCTAGATGAAGAAGGAACACCGGTTCCCGAACCGGACGTTTTGAAATGGGCGCGTTCGTTTGAATCGGACCGCACGTTGAAGCAGGATGAGCTTTCAAACGGCACCGTTATCTCTACCGTCTTTCTCGGCATCAACCACAGCTGGGATGACCGAGGGCCGCCTATCCTTTGGGAAACGATGATTTTCGGCGGTCCCCATGATGAAGATCAGTATCGCTATTCCAGTCGAGAGGCCGCTCTCGCTGGGCATGACAAGGCCGTAGCCCTTGCCTCAGGAATCCCGGCAAAGAATTGATGCGATAACCTTTGTTACGGAAAATAACCTGCGCATTGCTGAGCAGGAATTTCGAGTTACTTTAAACCCGTTGAAATCCATTCAGCGAGCCGGTTTGCGAATCCTGCGAGTTCAGGAAACACCAGGAACGACGCATGCACGCCCTCTTCCGTGACCGGATCGACGCTGGATGGATGTCCCGCATCATTCCGTGACGCGCGTATCTGCTGCGCGAACGCCAGCCAATAGGCTTCGAATTGTTCGCGGAGATCTCTGGGAAACGAATTCTTGCGTGAGTCGAGATAGTCATACATTGCATCCAGAACTGTTTTCACTCTCCAGTCCGAGAGCCCCTTCGGCTCCGGAAGTTTTAGCTCTGTGAGCTTCTGTTGAAGGTGTTCCCGCAGTTCGAGGATAAGGCTTTCAGCGGCACCTCCAATCATGACCGCCGCGGCCTTATAGAAACCCGCAACGAAACAGTTCAGGCCCTCACTTAGGTACGAGTTGGCAACGGGATTCAGATTGGACGTTGCGGCCAGGTGCCGCAAGTACCCTCCCGGGTTTCCCGGATCGCGGCTCAGCCTTTCTAAGGCGCGCCTCCCTCGGACAGTAATGTGAAAGAAAGGCGGCGACGAATTGTTGAGATCATGGCCCCAAGCAAAATATCCAGTTCTCATCAAATCGTGCCATTGCGTTAGCAACGCTTGTTCTAGCTCGGGGTTTGAGCGCAGACCTATCTGTTGTGCAGCAGTGCTCAGGACACTTCCTTGTTGAAGTATCGGACCCAGAGGGCCACGCGGTTGCTGCTCTTGTACGACGCGCAGGATCAATTCCCGCAGATCAGTTTGCGTTGGATGGCTCATATGTTTATCTACCTTCTCGCGTCACGATCTGCCGATTTCGTCTTCAATCGGCTCATCGCAGGCGATAAAACAGGTTCGTAATCTCTCGATTTCATTTACTGAGAAACCGCTGCTTTTGAACAGGCTCTCCCAAGTCGCTTTCACCGCTTGTTGCATTTCGCGCGCAATTTTTACGGCCTCGCCTCGTGGCAAACCAAAGCTCGCAGAGTCGCTCAGTGCATTCTGTAACGTTGCTTGCCGGCCGTATTGGCCGACACCGATCGCCAGATCCCGGCGCAGGCCAACCTGCGGGAACGGAACGATGTCATAGGCTGGTGAGAGACGCCACCCGCGGCCATTCCACAGGAAGCCGTGGTTCCGCAGATGATCGTCGTTGTTGTTGCACAGAATATTGAAGACCATCCGCTGCCAGAGCTCCCGTGCATCCTGAACGGGGTCCGATCCGAAAAGGCGCAATTGATCTGCCAGTCGACGATAGCTTTGCTGAGCTGATTCGCTTTCATGAGCACCGATGATCGTAAGGCCGGAAATGAAGGGAAGTCGTTGATATTCCCTCTCTGCTTGAAAGCGGTCGAATCGCTCGATCAAATAGACATCCTGTCCTAGTATCTTTTCAAGCCGGACTGCTGGAATGCTTATTCCCACGCTACCAGCCAACATCATCGTGGCGTATTCAGCACGGCAAATAGGGAAACGGTCTTCCGCTCGGCTGAATTTCGCAATCCATTGTCTGCCTTCGTATTCGGTTGTCGCCTTGGGGCGTGCTCCGCCCAAAGATGAACCGCGAACAAGGAACCGACGATGCCTCAGAGGTAAATCTTCGGCCCGGTCCAGCTCTGCGACCGCCTTCAGAATATCTACGAGGTCGAGCTCCTCACCCTCCAGTTCTTCGCCCCAAGGCACAATACGCTGCGGTCCAGAGAGATCCGGGCCAAACGCCAACGCGCCGACGCGCGAATCCCCGGTGGCGATCAGGTAGTCGAATTCCGATAGCGGACGCGCGCCGGCGGCACGATCCATCAGATGGCGACCCCAGCCATCGGGCGCGGCGTCCCGTATGCCATTGAAGAGGACAAAGCCTTCGGGCGTCAGGTAGTCGCGATCAGAGTTCGGCTCAGGTAGAGGCAATTGAACAGGGTCAATTGCCAGCCGGTCTTTCCGTTGTAGGAACCGGCGGCCATAGCGGAAGCGTGCCGTGGCTTCACGGCCCGTTCCGGTCGTTTCAAGAAGACCCGCTGGCACCGGCCCTTCCGGGAGGTAGATGTAGACATACGTTGTTGGCATCGTTCACTCAAAAATCGTATTCGTCAGCGGGTTTCTTTGTTTTGCGGAAATCGCGCGGCAGGTTCTTGATGTCTTCCTGAAGACCGCCCGTGTCGCCTTCAGGTGCCGCAAGGTCGCCGAGCCGCCGGTGCATTCCCAATATCCAAAGCGCAGTCACGAGTATTCCAATCCCTACGGCAGGGTCGCCCTTCTCCAGGCGCTGCACCGTTTTCAGGTTGACCATCATCCGATCAGCCATTTCGCTCATCGACAGATGTCTCCTTTTGCGCGCCACGGCGATGTCCCGCCCGAGCTTTTCAAGCTGGTCGGCGGCAATTGCCGGCAGAGCGCGATGAGAGAGACTATCCTTCGCCATTCTTCAAGTATTGCCTATATAGAGGTAAATTACAAGCTAAACAACCCCTATATGGGTACAAACGGATCTAGTTGCATGAGCCAGCCACTGCCAATTTGACATAAATATAAGCATGATGAGATGATTCTCACATGCTTCACGTGAGGATAATGAATCGATGCGGATACTGATGACCGAATTGGCGGATGGAGAGAGCAACGTGCTGGCTGGAGCGCCACATGGACGGAAGGTCTTCGGCAGAATGATGGAAAGGACCAGCCAGGAGCCGGCCGCGCCGGAGCCTGCCTTTTTGGATTTCAGCGGAGTGGAGGTCGCCACGGCCAGTTTTCTCCGAGAAACAGTGTTGGCCTACCGCAACGCTGTGAGACGCCGGCGCTCGAACTTCTACCCCGTCGTTGCCAATGCGAGCGCCTTGGTTTCGGATGAACTGGCCGTTTTGGTCGCCTCGGATAACGATGCCATCATGATGTGCGTGCTCAACGAAGATGGTCAGCCGCTGGAACCGCGACTCATCGGTGAACTTGATCCTAAACAGCGCATCACCTTCGATCTCGTTCGCGAACGCGGCGAAACAGATGCCGCAGAGCTTATGCGGGAACATAGCGACAGTGAAGCGAGCAGTGTTAAGCAAACAGCCTGGAACAACCGGCTCTCATCGCTGGTCAGTCGCGGCCTGCTTGTCGAGCTAAGCCAGGGGCGGGCAAAACGCTACCGCCTGCTGTTTCAGGAGAACTGACGATGGGAATTGAGTTCATTCGAAGGGCCGCGCCGTCGTTCCGCAAAGGTCTCGACCGCATGCGGATCCATCTCGCAACGCCAACCTTGTTCACGGAGCAGCCGGCCTGCGGGCCGCAGGCTTACGCCGCCAATCTGGAGCCTGGCTATTTGCCAATGGTCGGCGACAGGCTTGGTGTCCGGCTTGACGGAGAGCGAGTCTTGGTTTTGCGTGGTCTCCGCGCCGTCGGCACCTTCAGCAGGCCGACCCTGGAGTTGGTGGCAGCGCTTCGCGCCTCCCACGGCGAGGCCTGCGGCCTCGTCCATGAGGTTCACGACATCGCCTGTATCGCGGAGATCTCCGTATGTTGACTATCCTTCCGAATTCGCCACAGCCAGCACGCAATCCGGGTCGCGAGAGCCGGCTCTGGCACGACGGCGTCATTCACACCCCCTCTATGGGCTGCTCGGCCTGCTTTGACCGGGCGGTCTGCGGCGGCCTTCAGCTCGACAGCTCGCTCTATGACTGCCTGCGCTTGTGCTGCCAAAATCCGACAAAATGCGATGTCGTTTGCCGGAACAAGCCGGAAGACTTCGTGCGCAGAGTGCGCGAGGTCGACGGATTCGAACTGGACAACGTGCCGCGCGCAGCGGTTCTGGAAGCGCCGGCATTGCCAGCAGCGATTCCCCTCCTCTACCACGGCAGCAGGCGAAGAGTGGCCTTCGAGGCATCCGCTGTCTGTTTGCCCCTTTACAGCGTGATCCGTCGGCACAATGGAGAAGCCCGCTACGGCGGAGCGGCTGAACTGGCGAAAGGTTTCGGCATCGCTGCAACCGTCCCGGTCATCCTTACGGGCACCGCAAACGACAGGCCTTTGGAACGTTGGTGGTCCCTCGGGCGGCGGCGGCGCGACGGTATCCGGGCTCTGCGTGGCCTTGGCATTGCTATGGTCACTACTCCGAACTACAGCTTGTTCATCGACCAGCCGCGATGGGATGACCTTCATAGCATGAAGCGGATTGCGATTGTGCATGAAGAGTTTCTCAGCGAAGGACTGCCCGCTGCTCTTCACGTGAATGCACGCACGGAGCGGGATTGGGATCGCTGGGCGGCATTCATCGCCGCCAGGCCGGAGGTGACGCATATCGCTTTTGAATTCGGCACCGGAGCGGGTTGGGCGCGCCGAACGGAATGGCACATCAACCAACTCGTCGGCCTTGCCGGCGCTGCCGGACGCCCGCTGCACTTGATCGTGCGTGGCGGTAGCCGGGGCCTTCCCGCCTTGGTAAGGGCATTCACAAGAATCACATTCCTGGACACATCGGTATTCATGAAAACCAAGTCCCGGCAGCGCGCGGTTGTCCAACCATCGGGTGCGGTTTCGTGGCAGTCATCACCGACCGAGGCCACCGAAACAGTGGATAAGCTTCTTGCGGAAAACTGGCACACCTTCTCGACGGCTCACGACGATCTGATTTCTCGCGTTCTGCAAACGGAGCTGGACGCTAAATGACTGTGCCGCCCCGGCCACTTACGTTCAGTGCAGTCGACGGGCTAGGCTTTGCGGTCGCAAGCGGGAATATTGATGCAGCGGAGCAAAGCGGACCCTATCTGCCCTGCGATCTCGGCCCATTTCTTGAGCTGTTTCATTCGGTATCAAGTGGACATCTGCCTTTACCGCGCCGGGGAAGCTGGATCATTCAAGACGGCGAGGGCCCTCTCGTCGCCGCACTACAAGAAGATCGGGAACTCTGGGTCAATCCCGGTGATCGCCATACGGGCTTCATTCGTGCGCTTCGCAGCGAGCCGGACGGCGACAGCAGGCTGGTCGCCTTCCTGATGGATGCCAAACGGGCAGCCAGAGATATTACGTGCCTCCCAGGTACAACGCCGGGGCAGCTCGCCGCCGCTATGCAGGAAATGGAAAGCAACATTCATGAACACTCCGATGCGCCGGCAACGGGCCTTCTGGCCTATCGCGCTGCACCCGAAGTATTCGAGTTTGTCGTAACGGACCAGGGAATCGGTCTCCTGGAGAGCCTTAAGCGTTGCGCAGAATTTGCCAGTATGACCGATCACGGAAAGGCACTCGAAGTAGCACTGGCTGATGGCACATCGCGATTCGGAACGGGCAGCAACCACGGACATGGCTTTAGGCCCATCTTTCTTGGCCTCGCCAATCTGCGAGGGTCGTTGCGCTTTCGCTCAGGTGACTACGCCCTTACGATGGACGGGACGAGTCCCAATCTCACGACGGCGCATCTTGCTCAGAAACCCACCATGAACGGCTTCTTAGCCAGCATCAGCTGCTATCGCGGTTAAATCCTACGTATGGGTGTCGATCAACCGAGTTATTAATTACGCTCTACAGGCTCACAAACCTGGTCTCATGCATTGGTATATTTCTATTCCCAGCTATTGTCCGACCTTCTGAATCGAGTCCTGCGCTTTCACCTTCTCAATGACAGCCTTGACCAAACTATCTAGCGCTTTGCCGTCTTGGTAATCAGCCGGGAGTGCATAGTCTGCCCGTTTCTGTTCGAGCAAAGTCTGGCAAATCTCCTTCGGAGAAGTCCTTGTTGCCGTTTTTCGTCTGTGAGCGTCATATACGGCTACCGAGTAGCCGCCCTGATACTTAACCATTTTCATGCAGGGAATGTCAGTCTCTCCGTCACCGATATAGATCATGTTCGAAAATGGGATCGGCCGGTCCGGCTCAGCGACGAATTTATTTATCTTGTCATTGTCCCAAGAATTTTGGATTCCCTTGTTGATTCGAAACAGATGCTGAGTCTTATTCGTATAGTTCACCGCTAACGCCGGCCATCTAGCGACATCGTGCTGATCGTACATGAAGCCGGAAGCGAAGATGAAATCGAATTCCTTTGCAATATCGATACCGGCGAGCATTTCTCTAAGACCGGAGGAGATGATGTAATGGTGGACTTTTACCCCTCGGTCTTTTCCGTACTGGTTAATTCTTGCGAACCAGTCAGTGACGCCGGGGTAGAGCGGAAGGCCTTTACCGTGGGCTGCAAAAGAATCCCTCGATATCCTCTGACCGTGACTATCTGCTTCTCGCAACATCAGGTACATATAAGAAAGAATTTCATCCATATCGTGATCTCTGGCATTTTGCTTCACCTTATCCCAGAAATCCTGCTTCCTGATACCGAGATTAGGGATGAAGGAATGCTCCTGCATATTGCCAGGAGCGAGTGTGCCATCGAAATCATAAGCAATTGCTAACGGGATAAGCTTCTTGGGCATCGACGTGACCTCACTTTCGTATTCGAATGGCGTACCCATGGCAGACAGAATGACGTGATATTTTACCGTGAACTTGAAAAACGGACAGAGATGATGAATGCCGCTCCGAGTGCTCCCCTATTCAGAATCGAACGAGCCAGCTGTCTCGACATCGTCGCTCGTAGCTTCGCCAGCCTTTCGGCTCAGCCACTGCTCATACTCTTCAAGCTGGTTCAGTTCTTCACTAGATAGCGTTTTTCCCGAGGAGGCGTGAGACACGATGTTTCGTTTCAAATTGACGAAGTTCATCCACGACAATTGTTTGTCTTTGCCGCCCGAACCATATCCTAGAATTGGCTGAAAAAGCGTCCAGTTATGGGCTGCGATTTTTGGGTAGTCAATCAGGTCGAAATAATATTCGTAACCGCCACGTTGGTGGTCATCCTCTTCATATTTTTGTGTCACTTTGAGGCGCACAGGTTTGGGCACTCCGAGTGTCCACCAGTCTTCACCTTCCGGCATCTCGCGTTTCAATTCGTCGACGACAATCTTCTGCAAAGTCCGTTCAATAGACTCGACGACGCGTTTCCCTTCAGTGTTTGTCTCCGCCTTCTCTTCGGCGAGATATTTTTCCAGACCGTCCGGGTTGAAGGAAGGAAACGCACTGCGCAAAGCCTCCTGACACTTGCGCCATCTGCGCGTCTGCCCTTGGACGCCTCTGAGGTCGCGGAACATTTTTCGATCCGCTTCAGTAAACTTTGCAAAATAGGCTCCGAGTGTCTCGGCGTACTTGCGAATCTGTTGCGACAGATCCTCATTGTCGAGCCGAATAAGTTTGCCGGCCTCAAAATGTAGACAAACACTTCGAAGCGTCATGATGCAGGTTGTGACGCCATCGTTCATCGCAAGTCCACCGCCGTCGCTCGCACCTTTATCCCACCAGTCTGGTACGGAGGCTCGAATGCATTCGAACCAATTCTTCAGGACGAAGACTGTTCTCTTCAGGGTAGCTTCATTCGTTCCCGCCCATAGCGGACCGTATTCCGGAATGTTGTGTTTCACCTTTCCAAGGTGAAATTCAGTCTTTCCTATAGCGCTGTACAGGCTCGTTAGCGTAATGCACCGGACATCAGTCTTTGGCGAATCAGCGGTTAGCACCCGACCGAATAAAGGCGACTCCGGATCAGAACCAAGCTCCTGGACGGCCTTAGATATGATCGCCCGGATGCGAATCGAGTCATCGGCGGCATCCCAATGGAGCTCTGCATATAGTTCTTCCAGAAGCGATTGCTTGACGCTTTTCTGTTTCGCATTTATGTCGATAAATAGTCTTGCCTGCTCGCTAGGCGCTAGGCCCTCGAACGCAAGAACGGCCACCCTGCTTTTTGCAGCCTTCGGATGGCCTGAATAGGCAAATAATCGATGCTGTCCGTCAATGATCCAGGCGCACTTGTAGGTTGCCCTGATGTCCAGCCATCCAGCGACACCGTGCTCGCTTGTCGCATCCTCTTCTTGCGTGCTGCGCTGAAACGATAGCTTATTCTTGTCCAGGTTGAGAACAATATTCGTGGGAAATATGCCGTCATCTTCAATGTACTGGCGAATTTTTCCAAGGCGTCCTTTGCTCAACATCCGCTGATATGTATTAACATCAGAGGCCTTTCCCTTAGCACGGTGAGACACGTAGGCAATCTTGAGAAGATATTCAGGGCTAATCGAAAAGGTATGACAAAAGGCTCCTCCCATTTTTGCGCGGATAGCCGGAACCTTGATTTCCAAATTAGGGATAGTCTTGCCTGGGAGAAGCTCAGCCAGAAGCTGATATCGAGCTGCCGGTCCGATATGGGCGACGAGTGTCTCATAATAAGAAAGATCCTGTTCGTCAAGAAGAACGACATTGGCCTCCTTGGCACGGAGTTTGTCATTTTCGGAAAGGATGATATTCGACATAAACATCGCCAGTACGATCAACCTCTTTGCCGGCGGATCAAAGCTCTTGCGAGCTGAGGTGGTGAATCGCTCCCGAATCAAGGAATGCTTGCCAAGCTCTTGTTGAAATTGCGGCCGACGCGAAGCCTGCTCGGAGCACTTGCACTCTATAGCGATCGCAACTTCGTCATCGAGGGCTACAACGTCAATCTGCGATCGAGGACTATCCTCGCTCGAATTTAGAAGCAACTGCGCGCCGCCGCGGCCGGATAAATATTTGAACTTCATCCTGTACAGCAATGTCCAGACGCGATCTTCGAGATGAAAGCCCTGAGATTTGATCTTGCGCAGGCGAACCGACTTATTGTTCTTTTTGTCGATTTCCCAGCCGGATTCCTGGTGTTCGGTTAATGCTGACAGGGATACCGTCTTTGTTTCGTAGTCCCTGGCAGCAGCCCGTGCGAGGCTGCCGAGTTCTTCAATTCCGTGGACGTTTGTCAACATCGTGTTTCTCCGTTAATAAAACAGGCATTCACGGACTGGACGCCGAAATTCGCTGGAAGCCGCCATAATCGAATGGCGCTCGATCACACGGACCTTGAAGCCGGGATAAAGTTCTCGTATCGACGGGTGATCCGCGTTGCTGATTATGACGGTGCAGCCCGCTCTCTTGAGGCGCAGGGCTACGGAGGCGAGGCGCTTCTGGTCTGCCCAGGAAAATATCTTCGCGTTGTACTTAATAAAGCCGTTGTTACCATGGGCTACCGTATACGGCGGATCGAAATATACGAAATCACCTTTGCCAGCCGGCTTCACAGCATGCTCAAAATCATCCTGGAGAATCGTTTTTCCCTGAAGACTTACACTCGTCTGACGCAGTTTGGCCTCATCGCACGCGTCGATGTGAGTTTTGTAACCATATGGAACATTGAATTCGCCGCGAAGATTCTGCCTATGTATCCCATTGAATGAAAGCGTGCACAAATAAATTAGCCTGGCAGCCTTGGCTGCTGGCGTGCGAGGATTCGCTGCGCGCACACGGTAGTAGTCTTCCTCTGAGTTGCGCAATCGTCGAAGACTCCTGAGCACCATGTCGAGGTTGTCGCGCACCTGCACATACATCTGAATCAGTTCGCTATTGGCGTCACTCAAAGTCGCCTTTGGAGGTAAAAGCGAGAAGAACATCGCTCCGCCGCCAAAGAAGGGCTCGAAGTAATTAGAAAAGGACGATGGAGCGAGCTCAAGGATATCTCGCAGCAGACGCCGTTTACCACCGGCCCACTTTAGCAAAGGCGCGCGCTCATAAGTCTTCATGCTGGGCTGCAAGGAATGGTAGCATCCATGTTTCTGAAATGACAAATCTTTACGGGCGAATGCCACCCAATTGTGTGACTTGGCGCACGTTCCAAGTCTACGGCAACCGGCCCGTCGACGATGATCTGTCTTGTTGGGTTAACGCGGGTTCTGGAGTCCGTAACCTGGCGATTCGTGCTCTTTACAGGATTCGGAGGCCTTTGTGTTTCTGCATATAACGTAAATAGGCCCGACCCGAATTCAAGACTTCATAGCGTACCCTGCTGCCATCGAGCATTAGCCGTCTTGCTAGTTCAGGAACCCGTTTCAATACCTTGTTCGCATTGTTGTGCCGAATTCGGCTCCCTGTGGCAGTCGTCTCGTGGTCGATCTCGTCAGTACTCATCGGTCGACCTGCACCGTCGAGAGTTCGCAAGCAGCGCAAAAGTTGATTGACTTCAAGCCGTTTGTCCGGCGACCCTGGAATTGTGATGCCGGTAACACCATACGTGCCACTGAGGACTGCGTCGATCTGCATCTGAAATTGTTTCATTCCGCCTTCGTTCACGACCCGCAGATCCGCGAAATCTTCGGCAACACGCAACAGACCAAATGACCATTGCTGAGCATCAATCTCGCGAAAATCCTCGATTGTTCGACAATTAGGCGATCTGGCTCTTAAGAGCAATCTTTGAAATCGAGTTCTCTCACTTGCCTCTATGTAGAGCACTCTCGCCTGAGGAAAGTGGCTCTTTATCAGCTCAAGCTCCTCGATTGTGCGAAACCCCGTAATGACGACACCCTTGTCGAATTTAGAACCGTAGATCTGAAGGATCTTTAGGGCGACGACGTCTGGGCCTTTTTCGTCTAGGAGCTTCTTGGCAAATTCAAAGGTGCTTGAGTTATCCAGATCGCTCTCGTGCTGAAGCATGCGCACGACGGCGCTTGCTTCAATGTGCAGGTATTCATGCACATCATGGGCTCTATCCCCGAATGTCGTCTTTCCGGCACATGTATGACCGACGATGATGAGAACGTTCCCCGTGAAGAGAGGCAATTGTTTGAGTGAATCAGCGGATTGCCGTCGGGAATAGGCCTGAGACGGGAGATTCAATATGGCCGTGTATTCTTCCAGCCGCGAGATCAATGATTCGAGCGCTCTGGTGCGGAAGTCGTACCTCCAAGATTCTTCCAGTTCCATTTCGCCGAGTCGACGCAATGATCCGTCCGGTATGAACCAACCGTTGAATGTCTCCGGGGTTAACCATGGATATTGCAAATGTTCCGTAAACGTTGGCGGCGTATCCGCAACTATGCCACGCGTGGTTTCACTGAAAAAAACCGGTTTGGAGAAGCCCGGCACGTGTAGGGCAATATCGGACTTTACTTCCGCTCTCCGATCTCTGCCCCTCTCCTTCAATAGGCCATCTAATTCTAAGAAGCTGGTACCAGCGAACCACTCCTTCACCGCCAGACCTGGGAAGTCACTCGCTTGGGAACTGAGGGCCTCGATTCTTAATGACGTGTCTTCAACAAAGAATAGCGAGCCGGAGCCGAGGCCGCCTCCCAGCACCTGTCCGATAGCACGGATGAGCAGATGCTCCTTTCCCTCGTTGTAATCTTCTGCATAAGGTTCAGTTTTGCTACGGAAATGTTGAAGTAGGAGGCCAGCCCGCTCAAACACTACGCGAGCCTGAATGTATTTCGAAACATTGGAAGTGTAGAAAAAGACTTCAATCTGGCGATCTTTTGTCAGGAAGATTTCCCGAGGCGTAGGCCGGTTGATAACGTCACTCATATGTGATCTCGTATCCGCTATTGCGGCCTGCAAATGCGCCTAAAAACGTCGCGCCCTCATGTCTACAAATCGCCTTTACCGTCTCTGTTGCCTGTAAATCCTTGTCGTCCGCCACGGCGTAGAGCAAGGGACCAAGACTACTCAGCCCAACGGCCAGGCTTCGGATAGCGCTAAGGCGATGATAAATCTGCCTCACGGCTTCAGATTGTTCGTCCAACTCTCGCCGCTTGAAGCCAATACTGTGAATTACATTCAGCGAGGACCGCAGCTGGTCAATGTTAGCGGCCAATATTGCAGGCACTACACCGTGGTACATTGCAGCAACTGCTTCTAAAACGTCGATTCGTGATATCGGTGTCGCCCTTCGGAAGAAGAGCTTTTCTTCCGCGCCTGCGAGCCTTCTGCCGGGAGGAAGGATCAGGAGAAATCGCCAACCGTTGGGTATATTGAATCTACAGGCGATGGGGGGCACCTCAGCCGGCTGAGAGGCCGAAGATGGAACGAATGGTGCATCCGATCGATTTGGATGGCCCAGATCGCAGAGAAAGCCGCCAGTAAAGAAGAGATTGATTCCGACACCCGATGTTCCGCCGCGCCCGCTCAAATGCTGCAATTCAGCAGTTTTAAGACCCGCACCGGTAGCGTCATTCGCTGCTACGAGGAGAGCCAACAAGAGGGTTGTTTTTGTTCCAAAGCCAACATGTTGAGCAGGCACGTTTCGTATGCATATTTGAAATGCAGGGCTATTGGGTCGTACACACCTGAAGGCAGCGATCACTTGTTCAACCTGGTCGCGCGCCAGTTCGTCAAGGAGCTCCAAGCCGTCGATTTGACACCGCGTTGCCAGGGTTGCCGACACGTCAATGACATTCCCATCGATAGAGAAGCCACTGCCGCCATAACGTCTAGGCGTCGCGTTTCCCAGGTCCAATAGCGAAATATGAACCCGCGGAAATGCTCTAACCACGACCATTGTCGTTCCTCGGGTGTTTACGGCGATATTCTTCAACCGAGCACGATAGAGTGTCGCTGGACCAAATCGAATTGAAGTGATCCATGAGCATCTTGAAGAGTGGGCCTTCCTGCACAATAAATGTGGGCGAATTACGGCTCTGCTGGTGTATTAGATATGGGCCCCAAAATAATTCAGAATCCACCCGGAAGAGATTTACGGACGGTAGGCAACGATATAACCGCACTTCGAATGGGTGTCCGCTTCCCTGGATTATATGAGGCTCGACTTCCTGCAGAAACGCTTCAACGTCATCTCGAATGCTCCCGACCCGGTCGTGTTCCTCAACGTCCCTTTGATCCGCATATGCGGCCTGTGTATTCGGGTAATCTGGATCGATCACAAGTACGCGCACAGGCGCTCTCGCCTTCCAGTTCGCAAACTCACGTCCGTAATCTTCTCTTAGAGTTTTTAGGCCAAATCCGATGAGATCAATCTGGTGAGATACACTCGCGAGTCGCGCATCGTATTCGTTCTTAATTCGAACAGATCTTCCCTCAAAGGCGGAGAGGAATCCAAAACTCATGACAATCCTGATCCGGTCCGAAATCTTCTGTGCCTGCAAGACGTACACAAGTATCACCCACCCAGCGATTCCCGCCGCGACCAGGGAAGAGCCAATGGCCTTCGCAGTTGGGTCTTGGTGACCAACCAGAAGGAAACCAAGCAACAACAGACTGAAGTGAACGAGGATGTATATCCAATTGGTCGGAGACAATAGCTCCGAAAATCGTTTCATGGGTTGCCTCAGTTATCTAGCTGATTCTAAGGAATCATACCGCGAATTATCGCGAATCAGCGGAATGTCTGAGTACGTTAGTCAGGATGCCTGCTAGAAATAGGGGCTGGGCCCCCACCGGGCTCCGGAAACCAGTTACTTCCTCGCGCACGCCATTTGCTGTCAGGCGCGTGCCATTTCCAGGTCCGGATGTTCGAAAGCAGACGACATGCGGTCGGTCTCCGCCTTTGTAAGGCCTTGCCGCGCGGCTTCGTCACGCCATTTTGATACGGCCTTCCCGACCTGCGCCGCGATTACGCCCGCTGCGGGCGCACTGAGCCCGAAATAACCCACAATCTCCATCGCCAGCGCCAGGGACGCTGTGCCGTCATCTTCGTTGATCGCCGTGCTAAGGATACGTGGCTTGATGTCAACCGGAACGGGGTTCATGTCGTACGCCGGTGACAGCCGCCAGCCCTGTTGGCCTTCATAGAGAAAGCCATGATTGCGCAGGTGGTCGTCCGTATTGGAGATCAGAATGTTGAACACGATCCGCCGCCATAAAGCTTCCATGTCAGCCTTCGGTTCTGCACCGTGTTGGCGCAGCGCGTCGACGATTTCAAGATAGCTTCTGGATTCGTTATCTCGTGCGCCCAGCATACTCATGGCGGACAGAAAGGGAATGCGCCGTTTGCCGTCCCGGTCGAAGCGGCGTAGCAGCAGGACGGGCTTTTTGGCGACGATCTCGACCCGCGAGACGGGGACCGCGATGCCAGATTTCTTGGCGAGCGCCAGGGCAACGGCCTCCCACGCCACGGTATTGATTTCATCGTCTCGGCGGGGGAACTTCGCGATGGCGAGATGACCGCCCTTGTCCCTGACGGATGCCTTCGGACGTGCGCCGCCCAACGAAGTGCCGGGTGCAAACAGCAGCCGCAGATCCTCCTCAGTCTCCGTTTCTTCCATAACGTGCTCGGCGGCTGAAAGCAGCTTGGGAAGCTCGATGACCGGCGGAATGCGCTTAGCGCCCTCCTCCCGCACAAAAGGCCCGCCTTCATGTTCGGCGAAGCGCAACGCTCCCTGTCGCGCCTCGTCGTCCACAAGCAATAGGTAATCCATTTCCTGTAACGTTCTTGGTGCCTGCTTCTCCCGTTCAGCGCGCCGGCGCTCCATGCGGCGCATGAGGCTGCGTCCCCATCGGTCCGGCGCCGAGTCGCCGATAGCGCCGAACATCGGTGCGTCTCCCACCGTGTGGAAGGGACCGGGCCCGAGATTGAGGGCTGGCTCCAGCGAGAACCGCGCAGGATTTTCAAGCCAGGTGCGGTCGTATTCGAAGGTGGCGCTTTCCTTGTTCTTACGCGCGCGGCCCCATAGCCGCCCCACCAAGTTGGGCGTGCCGTCAAGATCGAGATAGACCAACGCCTCCCGGTCCATCACTTTCCTTTCGTACGTTTCTTCGCTGTGCCGCGAATACGTTGCGGCAGGTGTTCTTCTTCGAGCTGCAGTCCGACGTCATCATTGCGGGCGTCAGCGAGTTCGGCCAGCCGGTCAGCCATACCGAGGACAAACAGAACCGTGGCATAGCTGGCGATGGCGACTTTGGGATCGCCCCGTTCAATTCGCATCAGTGTCGGCTTGCTGATCGATGCGCGCTGTGCTGCAATGGCAATTGGTATGCGCCGCCGGCGCCGGGCATCCTTAATGTCATGCCCCAGCTTGCGGAGCGCGCGGGCGACAGGGAGCGGAAGCGTAATCAAGACAAACCTCCTTAAGGAAAACTATAAGATATCTTATTAGGTATAAGGTAAATTATAAGATACCTTAAGTCAATACATGCTTTCGGTTCCTGCGCTATGCTTGCCATATTGTGGCTGTGCTCTGTTGCACCGAATAGAAGTGCGCCAGATCGGACGTTCAGGCCAAATTTTGTACGATACTCTTTCGCTGCCGTGAGGGACGAGCCCCCCGCAGGAGATCGCGGCTAAGGGACGTGCGGTTCACAATCTCTTTGCGGGGATATCCACTGCCCCCGCAGTGTGGAGGTTCGGCCCAGAAGACTGCGCAGCGATAGAGCCGCCGTACTAAAATGCTCTATTCTGCCGAGGAGCGCTCGATGTCGTCAGGCCCCGTTCCCAACCCTGAAACTCCAACTTCGGCCGAGCTGGAGGTCAAAGCCGCCGAACTGGAGGTACGCCGGCTGGAGGCCGAGAAAGCTCTTGCATCCACAAGGTCCCCATGGTGGCGACGGGCTGACCCCTTGGTGCTCGCGATTTTTGCCGGCGCCTTGACCTTGCTCGGTAATATGAGCGTTGCGTTGTGGAATAGTCACAGCAGCGTGGCCCAGGAGCAAGAAAAAGCCGCGGACGACCTCAAGCTTGAACGAGAAAAGGCCCGCTACAACTTGGTCTTACAGGCCATGGCGACAAGCGACGCCAGTGTCGCCAAGAGAAATATTCATTTCTTTATTGATGCCGGCCTCCTCGAAGACTCGAATTGCAGAATCCGCGACGCCATCGATCAGGATCAGCCGGTCACACCGTGATCGCTGGCCGTAGCCAGCACCGTTATCCCGCTCACCGCCGCCGGGCCTGCATTCAACCCCGGAGATCGCAACTCTTTACAACTTTCCGCAAGGGCTCGACGGCCGCGGTGAAACGATCGGCATTCTCGAATTCGGGGGCAAAATAAACCCCAGTGATCTGACCGCCTATTTCAAATCACTGGCTCTTCCCGTACCGGACGTGACAGCGGTTGCCATTGATGGATTCAACAGCGAGCCAGGTAAAGACGTCGACCCTCAAGTGATGCTGGATATTGAGATCGCGGGATCGGTCGCGCCGAGGGCACGCATCCGCGTCTATTTCGAATCGTTCACCGTTGCGGGCGTTGCGGATGCCGTAAAGCAGGCCGAGGCCGATCGCGCCGCGGTGCTGTTTACCGGATGGGGCCAGCCCGAGAGTAAGTGGAAGGACGATGACATTAAGGGCATGAACGCGGCTTTCGAAAATGCGGCGGTGAGCGGGATAACGGTGCTGGCTACGGCCAGCGATCACGGTGTGACAGACGGTGTGAAAGACGGACGACGCCATGTTGATTTTCCTGCTTCGAGCCCATGGGTGTTATCCGTCGGCGGCACGACCCTGAAGTCTACAGAGGGACATATCCAGTCGGAGGTAGCCTGGAAAAGTCCCTACGGCGATTTTGCAACAGGCGGCGGCGTGAGCGAAAAATTCGCGCGGCCGGACTGGCAGTCTGCCGTGCCGATTCCGAAGCGTGATGACGGAAACCAAGGCCGCGGCATACCTGACGTAGCAGCGAGTGCTTCTCCGGAAAACGGTGTCAGCATCATCGTTGATGGGAAGGCCCAGGCCGTCGGAGGCAGTTCCGCGGCGGTGCCCCTGTGGGCGGGACTGGTAGCGTTGATCGACCAGGGCCTGGGATATAACGTCGGCTACATAAATCCGCGCCTCTATCAGGACATTGGCCCTGCCGGCGCATTTCACGCCATCACTTCCGGCGACAACGGAGTGGATGGGGTAAAGGGATATTCGGCGGGGCCAGGATGGACGCCTGTCACGGGGTGGGGAAGCCCCGACGGCATGAAACTGCTGCTGTGGTTTCGCATGCATCCCGATCGCGGTCACAACGCTCCTTCCGGCGACATCCCCTGTCGCTTAACCTCGAAGTGATATTGCAGGAAGAAAATGCTGTTACAAGCTTTGAGGATCAAGGGAATTTCGCGGTGATCTTTACCGTGAGAACCGCGCGCTCAGGCTAGCCAATAGTCGGCCTGCAATTACTTTTGCCGCGCATATTGCTCACCTATGGCGACCATGTTAACGTCGAATGGTTCCCAGGGAGAGCCATGCGCAAGAATGCCAACGTGCGGTTAGCCGGTGTAATTATCGCTGGTGTCTTTCTCGTGTCGGGGCTCTGGGTGGGTTGGGATCTCTGGAACCGGCATCAGCGATGCTTCGACTGTGGTGATGGCCAGAGGTGCACCATAGACGCACGCCAGTTCGCTACTCAGTATTCGGCGTACTCGCTCCAGCTTGAGGCAAGCCTGAAAGATGGAACCAAATTTTCGGCCAAACTCGATCCCATCCAGCAGGAAAAGCTCTCGGAAGCGATGCAAAGCGCAAATGAATTCCGAAAGTATGTCGTGTTGGGGTTCAATTCATGCGCCATCACGAAGTCCCAGTACAGTCAATTTGGAGTGAAACTTCAGGTGCTCGATAGCCTGGCGCGAGAAATCGGAGAACTGGCGGCCCAACCCACTCGTTCCGCGGAAGAGAACGCCAGGTTAACAAGCTTGGTCAATGAATTCGACAATGTGGCACACAAACTGGGGACCGACTAGGAGGCGGCTTGACTATCGCTTCTCTCTCTACCTTGCCTCACGCACGAAATGTGTGTCTGCCGTTGCTTCTTTTGCTGGCTTTAGCGACTGCTGCCGCCGGTCAAAAGAAGATCGCCTGCCCAGATGGCGAACACATCGAGATCGACGTCAGGCAGAATTCGATCCAGTACAACTCTTCATCATTTGCTGGAACGGTCAACGGCCTCGGTGTGGCTGGCGTACATTTGGAGGTGTCGCAGAAACAGCTGCAGGAGGCAGCAGTCGCGACGCAGAAATTGAATGAAATCTTCAAATGGTTGGCGGCGGGCTACAACAGCTGTGCTGTAACTCGCCAGCAATACTCCGATAGCTTTAACCGCCTGACCTCTGTTTCCACAAGCCTGAATGATGACGCAGCGGAGCTGGAAAAGAAGCGCAAGGCGATAGTTGCCGGACAGAAAGCCGACACCAAAAAGCTGCAACAGGCTGTGGAACGCTTTAACAAGACTGTGCAGCAGCTAAGAGAACTTGAACGACAGCTGACTGAAAAAGATAAGGAGATCAGCGAAAAGAACAAGCAGCTTGAGGACCGAAAGCTGTATGAGGCAAAACAACAAAGTGAAATAGACGAACTCAAGCGTGAAGTGGATAAACGCCGGGACTCACCTCTCTCTGATGGGCGATCTGCCGCTGAGATTTCGAGTCTACGTGACAAGATCGCGGCGCAGAACTCGAAGATAAAAGACCTGGAAGATCCCCTTCTGCAAACGGAATTGCAACGCGAACTTGGAGCGATTACAAACGAATTGGATATGGTGTGTGAGTCGTTTGCCGAGTGTATGAGCCGAGGTCAGCGCGCATACAACAGCCAAGATTGGAGCGCGGCGGTTGGATTCTTTCGCCAAGCTGCGCTCGTCAGCCCCGAATTACCGTTGGCATGGCATTGGGTTGGGCACTCATCGATGGCGGCAGGCCGAGTTGACGAGGCATATGCCGCGTGGGACAGAATTGTCACACTCCATGGAGCAGTACCACTAGCGGCTTGCGAAGAAGTTGGTCAGCCAAGATGTGAGGGCGGAGTTTTACATATTTCCTCCGACAGCTTGGCTCGGTATCAGGGAGACAGGAAGATATTCGAAGTCCCACTGTCTTCCGTCAGCGTCATCGGAACAAAGATGCGCGGATCGCCGTCACATTCGACATTTGAGGTAAGGATTAACGGTGTATCTCATATTTTCGATTTCTTTCCTTTGGGTGTCCAGTGCGCGTGGTCAAAGTACCTTACTTGCCCGAAGACGGGGCAGGATCAGCAAACTGAGATTGGCGATTATGCAGAAAAGACGATCCGCAGATTGGTTTCAAGCGAAGGAATGGGACCTGGTGTCATGCCGGCCGGCTCCCCTGAGACAGCCAAGGGCGAAGCTCCTCCAGCAGCAGGTGATGAGACGCAAGGGAAGGTTTTCGATGTTCAATCGGTCCTTCCTTCCGAGTTTCAAAAGCTAAGAGTGTGGCCTGGTTCTCCGAATAGCACGAGACTCTTGGTCGAAGATTCACGAGGAGTCATCCATCTCCGCGTGGATTACGAGGACGTTACTTCCGTGGATCTCAATCGGCGTAGTGTCAGATTGCCTTTGCCAGGTGAGTTGTTCCATGCTTCCATTGGAGGTCCATCGGGGGAAAAGGTATACGAGTTGTGCTTTAAAACTCGTGAAGAAAACAGGAAGATGTCGTACTGCTTTATCTCGGAGTCCGCGGTGTGCAAGACAGGCGAACCATGTCTGGAAGGCTCGGATGCAGGAGTATCGATTCTAGAACTGACTGCGGCTATCAAATCTCACCTGTTGCGTCACAAATAGCATAAGTCGCAATTGCGAATCTATGTGGACCTCGCAATCCGGCCGTTTTGAAGCTTTGGCCTCACACGGTAGCCCTTTCTGTGATCAGCCTTTATTGACAAATAGCGTGTACGGCTTCGCCGGACCGAGCTTTACGCGCGTACCTTGCCGCGCTCGCCAAGCATGATGTCTGTGCCTTCCGGTGAAATCCCAACTTTAGATGCCTCCCACCCCTCCCGCTAGGCACTGGCCCTGCGAAATTCTGCTCCCCTGCGATTTTGCATCCGAACGTTATTCGTCACCCCCTTATCCGGTTGCCCTCAACAAGCATGGGACTCTGACCGGGCGCGCCGCGAAGTAAACGGCCTGCCCGCGCCAAGTGACCGTGTTGGCCGTGTGACTTCCCGGCTTATCCGCCCGGTCCTGCCGGTCCCATGTTGAGGACAACCAGAACAGACAAAGGAGTTACCGATGAAACTGATCACCATCCTCTACGCGAAAGACAATTCTTGCCATAAGTATCAATCACTGCTAGGGTCCGCCATCCGTCACGAACATTTTGGGGACTCGAAATGATTTCATTAATGAGCCAATTCTTCCGGGCAGCATCGTGGGCAGGCCTGATTGACAAGAACAATGTCTTGCAACTGGCCGCAAGGGATGGCCATACGCGGGCGGTCAAAGCATTACTGCGGGCGGGGGCTGACGTTCATGCGCTCGAAGATGCGGCGCTACGGATAGCCGCCTGGGAGGGGTGCACCGATGCCGTTAAAGTGTTGCTCGAAGCTGGGGCTAACGTGCACGCGGAAAACGATGAAGCACTCCGGTCGGCAGAAAAGTTAAGCCACAGAGAAACCGCTGGCCTGCTCCGTGAATGGATGACACATGACAATCCATACCAGTCGTTGACTTCTCAACCAAAGAATGGATAGAGCATGGATCCCCCTTTAGCGTAAATATTAGTCCCGGCCGCAAAGCTTACATGGTTCGCGGTACGGGCCTAAGAGAATATTCGTAATAATGTCGGGCAACCGTTTACGCAAATCTTCGGGCAGGCTTTTAATTTGTTCAACAGCATCAGACAACTGGCTTTTTTCTGACTCGCTCAAACTAAGCCACACCTTCAAGGTGCCCAGAACGTCAGGCGGCAATTGTTCGATGTACTCGTCAAATGTTTCAGGAATGCGTTGGGTCTTTTGGATGCTCATTGAGTTTCGGTCCTCCACACTTCGGGCATCGGCTCGATGGCCAAAACGGCATTTTCATTGAAGGCGGTTCAACGCCACATAGTTTACAACTGCGTCCAAATTGCAGCAGACCTGAGCGCCTCCCATACACTTTCTCAGAAGGACTAATGTCCTTCCTCGTATCTTGAGCAATCTGGGCGTCATCTATCGTTGTTAGCTCTGTGTACCTAACCTCAAAATCCGCAGGCGGGTTTATGGACTGGACCGCGAGGGCCTTCAACTGGATCGAAAGGCGAAGATTATCAGCGTTTGCCGCCGACGAGTAATCCAAGTTGTCCGGCCAGTTCGCGACGACGGACCAAAGGAAGATAACAACCTGTATTACAGCGAGTACACCTGCGAAATAGGCCACCTTTTTGAGTGGTGCGCTTGCCAATAAATTGGCGAGGACGATACCACCGATTGCAAGAGGTATTACGAGGCCAAAAAAGGTGAGCCATCGAACCCGACCTCTATAGATTTTGGCCCGCTTTTCAAAAATTGCTGCCGTGCCGCGGGCATCTGTCGCACGCTCCCAGAGCAATTCGTTCCTCGAGTTAAGACCCACGGCATTTTGCATTGATTTAACTCGTGGCATCTTTCTATCGGCAAGCGGGCTTTACAGGCCGTTGGGGTGCTACCAATGTCGCCGGAAGAAGATGATCGCTACCCACGCCAATTGAGAAGGAATCATAGCACCCCGACGGGACTGTTTCACACCATTCATTCCCAAGCCAGCTTGTCTCCCCAAAATCGCGTAGGCTCGCATCGGAACTTTTCAAAGAGCATAGCGTCTCAGATGTGGACATGCCCGGGTATGCGCAGACCGCCATTCATGCTTTGTTAGAACAATTCCTTCAAGATAATCGGATGAGCAACCGCAAATTCAGAGAGCCATGACGGTTTCATTCTCGCCCATGCTGGACAACGTGACGCAGGGCGACTGCATTGAGGTCATGAAGGACCTGTCGCCGGGTTCCATCGACCTGATCCTTACCGATCCACCCTACCTTGTGAACTACCAGGATCGCAGCGGGCGGCAGGTCCGGAACGACGACAATGATGCGTGGCTTGATCCGGCGTTCGCCGGGATGCATCGTGTGCTCAGGAATGGCGGCGCGTGCCTGAGCTTTTATGCGTGGAACAGGATTGACCTCTTCATGGCGGCGTGGAAAAAGGCCGGCTTTCACGTCGCAGGACACATCGTGTTTCCAAAGCAATACGCCTCCTCCAGCCGCTTCACGCAATACCGTCACGAGCAAGCCTATCTGCTGATCAAAGGCAATGCGACCCCGCCGCGCAACCCGCCGCCGGATGTGATCCCGTGGGTTTACTCAGGCAACCGCCTGCATCCCACGCAGAAGCCGGTCGCGATCTTCAATCCGATCATCGAAGCATTCACGAGGCCAGGTGATACGGTGCTCGACCCTTTCTGCGGTTCGGGATCGACGCTGGTCGCAGCGCGCGATCTCGACCGTCACTTCATCGGCATCGAACTCGACGAAGCCCATCACGGCACGTCCCTTTCGCGGCTGAAGTTCGACCACGAAGATAGATACGGGAAGCCCTTTTCGCTCTCGACCGGTTTCAATCAACATAGTCACGGTGTCGATCACGACGACCCAGATTTCAGACCGGTTGCGACAGCTGCAAAATGCAGCTTCAGACGGATGCCTGAAGCCAGGCGAACCTACACGGTGCGGTGAAGCGGTTCATTACTTTTAATTCTTCCTGAACCGACGACTACCAACCTGACAGGTTGTTCTCGATCCCTTCTATCTGCGACTCAGGATAGGGCCGATCGATCTTTTCTTTACTACTTGCCTGAACTCGTTCTGACTGAAAAATTATCGGCTGCGGTCAGCTTTTTTGCCTTGAATTTGGAGTACTTGTACATGTATCTGAGCGTTTGCGCTTTTTCAACGGTTGAATTTTCCGGGTTGAACAAGATGTACGAAACGACCGCGCCGCCGTTAAAGGCGGGTGTCGGGGTCCGATAGAACAGTTCAAGCCAGAAATTGTGAAGCACGCGATAGCTGCCTCCCGCTGCATTGAAGCCGACATAGAGAACCTTGGAATCGTCATCCAGGGCTGTACGTAAGCGATGTCCCGAGATGATCGATGAAAGCAGGCTCGGGGCGGAAGTTTGAGAGCCGCCACCGGCAGGCTGTGTAGACGTTGTATCGGGCGCCAGTTTGCCTTTAGTCGTGCTGGCAGCCTGTGATTTTCCCGAAGAAGCGATGAGACTCGTCAATAACTGATCCAACAGATTGTTGGTTTGAGTGAGAATCGGATTTGTCATCCCGGATGCATCTTGGTCCGGGGGTTTGAGTTTTTCGGTGTTCTTCTTCGATTCAGCTTCAGCTCTCGCTCGTTCGCCCAGTAGGCAGGAAAGGGCTTGCGCAACCGTATTCGATATTGCGGCGCAACTCGATTTCTTTGGCGTTTCCGAAGTTGCGGGCGGCTCTTTCTTATCTCCAGAATTTTCGACTTGTTGTTCCGGTTTGACCGGTTGTTCCAGCAAAATCAACTTGGGAATTATGACTTTGTATTCCTTGGTAGTAAGAGCCTGCGCCACTTGCGCGAATAAAGCGTTTTCCTGGGGATCAGTTTTTTGACTCGCAAGATCGGTCGTAGATCGCAGGGCACCCAGGATATCTACTGCCGTTTTGACCATACCTGGTATGTCCGTCGCGAGCAAGCCTACGCCCGGCGTCGGCGCGGGCTCGACTGCCGATTCCTCTTTCGCAGCTTTATAGCCATTTTCGATGATTAGGACGAGTTCACGAAAGCCGCTATATGCCTCCAGGTTGGCGAAACTCTGTTGATCATATAGAACGATTTTCGGCTTCGCCGCAGGTCCAAGTTCCACTGCTATCTCGGTCGCGATACGCGCGCTTGCTTCATACGCGAGCATGTCCGCCTCGACAAAATATTGCGACGAGCCGGGTGTGTCGCTCTTGCTGTTTTGGGCTTTCCCGGACGCATTCGTGGTATCGCTGCTGTCCGCCTTGGAACCTGTTCCTTGGCCTTTCGTTGAACCTTGTGCCGGAGCAGAAGGTGAAAACACCACGAAGCTGGACAGGGCAGCGATAACCAGCATTGGCCGAAACGTCGAGTTTTTGAAGAAGCGTGTGACCATGATTTCTCCTTCACGTCCCCAAAAAACGGAACGCATTTATTACGTCATCGTTCTCCGGCACTCAGGGTAATTTTAGTTACAGCGTTTGCCAGACAACCTGTCAGACTCATGTCGGATATCGACAGGCTCTTCAAGCAACGAAGCTTAAATAGTGGGTGCCCGTCTGTCATCACCAGGAATCCATCTCCGTTCTGGACCGAATAAATCGCATGGGATGTCCCGGGGAGGAACGAGATGTATCCGACGCTACCAAGTTTCAAGATTTCAGGATACGGCCCATAGATATGATCCCCAACAATGGCGTATTGCTTGTTGGCCGTGGCTTCCGCTGCATAAGCGATTGTCTGGCTGTCATCACTGAAACGCAGCGACCCGGTGATTACGCGGGAATAACGACGGTCAGTTGAAATCTGATCGACAACGACCGATTCCGCAGCTCCATCGCGCGCAACAATTGCCAACCGTCGGCCATCGGGGCTGAATAAAATGTTCGAAAATGCATCGTGCTTATCGAAGATAATCTTTCCATCAACTACGATCGATTCGATCGCGTTGGCGACAGCCAGGTAAACAAGATGCGCTCCGTCAGGACTGAAGCGAAGCATATAGATATCGTCGTAAGCAGGACCTGCTTTGCCGTCCGTGATACAAATCTCCTTACCCTTTCGGGTCGTGGTGAATGCTACTCGCCTGTTATCGGGACTAAATGCAGCCTCAAGCATTGAATTTTCGTAAGAGCCGTGCGCAACATTGTTAACTACAGCTGTCCACGATTTGCCGGTGCGACCACTATAGACTCGTACGGACCAATCGGGACTGAGAAAGACCGAGCCGACCTCATCGAAAAGGCTTTCCTGTTTTTCGCCGAATACCACGAATTGTTTAGTACCCGCTCCCGCTAAATAAGTCACGCGTCCGCCATCAGGTGCGATCTGTAGACTGCCTTGAAAGATACGTTCGTAGCATTTGCCGATGATCTGATTGTCTTTAATAACGCAGGCACGGCCTTCTCTTTTCGCGGCATATGCGAAATGATCCCCCGTTTCGTCGAACACAAGGTCCCGGCTACTGACTGGATCTGTGCCAGGGCTTTCTGTGGCGCCATATATTTCGTCAAATAGTGGACCCACGACACCGTCGACGAGGACGGCCTGTTTTGAGCCAATAGTGACCACAAACGCAGCATTGCGTCCTCCCGCGGAAGATTTGTAGGCTAAAAATTTGAATTGCTGAACATGAAGCGATCTATCGACGACGAAGACGTACTGCTTGACCACGTCGACATATATGAAATGCTCTCCATCGGAAGAAAAACCCAAGTCAGGGATTTCCTGAGTCGGACCAAACAGACGCCCGCCAAGGACTGCATAGTATCTGCTCGCTCTTTGCACCCAAAAAGCAACCCGTGAACCATTAGGTTCAAACGTCAATCCACCAGCATTCTGAAAAGGACCACCAACTGTTCGACCTGTTACGACGGAGAAACCAATGTCTCCTTCCGTAACGTATGCAATTTTGTTCCCGGGTCCTATCTGAACAGACGCGGGCAGGTAATCGGGGTCGAGCGTGGCGAGTGTCCTGTAACGAGCGCGAACCGCTTGGGCCACGACCGAACAGAGAAAACAAGAAAGAATGACGAATTCGCTCAGGCTTATGATTTTTAGCGCTCGCCTCATAGGCGCTACAGTATAGCTCCAAAAAGGAGCGAGGTCGCTTTCCGACCTTCACGTCGCTGGCCTGTCGATCCGCTCGACTGTTTCCGCGGCAGACTTTCGGTAATACAAAAGCAGGTACACCCTGATGGCCGAGGTGAAACTTTGATGGGCTTTCTTCTTATCGTGAATGCTGCTGGCGAGTTGATGGATCGTCCACCCATGAGTCTTGGCAACGTCTTCAAGGGCATCCCACAGCTCCAGTTCCAGGCGCACAGACGTTCTGCGGCCAGAGATAATGAGATTGCCGCCGACCAGATAGGAAGCCGGCTGCGACAGGACTTCGCTATTCGATTCGCTGCCTTCAGCCACCACTTCCCCTGCAATTGTTTCTCATAAGCCGTATTTACTTTGCATTTTCAAGATTGACCCTTCGCGATTGGTGTCCTTAAATCGTCCGGTTAACCGAGCAAAGATTCTTAAAATGGCCCGAAAATCGAAACGCCTGCCGGAAGGCTCTTTCTATCGTGACCTGGGGAATAATCTCCGCAGCGCCCGCGAATCCTCCGGCAAGAGCCAGACCGAAACCGCCCGTTTTCTGAAAATAACGTTTCAGCAGTTTCAGAAATACGAAAGCGGCACGAACCGCATTCCGGTCGACCGTCTCGTTAGTTTTGCGGACTGGCTGAAAATGCCGCTCTCGCAATTCATCAAGCCGTCCGAGAACGATGCTGCGTTCCAGTCGCTGGCGGCGCAGTTTGGCGCGAAGGAGCTTCATGCACTCTTGCAGGCATGGGAGGCCATCGAGGACCGCTCCATGCGGGCCGCGCTGCTCAACGTCATCAAGCGTGCGGCCGTAATTGCGAGCTGATTGATAGCGCGTAGCCACGATTTATCGCACCCGCTCGCTTGCCGGCAGCTTCGTCATCTCGAAGCGAAGAATGCAGTGATAGGTCGTGACGAGCAGGCTGAATGTCGCGTCGACCATCGTGACAATTTCCTCGATATTGGTTCTCCCCGCCTCGCCGCGCAGAAAATCCATCGCTTTCAGAATCCGCTCTGCCTGCGCGAAGTCGTACTTGAACTCATCCCCGGCGATCAGGCTAGGCGGCTCTGACATTCTCCACGGCTCCTTCGTTGCTTGTGAATCTCAATACGCTGCCGGTAATGCCGGTCTTGCGGCGCACATGCGTCAGTTGCTGCGCCGTCACCGGGATCGCGACTGCCCGGCATTTATGCCGGCCAATCGCTTCGACCGGACCGAGATATTCCATCTCGATGCCGGGCCTCTCGAACACGCTGCGATAGATGTAAGTCGGCATCAGCCCGATGATCTTCTTCAGACCCAACTCCAGCCCGAATTCAAGATAGGCGCAGGCCATCTCGTGAATGATGCGCTGCCGTATCTCCGGTGAAGCGTCCTTGTCCACGCAGTAGCGCGTGCCTTCCCAGACCGTCTGGCACCGCAGCACGGATTTGTCCTGCACAAGATGCGGCCACAGATCCCGCAACATGCTGGACAGCACGGTCGGCGTCAGGCGGCTCACGCCGAGCGCTTTTCCCTCATCCGTGTGGTAAACGAGATAGCGGCTGGCCGGTGTGTCGTACTGGTCGAATTCCATGCCGTCATAGACCGAGACATCGTATTGCTGTCGCTCGACGAAACCCCCATGGCGCAGCCTGAACTGCGAATGAAAAGCCGGTCCGAACTCGTGAACGTTCTCGGTTGAGATACATGAAATCATCGTTTCCCCCTGTTCGTTAAACAGTGAGGGAAGATTCTCAAATAATCGCTGAGAAGTAACCCCACGCAATCGCGTGGGACGGCGCTCAGGGCCGGATCAGCCCATAAGACAAGGCCTTGCTGACGGCCATCACGCGCGTGTTCGCGTTGAGCTTCCGGAAAGCCGTCCTGAAATACGAATCGACGGTATCTTCGCTCAGGTTCAGGATGGTGCCGATTTCCCCATCGGTCTTCCCGACAGCAGCCCACGTCAATACCTCGTGTTCGCGCGGCGTCAGATAGACCTGCCTTTCCGTAAACTCCGTTTTCCAGTTAATGCGCTGAAAGGCGATGTAGAAGTGGTTGCAGTAGGCCGTGATCAGATCGAGATTGCCATCGAAGGAGTCGAGCTTCTCGGCGCTGGCCAGGCCTACGCCGGCAAACTGGTTCGGCCCCCACAGCGGCGTGCAGGTCCCGTTATACAGCCCTGCTTCGATACCCATATTCAGGCACTGAAACTGCTGCCGGGTCATGTGCATGCGCCCGGGAATCTCGGCCCAGGTGAAGGTGTCCATCTTGCTCTGGCAGTAAGCGATCACAGGATCGATGCGGTCGTATTTCTTCTCGAAGTAATGCTTCATCCAGTCTTCGGGATAGTTCTGGATTACGCCGACGCCGGCCTTCATGTCGATATGATCGTGCGCGGTCTGCAGGCAGAAGATCATCCGGTCAAGGCCATGCTGCTTTACCGTTGCCAGGAACACCTGCACCAGCTCATCCGTCGTGCGGGCGCGGTTGGCCCGTTCCATGAACGTCTCAAACGAATGCAGCATCAAAAACCCCGGCGTTGTAAAGCGCCTTGCGTCGGGGCAGTTAACTACCGGTGGCGCGGCATTGCAAGCTTTATGCGGCCTTCAGCCGCGCCCGGCGCTCGGCCAGCAGCGGCCTGACCTCCTCCGGCAGAAACTCGCGGAAATGACCGTTGACGGCGAGATCGCCGGTCAGAAGCCCTATCGGGTCCTGCCCTTCGACGCTTCCCAGATTGGGCTCGTGAACGAAGTAACCCAGCACGCGCTGCAGGCGCTCCGGCAGTGCTCGTGCGATGTCATAAGGCACCGCGAGGTATTGCGGCTCGGCCTGTCGCAGCCAGCCGAGTGAATAGCTGTGGACGATGCCGGTGCGGGACCTGTCGGTGCGGTTCGCGCCGCCGCCATGTTGCAGCGATCCAAGCCAGATCAGCACGGAGCCGCGCTTCATGACGCCTTGCACCTCCTCGTGAAGCTGCGCCTGGCGGTCGAGCGGCCATTTGTGGCTGCCCGGCACGACATGCGTCGCGCCGTTCTCGGCGGTGAAATCATCGACCGCCCACATCGTGTTGATCATCGCCTCAAATTCCGGATGGGCGAAGTTGAACATCAGGTCGTCTCGATGGATGACCTGCTGCGGCTCGCCGGGACCGATACGGATGGCCTGCGTCAGGTTGAGATGGTAGCCACGGCAGCCCTTGAGCAGGAAGTGATCCATCACGCTCAGTATCGCGGGATGGACGACCATCGCCTGGCACGACGGCGACTTGGCCACCAGGCCGCTGACGCGTTTGGTGGCGTAGCCGTAGAAATCGCCGGCGCAGTCTGGGGCTTCATCAAAATGGGGCGCCAGTTCCGCCGCCAGTGTCTGCACCTGCAGAGCGTCAAGGACGCCCTCGATGACGACGCAGCCATCGCGCTCCAGAATATCGTTGATGACGGCCTGTTCCGTCGATGCCTTCACAGTCTTTAGCTCAGCCATAATTCTCGCTCCCGCATGAAAGTTGTCATGCCCCACTGTGGCAATTTCTGTCCGCTTCTGTAACCCACGCAATCGCGTGAGGTTACTTTCCGGCCTCGCCGTTCTTCACTTCAGGCGGCAGTCATGGCGGGAACAAACAGGAGGGACAACAAATGACAGATACGGCTTTCAAGGCGGATAGCGATGTGCAAACGGCGGGCAAGCTGGACATCGCGACGCTGCGCGCGCTTGGCCGGCGGTCGCTGTTTCCCTGGCTGGCCGATGCCGCGCTTGACTGGACTGTGATCGCCGGCGCGCTTACCGTCATCAGTCTCTGGCCGCATGTCTACACCTTGGTCGCAGGCGTCCTCATCATCGGCAACCGCCAGCACGCCCTCGCTATCCTCGGCCATGACGGCACGCACTACGCGCTTTCGCGCAATGGCGCATTCAATGATTTCCTGACAAATCTGCTTTGCTTCTGGCCTTTGGGACTGACCATCAGCGGCTACCGCACGCTCCATTATGCGCATCACAAGCACACCGGCACCGAAAATGATCCTGAACTCGGCCACAAGCGCATGCGCAGCCCGCAGTGGGATCTGCCGGCGACGCCGCGAACGGTCCTGCGCTACGCGCTGATGGACCTCGTGGGCTTTTCCCTCGCCGACTACATCATCATTGTCCGCTTCTCGAAACCGCAGAAGGGAAGCGACTACCTGCCGCTTGCGCTGCTTCATATCGGCGCACTCTCCTTTCTGCTATGGCTGGGCTGCTGGCCTGCGGCAGCCGCATGGTATTTCAGCCTCGTCGCTTCGTTCATGATGTTCTTCCGGCTGCGCCTGTGGCTGGAGCACCAGGGCACGGACGACACGCAGCGGCTCACGCTGACGCGTTGGCAGGGCGCGGTCCTGTCGCCGCACAATGCCTGGCATCATTGGGAGCACCACAAATATCCGACCATCCCTTATCACCAACTGCCGCAGGCGCGGCAGAGCCTTGACGGACCGCCCCTTCTGACGCTGCGCGATCTTCTGTCAGCGTTCGCCGGCGCGCGCGCCATCCCTTCAGGCACGGCGCTGAAGCGCGGCAATTGAGCCGCTGCGCTGTGATTTGGTCATAGTTGTATATCGCGGAAAAAACACTTGAGAGTTGCATTGCGCTTGCCGTGAAAAAGATATTCAGGCAGACTCGGCGAGGGCCTTTCCGATTCTGGCCCATCCTGCGCAACGATCTGAAGGAAACCCATG